>Ga0082212_10004212_pt1 | contig 20032 bp, 12 predicted proteins | sample TergutNt197P3_FD_71548 | JGI IMG/M metagenome (GOLD analysis project Ga0082212, IMG submission 71548) | Neocapritermes taracua P3 segment gut microbial communities from Petit-Saut dam, French Guiana - Nt197 P3 | ecosystem: Host-associated > Arthropoda: Insects > Digestive system > Gut ... | reverse complement strand
GTCAAGGAAGAGATCGCGTTGATTAAGCAGTCGTTGCCCAAGGGTTATGAGATACACCTGCAATATGATGCCTCTGAACGCATTTCGAAAGAGCTGAACAAGATATATATCCGGACAGTTTTCACTGTTCTCATTCTGTTGCTTTTTGTTTTCGCGACCACTTTCAATGCTCGTTATCTACTACTGATCCTGTTAAGTTTGTTTTTCAACATTTCCATCGCGCTCATCTTTTATTATGTATTAGGGTTAGAGATACAACTCTATTCGCTGGCAGGCATCACGCTCTCGCTTAGTTTAGTTATTGACAACACCATCATCATGGCTGACCATTACATGCGCAACCGCGACCGAAAGGCCTTCCTGTCTATCCTGGCAGCTACCATGACGACGGTCGGGGCGCTGTCGATGATTTTCTTTTTTGATGAAAAGATACGGTTCAACCTGCAGGATTTTGCGACGGTTGTGATGATCAACCTGATGGTTTCACTTACTGTTTCCCTGTTTTTCGTGCCTGCCGCTATCGAAAAGATGCGTGTCAAACGAAAAAAGATGCTTTTTACATTCCGACATCTGCGTTTTTCGCCGAAAAGAATCGACATCTTTCTTAACAAATTCTACCTTTCCCTTATCCGTTTTCTGCTCCGTTTTCGGACGGTGGCGATTATCTTGCTTGTGTTGGCTTTTGGGCTTCCTGTCTTTATACTACCCGATAAACTGGAAGGTGATAGTAAATGGGTTACGCGTTATAATAAAACAGTCACATCCACCACTTTCAAGGACAAAGTACGTCCGATCATCGAAAAATCGCTTGGCGGTACGTTACGATTATTTGTTCAGAAAGTAAATAACGGCAGTTATTTCAATCGTGAATATAACGAACTGCGTATTAACATCTATGCGTCGATGCCTAACGGAACGACCATACAACAATTGAACTACCTTGTTCGGCAGATGGAAAGCTATCTCAGTCAATATAAGGAAATTCGTCAGTTTCAAACACGGATAAACAGCCCGCGTCAAGCGAATATTCAGATAATATTTACAAGCGCCGCCGAAAAAACCGGATTCCCGTATCAGTTAAATAGTAATATAATCTCAAAAGCTATGCAGTTAGGCGGCGGCAGTTGGACCGTGTCCGGATTACCGGAACAGAGGTTCTCCAACAATGTCACCGAAATTGCAGGGAATATGCGGGTCAATTTCTATGGTTACAATTACGACGACCTTTATAAATATGCCATGGTGTTCCGCGATACAATGTTGAACAACCGCCGCATCAGAGAAGTGTATATCAACTCGCAATTTTCCAGTTATAAAGATGATTATATCGAATTTGTGTTCGCGCTTAATCGCCAACGGATGGCATCCGAGAATATCCGACCGAGTGAATTATTCGCTTCGCTAAGCCCTGTCTTCACACGCGACAGGAACATTGGATATTTCCTTGGCGAAGAGCGTATGGAAGCTGTTAAGATGTCGTCCATTCAGAGTCGTCAATACGACTTGTGGAGCCTGACGAATATGAACCGTTGGATGAATGGAAAATTTTACCGGATGGGCGACCTTGCAACTATCGCCCATGGACAAACGCCGCAGAATGTCATCAAAGAACAGCAACAATATATCTTGTGCCTGCAATACGAATATATCGGCGCCCCTCAACAGGCAAATAAGAAGCTCGAAGAAAAATTAGATGAATTAAATAAAGTGCTGCCTCTCGGCTATTCTGCCAAGACGGATAGCAGTTCGTATTGGAGGATGACCAAGAAAGACTATAAACAGATAATGCTGCTCGGCCTGATTATTGTGATTATCTTCTTTATGGCATCTATTTTGTTCAATTCGCTTAAACAGCCGCTGGCAATCATCTTTGTCATACCGATTTCTTATATCGGGGTGTTCCTGACGTTCTACCTTTTCAAGCTCGGCTTCGACGAGGGAGGGTTTGCCGCTTTTGTGTTATTATGCGGTATTACCGTCAATGCGAGCATCTACTTAGTCAACGAATACAACCGTATCTTACGCCGTAAACCGCTGATGAACCCAATAAAGGCATATATCAAATCATGGAACATCAAGATCGTACCAATCACTCTCACGATCATCTCCACCATGCTGGGGTTCATTCCTTTTATGATCGGCTTAGGGCGTGAAACGTTCTGGTTTCCGTTCGCTGCGGGTACTATTGGCGGATTAGTCATGTCGTTAGCAGGCATCTATATCTTCCTGCCGCTGTTTCTAATCAAAAAGCGGTTCGTCATCTTTAAAAGTAAAAAAAGTAAGGGCAAATGATATTATTTATTCAGCAATAGTTGTATCTTTGCAGCGATGACCCCATTTTTAAAACAGATAGCAACCATTTTTTATGACAGGTACGGCGCGGAATTACAGCGGCTGGCATTCGTGTTTCCAAACAGACGCTCAGGTATCTTCTTTCATAAATACTTGTCGGAAGTATCATCGAAACAGATGTCTTCGCCAACTATTCTGACAATTAACGACTTATTCTGCGAACTCAGTACAATGCAACCGGCTGACCCTGTCAAGCTGCTTTTTCAGCTCTACAACATTTATTTACAAAAGAGTGGTAAAGCGGATTCGTTTGACGACTTTTTTTATTGGGGTAAAATGCTGTTAAACGACTTCGATGACATCGACAAATATTTGACGGATGCCAAACAATTGTTTACAAATGTGAAGGATTTGAACAACATTGATAATGATTATTCATACCTGAACCCTTCGCAGGTGGAGGCTATTCGCTCTTTTTGGTCATCGTTCCATCCGGCAAACGCTGCTACGAACAGTCAACGTTTTCTAAACATCTGGGAACAGCTTTACCCTATTTATTCGGATTTACGCAAAACACTTGCAGCAGAAGGCCTTGGTTTCGAAGGGATGATTTATCGCGAAGTCGTTGAGAACTTAGAAAAAACATCTGTCACTTTTCCTTACGAAAAAATCGTTTTCATAGGACTGAATGCATTAACGAACGTAGAAAAAGCATTGTTGAAACACCTTAATAAACAAGGAATAGCCGACTTTTATTGGGATTATGCTTCCGAAAAAGTCAGGGACGACATCAACCGCTCCTCATGCTTTGTGAAGGAAAACCTACGGATGTTTCCTTCCGCTTATCCCTTACCCGAAGAGCGCCCTGTCGAGACGCAGTTTGAACTCATCGGCATCGCTTCGCGCATCGGACAGGCCAAACAACTCTATCCGATACTCGAAAAAATAGGCGGCGACAGCCAGCTGACTGCCGGAGAGGCGCTGCAGACAGCCATCGTGCTGCCTGACGAACAATTGTTGATGCCCGTACTTCATTCTATTCCGGAGCAGTTTTCACAAATCAACGTGACGTTGGGATATCCATTAACGGGAACGCCGGTTGCGTCGCTGATGGACTGCCTGCAATCGTTGCAGAAGTCGCTGCGAATGACGGAGCAGGAGGCACAGTTTTACCACAGCGATGTGGTCGGCGTCTTACAGCATGCGTTCGTCGCGTCGATATGCCCGCAAGAGGCAGCCATCATCGTGCAAGACATCACGAACCGCAATCAGGTATATGTCCCGGCAGCAGCGTTCCGCATCACGCCTTTCCTGCAAGGCTTGTTTGCTGCGCCCGCAAATGCGATCGAGCTGTCGGATTACCTGCTGAACATCCTCAACGAACTACTGACATGCCCTTCGTCGGCCCTTGAACAGGAGTTCGCTTTTCATTATTACACGCTCGTAAACCGCATGCGGGAAATGATCTGCGAGATGAAAGTGTCGCTCTCGACCGAGACCTATTTCAAGCTATTGAAACAAATGACGGAGCTCGTCAAGATTCCTTTTCAGGGCGAACCCTTATCGGGGTTGCAGGTGATGGGCGTGCTTGAAACACGCGTACTCGATTTCGATAATGTCATCATCCTGTCGGTCAACGAAGGCATATTTCCGGCCAAGAGCACAAACAATTCGTTTATCCCATCTCATTTACGGCATGGATTCGGACTGCCCGTGCCCGAACATCAGGACAGTATCCGGGCCTATCATTTCTATCGGCTGATTCATCGCGCCAAACGCGTCGTGATGATCTACGACACGCGCGCCGACGGACTGCAAAGCGGCGAAGCAAGCCGTTTTGTCCATCAGTTGAGATACCACTATAAAACGCCGGTTCGCAGGCAGACAGCCGTATACAATATTTCGTCGTCGCGGATTGCGCCTTTTCGTGCGGATAAAGACGAGGAGGCCATGCGTTTGCTGGCGCTATATGAAACCGACAAAAGCCTGTCGGCCAGCGCCATCAATACCTTTTTAGACTGTCCGCTCAAATTCTACTTTACGGCCATCAGGGGTATTGACGAAGAGAAGGCGGTCGCCGAAACGCTCCGGCACGATATGTTCGGCTCGTTACTCCACCGTGTCATGGAATTGGCATACAAGCCTTTATGCGGAAAAACCGTTACTGCCGACCTGTTGCAGCTCACGGCGCAGGAAAAAAACATGACGGAACTGATACAAGCGGCATTTGCCAAAGATTTCTATCAAATCGACAAGCCGCGACCGCTCACCGGGCAGTCCTATCTTTTCGGCGAGATGATTCGGAAATATGCGGTCAAAATTTTGGAATACGACCGTTCGTTGACGCCTTTTCAGTACGTCGGGTCGGAACAACTGTTCCATCGCACGCTTGAAACAGCGGGTGGTCGCAAGATACGAATCAAAGGTTTTATCGACCGGATCGATTCGGTCGGTGGTGTGTTGCGAATTGTCGACTACAAGAGCGGCAAATCGTCGGCGTTATCATTCGCTTCGATGGAAAGCCTGTTCGACGTCACGGAAAAAGACCGTAAAAAAGCCATCATGCAGGTCTTCCTGTACGCATGGATACATGCTTTGGAGACGGAGGGCATACAAATACAGCCCGCCGTTTATTATGCAAACGATCTTTTCAAGCAAAGCAACTTTGATCCTGCAATCCGCCAGGTTGTAGAAAAGGAAAGTCGGGTCATCGACCATTTCAAAGACGAATACCCATTATTTGAGGAAAATCTGAGAGCCTGCTTAGACACCCTGTTCGACGTCAACATCCCTTTCACGCAGACGCCTGTTGCGAAACATTGCGAGTATTGTCCTTTTCGGTCGCTTTGCTCGCGGTAATCGCGTCGCCTCCTCCTACTTGTTTCTACTCGTTTAATGAAACAGGCGCTTCGGCATACCTCAGGTTGAGGTATTCAATCACATCGACCGTAATATTGTAGGCCTCGTTTGCATACAGGATGATGTCGCTTACTTTCCCGAAAATAACCTGATAGCCCTTGTCCTTGTTGTATTCTGCCACTTGTGTGATAATGGTCTTGCGCAAGTCGCTCTGCAAAACGTATCGTTTCTCTTCCAACTCCTGCGTCAATCGCGCTTCCAATTTCTGCAGTTCCTCCTGTTTTTTTACAAGATTTTGTTGCGCTGCCTCTGCCCGTTCACGCGAGAGGAATGAGCCAGTCTCAACCTTGCGTTGAAAATCATTATATTCATTCTGGAATCGACGGGCTTGTTCGGCAAGCGTAGCTTGTGAGCTTTCATACTCTCTCGTTATCCGTTCGGTCACTTCAAGTGAATAGGTATAGGTAGTCATAAGGGAATCGAAATCAATATAGGCTATCGGCATAATGTCCGCGCCATTTTCCTTTTCTAATTTGACCACAGTCGTGTCAGCTGTTTTTTTACCTCCTGCAAACTGGAGGACAAACAAAACCAGGACGGCAACAACAAGCGCCGCTTCAATCGCATAATGTATTTTTTCTTTCATATTCAATATAATATCATAAAATTTTTATATATTCTCATTTAGACGTCCTGTCGAAAAGATTCAACTGTTCGCGGGCTTCAAAATCTTGAACCCGTGCGCATGTAATCCCTTTCCTTCGCAACTCGGCGTTGCCTCCCACATTTGTATGCGGAAACTTACCGTTTTTCTTCACAATCACCCTGACACCTAAAAGCACCAGGCAAACAAAAAGAATTATTACGCTTAGGACGATAATTTCAAGCATTTTTTTTATATTTGCGGACGCAAAGATAAAAGATTTAAAAATACATACTACATTTACAGCTAATAAATTATTCATTTTTTAAAATTAACTACATAGTTTAAGTATATTTAACAAGTTATTATTCATCATAAAATATCAATTACAATGACTATTAAAGATTTAGAGCCAAAAGCGGTATGGGATTATTTCCATGAAATTACGCAGACGCCGCGCCCTTCAAGAAAAGAGGGGATGATTATCAAGTACGTTGAAGGCGTTGCCGCTGCCAACGGGGTCGCCATTAAAAAGGACAAGGTAGGTAACCTGCTATTATTCAAGCCGGGAACGAAGGGGTACGAAGCATTGCCAACGGTTGTTTTGCAGGCTCATTTGGACATGGTTTGCGAGAAAAACAATGATGTGGACTTCGATTTCGACAAAGACCCGATCCAAACGGTTGTCGACGGCGAATGGTTGCATGCCAAAGGAACGACGCTCGGAGCGGATAATGGAATCGGGGTTGCCGCCGCCTTAGCTGTGATCACTTCGGACGAGGTCGAGCACGGACCCATCGAATGTCTGTTTACGGTGGATGAAGAAACCGGGCTGACAGGCGCGAACGCATTGAAAAAAGGGTTTGTGACCGGGAATATTTTACTTAACCTTGACAGCGAAGATGAGGGCGAGTTATTTGTAGGTTGCGCAGGTGGCAAAGGCACAACGGCTACCTTTGCCTACAAGGGCGTCCCGGCGCCGCAGTCTCACCGGTATTTTCGTATCACGGTCGCTGGCCTGAACGGCGGTCATTCGGGATGCGACATTCACAAGGGACTTGGCAATGCCAATAAGATACTCGCCCGTTTGCTGTATCAGATTCAGGAGAGATATCCTTTTTCGTTAGTTGAGATACAAGGGGGGAACCAGCACAATGCCATTGCACGCGAGGCGTATGCCGTCATCGGGGCGGCGCCCAAATATCAGGAATCGATACGCATCCTGTTGAATCATTTTACTGCCGACGTTGAGCGGGAACTGAAACGGGTGGATCCGAACGTGAAGATCGTCATGGAGACCGCCGATGTCCCCAAAAAATGTCTCCGAAGGGCGCTGAAGGAGAAGCTTGTCTTGGCGCTGCTCGCCTGTCCGCATGGCGTAAAAAGCATGAGCCACGAGATTGAAGGGCTTGTGGAGACTTCGACCAACTTGGCATCCATCAAGATGGAAGGGTCGACGAAGATTGTGGTCGTCACAAGCCAGCGCAGTTCGATCGAATCGAAGAAGAACGCCGTTGCCGATCAGGTCGCATCCGTGTTCCGTCTGGCAGGCGCAAAAGTTGAACAAGGCGACGGCTATCCCGGATGGGCGCCCAACCCCGATTCGGGAATTTTGAAAGTAGCGCAGGAAAGCTACCGGAAGCTGTTCGGAAAAGATGCCAAGATAATGGCTATCCACGCAGGCCTTGAATGTGGACTGTTCCTCGAAAAATATCCGCAGTTAGACATGATCTCGTTTGGCCCCACCGTGCAAAACGTACATTCACCCGACGAACGCCTTGAAATCAAAACGGTGGCGCTGTGGTGGCGGCATTTGCTTGACATACTGAAAAACGTGCCTGTCAGTTAAAATGTCAGGCAAAGCGTGCGTTTCGACGGGTGCATTTCAATTTGAAATGCACCCTTTCAAATTGAAATGCACCCGAAACGACCCGTTACATTATGATGGTGCGTTTGCAGCTGGCAGTTCCGTAGACTACGGCGCGTTTGCAGCTGGCAGTTATTCAGCTAACGGCTATATATAACAGGGCGGCCAGGACGGCGCCGACCATGGGTGCTACCACCGGTATCCAAGAATAGCTCCAGTTGCTGTCGCGCTTGTTCTTGATCGGCAAAAGGAAGTGGGCGATGCGCGGGCCCAGGTCGCGGGCAGGGTTAATCGCATATCCGGTTGTTCCGCCCAGCGCCATACCGATGGCGACCACTAACAGTCCGACAGGTAGCGGGCCTGCAATCTCGGCGCCTGCTACCATGAGTACGGCAAAAATCAGGGCGAAAGTTCCGATTACTTCACTCATGAAATTGTAAAAGGTCGACTTGATGGCTGGCGCCGTACAAAAGGTACCCAGTTTCACATCGGGATTCTCTTCGGCGTCGTAATGCGGTTTGTACATGATAAAAGCCAAGCAAGCGCCCAGCATGGCGCCCAGCAACTGGGCAACGATATACCCGATGATGTTGCCTTCAAATGTTCCCGCGATGGCCATTCCGACTGTGACCGCAGGGTTCAGGTGTGCTCCCGAAAAGGGAGCCGAGATAAAGGCTGCCACGAACACGGCCAATCCCCAACCGACTGTAATGACTATCCAGCCGCCCTTGTTGCCTTTTGTCTGTTTCAGACTCACATTGGCACATACGCCGACTCCAAACAAGAGGAGCATGGCCGTGCCGATAAATTCAAATAAAATGTCTTTTCCCATTGTTATATAATAAATTAATAATTATCCTGCCGGATAGCTTCACGCAGTCCATCACATAGCCTTGCCCCTACGTTGCCCACGATTGGGAGCGATGCACCGCGTCGGCCCATTTCTTTTTTGCGATGTGCATGTCTGCTTGCGGGTCGGGTTCGAAAATCCTGTCGACCGACCACTGTTTTCGTATCTCGTCCACATCTGCCCAATAGCCGGTTGCCAAGCCGGCTAAATAGGCGGCTCCCAGCGCTGTCGTCTCGGTGGTTTGCGGACGGATAACCGTTTGTCCCAGCACATTCGACTGGAATTGCATGAGCAGATTGTTCTTTGAAGCGCCGCCGTCGACGCGCAATTCTTTCAGTCCGACGCCTGCATCCAGAATCATGGCATTGATCACGTCCATTGTCTGAAAGGCAATCCCTTCGATCGCGGCACGCGCGATATGAGCGGCGGTTGTCCCCCTCGATATGCCGGTGATGGTGCCCCGTGCATACTGGTCCCAGTAAGGTGCGCCCAATCCGGTGAGCGCCGGCACGAAATAGACGTCGCCCGTATCGGGTACTTGCAGGGCTAACGCTTCGACCTCCGACGACGAGTTGATGATTTTCAAGCCGTCGCGAAGCCATTGCACGATGGCGCCTGCCACAAAAATACTTCCCTCCAAAGCATACTGCGTGACGCCTCCGATTTTCCATGCGATGGTCGTGACTAAGTTGTTTTTTGAGGCGACCGGTTGTTCTCCCGTGTTCATCAGGATGAAGCATCCCGTGCCATACGTGTTTTTCACCATCCCTTTTTCGATACACATCTGTCCGAAGAGGGCAGCTTGCTGGTCGCCGGCGATGCCGGTGATCGGGATTTCGGTTGCAAACAGGGTCGTTGCCGTGCGTCCGTAGGTGTCGCTCGATTCAAGTACGCGAGGCATGATCGAGGCGGGGATCTGGAACAACCGGAGCAGTTCGTCGTCCCATTGCAGGGTGTGGATATTGTAGAGCATGGTCCGGGAGGCGTTCGACACATCGGTAGCGTGCACTTTTCCGCGGGTCAGCTGCCATACGAGCCACGTGTCGACTGTTCCGAAAGCCAGTTCGCCCCGCTCGGCTTTCGCCCTTGCGCCGGGCACGTTGTCGAGTATCCATTTTATTTTGGTGGCGCTGAAATAGGCATCCACGATCAGTCCCGTTTTATTTTTAATGAGCGGCAATAGTCCCTCGTTTTTCAGGCTGTCGCAATACTCCGATGTCCGCCGGTCTTGCCAGACGATGGCGTTGTAGACGGGTTCGCCGGATGCCCTGTCCCAGAGCACCGTCGTCTCACGCTGGTTGGTGATGCCGATACCCGCGATGTGACTGCCGTTGATTCCCAATCTTGTGACTGCTTCGGCAATGACCGACGCTTGCGACGACCATATCTCGCGCGGGTCATGCTCTACCCATCCGCTTTGCGGAAAAATTTGGCCGAACTCTTTTTGAGCCATCGCACAACATTCGCCCTTCCGGTTAAAAATGATGGCCCTCGAACTTGTTGTTCCTGCATCAATAGCTAATATGTACTGTTCCATGAGTTTATGAATTATGAATTACGAAGTGAAAAAATTATAATGCGACAAAAGTAGGAATTTTTTTTAATCTATGTGATGAAACGGGCATTTTTTTTAGTGATAAACGCATCCCCTACAATAAAAACAACGTCGTGAACGTTATATGGATGTAAAATTTATTTTGATGAAGGCAAAATATTTCACGGTTTGGATGACTTGTCTGTTGTTGGCGGGTATTACGGGATGTAACGATATTAACAATTACTCTGTAAGCCCCAATCACCTGCTTGACTTTTCGGCGGATACCCTGTCGTTCGATACCGTTTTTACGACGGTTGGTTCTACAACCGGCTATTTCATGATCTATAACCGCAACAGTGAAGCATTAAAAATCGAAAGGATCATACTGGCCGGTGGCGGGCGGAGCGGATTCAGGATCAATGTAGATGGTCGCAAAGGAGACCATTTCACCGATATTCCTATCTGGAAAAACGACAGCCTGTATGTGGCGGTCGAGGTGACGGTCAATCCGAATGACGAAAATTCGCCCTTCGTCCTGCACGATTCAGTCGTTTTTGTTACGAACGGACGCGTACAGCACGTGTTGCTGGAGGCTTACGGGCAGAACGCGCATATCCTGAAAGGCGGGACTACTTTTGCCGCCGATACGACGCTGACTGCCGACCGGCCTTATCTTGTATACGATAGCATTCACATACCCGAAGGGGTAACAGTCGAGCTAGCGCAAGGCGTTTCCTTCTACATGCATAAAAATGCGAAATGGCTGATTGACGGAACGTTAAAGACGTTTGGAACGCAAAGCGAACCGGTCGTATTTCGGGCCGACAGGCTTAACAGGCTCTCGACAACCATATCCTACGATTACATTTCCGCTCAATGGGACGGCTTGTACTTCGGCGCTTCGAGTTTTAACAACGAGCTGAATTACACGCTCATACGAAATGGCATCGCTGGGCTGACATTCGCAGAATCAACGCCCGACCAAAGGAAAATCGACATCCGGCACTCGCAAATCAAAAACATGGACGGGAACGTGTTATGGGCTGTCAACTGCCATATCGAAGCATCAAACACGGAGTTCAGCAATGCAAGCGTCCATCTTGTCATGCTGTCGGGCGGGACCTATCAATTCACCCATTGCACGATGGCCAATTACATGCAAGGAAGCATGATGAGCCTTGCTCAAACACGTTTTATTCAAGCCCTTACACTGTCAGATCACATCCTTTTCCTAGATGAAAACGGGGATCTGGAAAAGCGTACTGTCCCTTTACGTCAAGCTTTTTTCGACAACTGCATCATCGATGGAACGCTTTCGCCCGATGCTACAAGACCGTATGGGGGTGAGATTTCGTTTTCAACCGACGACGATTTTGTACATGGCGACGACGAACAGTTCAATTATCGTTTTAATCATTGCGTTATTAAAACGAAAAATGTTGAAAATGACAGATTTAATGAGGTGTTGTTTGTTGAAAATACGAAAGAAGAAAATATGAAATACGTCAAAAGCGACGGGAGGAACGAAGACGACTTGTACGATTTCAAGTACGATTTCCGGTTGGCCGACGAATCGATGGGCATCGGAAAGGCTGATCGCCGCATCTCGGAGCAATTTCCGACCGACCGATATGGCGTTAGTCGCCTGACAGGCGAATGGGCACCGTCCATCGGCGCTTATGAATATGTACCACAAGAAACAGACGAAGAATGAAATATTATCACAGGCCGCTAAGCGTTAGCCTTTTCAAGACCGGTATGCTGTCTTTTCTTCTACTGCTGTCGGGATGTACGCTCACCTCTCAAAACCGTGCGCAAAACCGACAGTCAAACAGGCATGAAAGCGCCACAAAAACGTCACAATCCGACAGATACGGTAATCAAAAGGGCAATAACCGGCAGCCGTTTCGCGTGATGTTCTACAACGTGGAAAACTTGTTCGACACTTATGATGATCCGAAAAAGAACGACAACGATTTTCTTCCCGAAGGCAGGATGCGCTGGACGAACAGCCGTTATTACAACCATTTGCGTAAGACGGCGCAAGTGATCAGCGCTATCGGCGAATGGGAAACACCTGCCCTTTGCGGGCTGTGCGAAGTGGAGAACGACACGGTGATGACCCACCTGCTCAACCGTACGCCGCTGAAAGAACAGTATTACAGCTATTGCATCACAACCGGCAACGATGCCCGTGGCATCAACGTTGCACTCATGTATCAGCGCGATAAGTTCAGGTACCTCGGTCACGCTTCGGAACGTATTCCATTTACAAGTCCGAGAAGGCGTTCGCGCGACATCCTGCATGTGTGGGGCGAGGTCATCAGTGGCGAAAGGTTAGACGTTTTTGTCTGTCATTTTCCTTCGCGTTCGGGCGGACAAAAGGAAACCGAACCGGGTCGGATGGATGCAGCATCGTTTCTACGAACGCTGTGCGATTCCCTTTTCCGCTTGAACCCCCAATCGAACATACTCGTCATGGGCGATTTCAACGACACCCCTTCGGATAAAAGCATTCAAACGATTATCAACAGTGCCGACAAAACAAAAAACCTGATCAATCTGTTTGGCGATCCTAAAAAAATGAATTTTCACGGTTCGCATAAATTTCAGAACGAGTGGTCGCAACTTGACCAGATGATGGTCAGCGCGAACTGGAATAAGAACCTGAAAGAAGGAAGTCCGCAAATCTATGCCGCCGATTTTTTGCTCACAAAAAAGAACAGTCGCGGCGAGCAAAGTCCGCTTCGCGTGTATACAGGGACGGTCTATCGGAACGGGTATAGCGACCACCTGCCTGTTGTGGCCGACTTTTTGATTCATTATTAAGGGACGAATTAGGAATGAGGGTATAAGTTATGAAAGGCGTTTTTTTGATTATCTGGGTGCTTATTTTTACGGTCATTCCCGACCGGTCGTTCGCGCAGCAATTAGCCAGTCCGCTTGGTTTTCCGTTGCAGCTATCCGGTGGATTCGGCGATTTGCGGGCAAACCATTTTCATGCCGGGACTGATTTTCGCACCAGAGGCAGCGAGGGGCATGCCTTACATGCCGTGTTGGATGGTTATATTTCGCGCGTCACCGTCAGTCCGTCAGGATACGGCTTAGCCGTTTATGTTGCCCATCCTGCCGATAGCCTTGTCACGGTATACGGTCATCTGCAACGTTTCGTGCCTTATATAGCGGAAGTTGTAAAAAAGGAGCAGTATGAAAAAGAGCGTTTTGCGGTCGACCTTTCTTTCAATCCGGGCGTTCTGCCGGTCAAAAGGGGCGACATCATCGGTTTTAGCGGCAATTCCGGCAGTTCGGGCGGCCCCCATCTTCATTTTGAGGTGCGCGACATGCAGACAAACGAATGGCTTGACCCGCTCGTTTTTTACATGTCGAACATACCGGATACGCAAAAACCGCTTGTTCGCGGACTGAAAATCTATCCCGTTGAAGGCAGGGGGATAGTCAACGGAAGCACGAAAAAACAAAATATCCCTTTCAAACTCAATCAAAACGAGCAGCCGGTAGTGACAGATACGGTCGAAGCGTGGGGCGAAATCGGGCTGGGTATCAGGGCGGTCGATCGCATGAACGGAACAAGTTTTTCGTATGGAGTCAAAAATATCCTGTTGACCGTCGACAGTGTAGAGTTGTTCAGTAGCGTTTTCGACCGTTTGTTGCCGGAAGAATCAAAATACATTAACAGTTTCACGGATTATGAAGAATGGTCGGTCAATCGAACATTCTACATGAAAACGTTTGTTGATCCGGGAAACAACGCCCGGTTCATCGCCAGCCGTCATTCCGGCACGATATTAGTCGAGGAAGAACGCATTTATGAGGCGGTCATCACGCTGACCGACCTGCATGGAAACGCGTGCAAAGTGGCAGTACCCATCAAAGGCAAGCGACAGGACCTGACGCCGCCCGACACCGTCGGAACAAGGCTTCTCCGGTGGTACGACTACAACCTGTTCAGCGCCAAGGGCATCCGCATGTCATTCCATCGCAACAGCTTCTACCGAAATCTGCATATCCGTCATGGCATATCGTATGAAGAACCGTTCGATTTTCCGGTTCATACATTTAATCCTGCGCCCGTTGCACTCCATTATCCGGCACAGCTGTCCCTATTTATCGACAGCGTTCCAACCGACATGGATACGCGGCAGTACGGCATTGTGCAAATCACCGGTTCCAACCGAAGAATATCATGGATAGGAGGCGCCTACCGTGACGGATGGATAGATGCACAAGTGGGCGAACTGGGTACCTATACGGTCGCATGCGACGTCAACCCGCCGAAAATCACACCTTTAGAACCCGCAAAATGGAGCGCTAAAAAGAAAATCGACTTGCGAATATCCGACGACCTGAGCGGCATTGCATCCTTCAGAGGCGAAATCGACGGCGTATATGCCCTTTTTGAATACGACAGCAAAAATGCACTGCTCACCTATACATTCGACAGCGAGCGGCTATCCCCCGGCGACCACCAGTTGACGCTCACCGTAACCGACCGGTGCGGAAACAAGTCGGACTTCAGTGCGCGGATTTCGGTTCGCGGTTAGCTTTAGAAATTTTATCCGTCTGTGTGTTATTTCAAAAATTTCAACTACATTTGCAGCAAAAAAAAATTACATGGATATGTGCAAATTTGAATTATTATCAACTCCAAAAACCGAATCATTTGATTCCGAAATGCTGTTATGGATGCTAGCCGAAAAGGATGTGCTGATATCCATCAACCGAATCAAAAATAACATTCTCAAAACAAGGAAAGTGAAAATTCCCGAATCTGTTTTTGAAAACAATACTTTTGTTGTTGGAAATAATTGTATTGTCAGCAAACTTTTGTTGAAATCTTCCAAAGGCGATGCCGATAATTTGAATATCAGCATTACATCGCTCGATGACAGGGAGGTTGAAATATCTGTAAATTTTAATGTTTTCTGTTCGCTTGTCGAAATTTTGAAGGACTCGACAATGAGGCGAAAGCTTGGCCAGCTCGACAAAACAGGGAGAATCAACAAAATCCATGAATTGATGGACTTGGACGATGAGGTAAAAATAAAATATGCAAATCGAATAAGCGAAGACCTGCAAGTGTTTTTCGATTTGCGTCAAACAGGTGAATTACAAAGAATTGAAGATTGGGGTGAAGATGAAGATATTGAAAAAGACTTGATTAATATCGAGAATAAGATGAAAGCAGTGGTTGTCAGCAGAGAAGGGCTGTCTCTCTTTGAAATGGAAGACAAAAAAAACGGAAAATGAGTGACTTTTTGAATATTTTCGATTTTTGTGAAGGTTCAAGAGCCTTGGGTCCCGGATTGCGTTTTGTTATTTGGGTTCAGGGGTGCCCATTCAATTGTAAAGGCTGTACCTCGCCTTATGGTCGCCCGATAAAAGAAAATATTCTCGTTGAATTGAACAGTGTTGCGCAATCCATCATAAACAACAAATCTATTGAAGGCATTACTATCAGCGGTGGCGAACCGTTTTTACAGGCCTCCAAACTATCATATTTAGCGAAAATGGTCAAAGAGGTTCGACCGGAATTAAACATCATCGTTTTCACCGGATTTGAAATGGACGTTTTGGTTTGGGATGAAGCAAAGCAGTTCTTGCGTTTCATCGACTTGTTGATTGACGGCCCATACATTGAAGAATTGAACGATGACAAAGGATTACGCGGCTCCAGCAACCAACAGTTCCACTATCTTACCGAAAGACTGGCGCCGTACGGCGAAGAGATGGAAAACGGCGAAAGAAAAGGGGAAATGCATATTATTCAAAACAGTAAAGTGCTTCATTACATAGGAATACAAAACAAAAAACAAATTATTAACTTATAAAAGATGAAATCATGAGTGAAGGTACACGAACAATAACAACAACTCCCCCGCGGGTATTGACGCCCGAAGAGTTGCTGAGGGAAGAAATGAATACCCTGCGAACTGCCATGTGGCAAAGTGAAGCTGCCAAACAGCAGGAGATAGCAAGGATGAAAAGAGAAAGTCGACAAAGAGATGCTCATTTCCAAAATCGAATTCGGGATTTGGACGAAGAAGTCAAAAGGGAAGTTCTGAACAACCGAATACAGATGCAAGACATGGAAAATCAATTTTACGACGAAATGAACGATCTGTCTGAAAAATTTCAGGAAGAAATGAACGCCCAATCGGAATACTTTGAAGAAGAAATGGCTCAACAAATGGCAGATACGGAGGAGAAAATTGAAATGGTCAGGCAGGAAAGCGAGCAGAGAGTTCACGTGCTCGAAGAGCAAACAAAAGCTGCAATTCGCGAGACACACGATCGAATCACCGAGCATGAAATTAGAAATCAAAAGAAATTTGACGACATCAACCAGCGTTTTGAATCGGAAGCGGCAAAAAAGAAAGAATTGCTGTCAAGATTAAAAGGCGTCATCATCAGTGTAAGCGATTTGCAGCACGAAAAATATGCCCCAGGAAGCATGGATGAAATCATAAACAAAACGGCAAACCTGAATGGAATGCCGGATACGGCTGTTTGTGCAATCGTACACGACGCCATTACGGATTTGAATAACTTGGGAGCACGGATAGAAAAGGCACGACTTGAATATGAAAGAAAACATGTAAATACGGTTGCTGCACTCGAAAAGGTTTTAGCAGAAATGAATGAGAACAGAAGGAATCATTGCCCTGTCGATTCGGAGCTTCCCATCAACCAAAAAGACGAGAAAGGAAATGTCATCCTTAGTGAACTGGACTTTTGGAGCGAAGGCGAGTACGGCGAGCTGTATGATGAAATAAACTCACTTCGGCAGAAAGTAACGGATGGAAAAGATGATCCGGCATTTACCATCAACGACTTGGACGATGTTTTGAAAAAAGCGCGCGCGATGGATGCAAGGCAAAATGAAATAGTTCTTGAGAGCATTAAGAAAGGAAATGCTTCACAGATAAGAGCGGAAATGGCCGACACATTGGTGGACGTGTTGAGAAAAGAGCATGGATATGAGTGTGTTGAACGCGGATATGAAGTTGAAGACCAGCGTAACGGCTACATTGTTAAATTACGAAGCGAAGCGCAGCGAACAAACTTAGTCGTGATGATTCACCCCGAACGGCAGATCGAAACAAGTAATGTTATGATCGGCACCGATTCCGAAGTTCCCGTGTCGGATGCACTTTTGTTGCAAAGGGCTGAAGAGGTCAACTGCTCGTTGAGAAAGGCCGGGATTGAAGTGGGCAATGCGCAATGTACTGATGAGCAATCGGCCGACGTACTAAAAGCCCTTTATGATGATGCCGCGATTATGAAAAGCGGGAAAAAGGGAGGAAAAGCAATTTCGGAAAGCACATTACGCAAAGCCGGACTTCAGCGAAACAGAAGAAATTCACAATCAGTCAATTAGTTGCTACCACTTTAATTACGAATAATTTATGGCAGTAGAAAGGATAAAAAAACTTGACATCATCAACAGAAATTTCATTACTGCTCTTTACGGCAATGTGAGAGATACCTTCATTGATGTCGATTTGAAGAAATATACATTTAATCAACAGCTGTACAAGTATTTGAAAGAAAAAGGCTATGAAATGATTGTTTTTTACGACCGCACAAACGGGTTGTTTTCGTTTGAAAAAAGGTCCCTGGAACTTTTCAATCAAGTCAACTCCATAAGTACGGGCAACCGTGATAAAAACAATCATGAACCGGTTCGTGATGGTCGTCCGCTGGGTAAAAAACGACTACTCGGAAACATGGACGACCAACCCCGTGTTAGTAGCTCAACGAACCTATACGATATTATTCAATCACGTTACCTGAAAACCGAGTTAAACTTTTTTCAAATAAGATCAATAAAAGATACCGCATTGGTTGCATCACTGGGGACAATTATCCAGTCGAATATCAAAACAGTCTTGATTTTTAATTCAACAGCATTTGATGTTGGTACCCGGCACGAATTCATTTCTCTAATACAAATTGTTGCACATAACGCCGCTACGATTAATCTTCAAAATAAGATTCTGATCAATTATGAAAAAGATGATTCAGCGCTTTTTATCGACTATTTTCGTTCAGGCGACAACTCGTTGATGACAGACGAATATCTAAAAAACTTGTTTTTAGCGCCAGTTGGCGATTCTTACGAATGTAAGTGTAATGCCGTTTTTGAAATCAGCTACCCCGAGATTGAAGAAACCAGGAACTTGCTGAACAGGAGAAGATTGTTGGAGGGTTTTGATGCTTTTCATATACTACCTTTCGAAAAGATAGTAGCAAGGTTTTTGAGAAAACGCGTATCTGCAGACGAGTTGCTCGATTGCAATATGAATAATGAAATAGAAGCAGCCACATGCAAATCGGCAATAGAAAGGCTAAAATCGTTGAAAGGGATCGATAATGTAATAGACCAATTGGTGAAATGGGGTATTGTAATCAAGGAGAACAGAGAGTCGGAAAATGCGCTCGCATTCAGACCGCATCTTGTTTTTAAAGGAAATCCCGGAACTGGGAAATCGACAGTAGCCAGATATTACGCCGAGTGGCTACAGGAAGAAGGAATACTTCCTGTCGGACATTTGATTGAAGCAAAAGTAGGAGATTTAATTGCTGGATTTCATGGTCAAACACGAATAAAGACGCAGGCTGTATGCGACAAAGCGCAAGGTGGTATTCTGTTTATTGATGAAGCATACGGTTTATATGATAGTACACGAAATAGGGAACATGAAAGTTCGTTTGGTCAGGAAGCTATTGAAACATTAATACAGTTCATGGAGAACAGGAAAAGCGATTCGATGGTAATTCTTGCTGGCTATACGGAAAAAATAGACGAGTTGTTGAAAAAAGGAAACGACGGATTTTTATCGAGAATCGGCGCTCATATCATTTTTGAAGATTTCAGGCCCGAAGTGTTGTATGATATTGTAAAAGACGGATTTAAATTAAAGAAAATAGAGATAGCCGCTAACGCAGAAAAGATTATTAATAAATATTTGAAGAAAAAATACTTAAAAAGACATGCAGATTGGGGCAACGTGCGCGTTGCCGAGAAGTTAGTTCAGGTTATTCTCACTGGGAATAACAATGATATTCACATGATTGACGAAAACCATATTCCTGCCGATGTATTAAGAATAGCCAAACCAATCACCGATTTATCTCATTCTGAAGGATTTAAAAAACTCAATGCTTTGATTGGTTTGAAACCTATGAAAGATGAGATAAACAGGATATTCAAATCAATACAGGCAGACTTGAAAAGAGAGGAAAGCGGTAGTAATACAAAACCACTTACCGATCAATTAAATTTTGTTTTTACCGGTAATCCAGGTACGGGTAAAACGACTGTTGCCAGACTGTTGGGTGAAATACTGTTTGAACTGGGAATTTTGATGGAAGGAAAAGAAGTTATCGAGTGCAGCGCTGCGGATATTGTCTCTGGGGAAGTAGGGAGAACGGCAAAAAATGTAAAAGAAAAGTTTGACAATGCAGTAGGTAAAGTACTATTTTTTGATGAGGTATATTCGATAACGGACAATAATGCGGTTGATGCCATTGTACAGTCTTTGACTTCTACTGATTTTATGGGAAAAACAGTTGTCATCATAGCAGGATATTCCGAACCCGTCCGCCAATGGTTTGATAAAAATCAGGGATTAAAAAGCAGATTTAATAAATATATTGAGTTTACCGACTACTCCAATGATGAGCTTTGGATGATTTTAGAAACTTACATTAATAATTTTAACTATACCATATCACCCGACTGTAAGAAAAGAGCCGTTCAGTGGTTTAAATCCAATCGCACAAATAAGGATTTTGGAAATGCACGCTCGGTTAAATCTTTATTTGAGAATATACTAAAACCTAACTTAGACAGTCGGATAGTTAATGCTGAAAATTTAGAAACTGAAATGCTTACTACTATTATTCAGCAGGATTTTCCAACTTCTGACGCAATTGAGAGCGGTAAAGGAATTAGGAAAT
>Ga0082212_10004211_pt1 | contig 20032 bp, 34 predicted proteins | sample TergutNt197P3_FD_71548 | JGI IMG/M metagenome (GOLD analysis project Ga0082212, IMG submission 71548) | Neocapritermes taracua P3 segment gut microbial communities from Petit-Saut dam, French Guiana - Nt197 P3 | ecosystem: Host-associated > Arthropoda: Insects > Digestive system > Gut ... | reverse complement strand
TTGTCCATATTATATACAACTTTGTGATCATATTGTCTTAAATAATTACAATATTTACTATCTATTAATACTGGTGTTAAATCTTGATCTATATTAATCATGTTTATTCCCTCCTTAATGTAATTCTATCATTTTTTTAAGCATTTTAAAAGATTAGAGTTAAGTCTCTAATCTTCTTTTTCAACTCTCAATTTAATGGCTGAGCATACCGCTTTTTTCAACTCTCAATTTAATGGCTGAGCATACCGCTTTTTTCAACTCTCAATTTATACGGCTGAGCATACCGCTTTTTATGTCATAATAATATGACTATACTATTATATGTAAATAATTAATCTACATACATCACATAATTTCTTATGTGGATTAATATTATCATATAACAGCCATAAAATCAATCCCCATTATTTTGCTTTTTTACTTTGTATTTTATATGAAAATATCATTAAAATATTATTAGGAATTATTTTTGATATTATTCTTGTTATTTTATTTATAAAACCTGGTACTATTATTAGTTTTTCTTTAAACATTTTATCTATTCCATATATAGCTACATCAGAAGAAGTCATTGGTTTGATACTAAAATTAACCCCTGCTGTTTCATTAAAATTAGTATCAACAGGTCCTGGACACAATATACTTATATGAACATTGCTTTTGTTTTTTTTAAGTTCATAATTTATAGCTTCTGTTAACCTAGTTACATATGCTTTACTAGCATAATAACTAGACATTAAGGGTCCTGGCATAAAAGATGCTAAAGATGATACATTTAAAATATAACCTTTATCTTTTATTATCATATCTTTTAAAATTAATTTAGTTAAAATATGAAGAGCTTTTATATTAACATCAATCATTTCAAGTTCTTTATCTAAATGATTTTCTCCAAATGCTCCAAACACACCAAAACCAGCAGCATTAATTAAAATATCTATATTATACATTTCAATACAATCATGTAATTTATAAATATTGCTTTCTAAACTTAAATCTAGGTCAAAAGCTATTACCTTAGTTCTACATTTTTTTTGTAATAAATTTAATTTCTTTTTATTTCTTCCTACTGCTATAATATCATAGCCTAATTCTGATAGATATAAAGCCATATCAAAACCAATTCCAGAAGATGCTCCTGTTATTAAAGCTACCATTTATTATCACCTATTATATCTTATCATATTTAAGAAGAACTAAAGTGTTTTTTTTATAATTTTTTTTTAAAACAATTATAACTAATTTTAATTGTTTCAATATATCAACTCTTTCTCATTATTGTTTATCTTAAATTATTTTCTAGGGTTTAAATTTTATCTTTGTTTTAATTGTTTTATTAGAACTACTTCCTATTTTAATATAATATAAACCTTCTTCACATATATAATTCATATCTATATTAAAGTAAGCTAAATCTTCTTTTCTAAGAGTAAATAATACTTTTTTTGTTTCTCCTTTTTTTAAATGTATTTTTTTAAATCCTTTTAATTCATTAACAGGTCTTACAACACTAAAATTAGTAGCTTCTATATAACATTCCACTATTTCTTCACCATCATAATCACCTATATTTTCTACATCAACACTAACAATAAAAGATTCATTATTATAAAATGTTTTTTTGTTAGTTTTAATGTTTTTATATTTAAATTTAGTATAACTAAGACCATAACCAAACGAATATAAAGGTTCATTTGGAATATCTAAATATTTTGAAATATATTTTTGATTCTTATTTTCTTTTGTAAGGCCTCTTCCTGTTGAAAAATGATTATAATAAACAGGTATTTGTCCAACACTATACGGAAAAGACATTGTAAGTTTACCAGATGGATTATTAAATCCTAATAATGTATTTAAAATAGCTTTGCCACTTTCATTACCTAAAAACCAAGCATAAACAATAGCATCACATTTAGATTCATAATCAGTTAATATAAGAGGTCTTCCTGCATGGACTACTAAAATAGTTTTCTTGTTTAATTTTAATATTTCTTTAACTAATTTTTTTTGAATATTAGGTAAATCTAAATTACTTCTACTAGCTGCCTCTCCAGACATATATTTATCTTCACCAACAGCAAGAATAATAACATCTGATTTTTTAGCAATATCAACAGCTTTATCTATCTTACTATCATCATTACCTAAAATATCACATCCATCACTAAATTTTAGCTTATAATCTTTATATTGTTTTGAAGCATCATAAATAGATGTAGAATCTTTATCACGAGATAATGCATCCCATTCTCCATTAACATTCTTTGATTTACCAAACGGTCCTATAACAGCTATCATTTTATTTTTATCTATTGGTAATACATTGTTATCTTTTAACAAAACAATTGATTCTTCAGCTATTTTTAATGCTATTTCTCTATTTTCTTTTAATAATAAATATTTATTACTATCCTCATAAAAATTTTTATAAGGATTATCAAAAAGACCTATTTTATATTTAAAAGTTAACACTCTTTTTACAGCATCATCAATTAAATTTAAAGGTATTTCTTTACTATTTACTAATTCTTCAAGATTATTAATAAAACTTTCTGATATCATTTCAATATCAATACCAGCTTCTAATGATTTTAAAGCTACATCTTTTTCATCTTTTGCATATTTATGATTAATCATTTCCATAGATGAATTATAATCAGAAATAATAAACCCATTAAATTTTAATTCTTTTTTTAATAATTCTTTAATTAGTTTTTTATTTCCTGTCATAGGTATATCATTAATTACATTAAAAGAAGTCATAATCGCTGCTATATTATTATCAATACATGTTTTAAATGGTGGTAAATAATATTGTCTTAACGTTCTATCAGACATATCTACAGTATTATAATCTCTTCCTCCTTCTACTTTACCATAACCAATAAAATGTTTACAACATGCCCCTAGAGTATTATAATTTGATAAATCTTCTCCTTGATATCCTTTTACATAAGATAAGGCTATTTGTGAAGAAAGATATGGATCTTCACCATTAGCTTCCATTACTCTTCCCCATCTTGGGTCACGAACTAAATCAATCATAGGTGAATAAGTCATATTTATACCATTATGACTAGCTTCATATGCTGAAATTTGTGCTTGTCTTTTTATTAAATCAAGATTCCACGAACAAGACATAGCAAGTGGTATCGGAAAACAAGTACGATATCCATGAATTATATCATTAGCAAAAAATAAAGGTATTTTAAGTCTTGATTCTTCTATTGATAATTTTTGTAATTTATACATTTTTTTAGTATCATATAAACTTAATATTGACCCTATTTGATCTTTTTTTATTAATTTTTCAATTGATTTAGCAGTAGTAGTAGGTCCTGTAGCATATTTATTAGAATAAATTTGTTGATATAATTGACCTATTTTTTCTTTTAAAGTCATTTTATTTAATAATTTATTAACATTATATTGTATTTCTTTATCACTTCTTTTAGGTAAATTATCCATATATTTCTCCTTTATATTATAATTATATTATTTATTTAATATATTTGCAATTAACACTTGTTAACAAATACAATCTATATTAAAAACTTTAAAAGTTTTGGATTTAATTAATTTTATAAATTAATTATTATTTGTTTTACAATTTATATATATATATGGTATATTAGTTATAAGGAAATATTTATATAATAATAAATATGCTTGTAGGAGGAGTCCTTTATGACATTTACAAATGATGAAAAAAAAAGAATTATTGAAATACATAAACTTATTAAAGAAATAGATGATTATAGATTAGAATTGATTGATACGTTTACATATTATATACCTATAGATAGCCAGATAGAAACCACTTTTTTTTCAGATAATAATTGTAATTATTTGAATCCTAATTATCTTTCTTGGAAAGATAAAAACAATAATCAGGTAACTTATAAAGGAAATTTTCAATTTAAATTTTGGCTTAATCAATATGAAGATGAAAACAATATGCATCATTCTAGTTTTCAAGAAATTATTCACTATAAACCATATTTTGATACTTTAATAGATTGTTTTGAACAAAAAGAAGATTTTGTTCAACAGTTTATAACTATTTTAGAAAAAAAATATTCTAAACAAAAAATTAGAATAGAAAATGATAATAAGGGAAAACCAACTTATATAGATGTTGATAATTTTAATATCTCTATAGGTGCTTTTGAGAATTATCTTTATTCTTTAAGTAAAATAAGCAAAATAGAGGGAAAGAAAACTATAGAAGTTTTAAACATTATAAAAAGAGATCTTCTTGTTCTTTATAATCAGTTATCCAAAAGAAATATTAGTATTAACAAATAAAACAAAAGAGTTATAAAATTTATAACTCTTTTGTTTTTTACACCAACTCTAATTTAACCATTAAGGCATCATCGCCTCTTCTTTCTTTTATTTTAATAATTCTTGTATAGCCACCATTTCTATCTTTATAACGTATAGCTAGTTCATCTAATTTTTTAACTACATCACTTCTATTATAAAGGAAAGCATATGCCTTTCTTCTATTTACTAGTGTTCCTTTTTTTATATAAGTAATCATTTTCTCTGTTTGTTTTTTTGCTTCTTTAGCTCTTTGATCAGTAGTAACAATAGCTTCATTCATAATAAGTTCTATTGTTAAATTAGCTAACATACTGCGTCTATGTTGTTCTACTACTCCTAATTTTCTATAAGACATCTTTTACCCTCCTTTTAATCATCATTTCTAAATTGAAGTCCCATTTCTTTTATTTTATCAATTACTTCTTTTAATGATTTTTTACCTAAATTACGGATTTTCATCATTTCTGTTTCTGTTTTGTTTGTTAAATCTTGTAATGTATTTACTCCTGCTCTTTTTAAACAATTATATGCCCTAACAGATAAATCTAAATCATCAATAGGCATTTCTAATGTTTTTTGTTTTGGATCTTCGTTTTTAATTGTCATTATTCCAGTAATATCTGCAATACTACTTAAATTTGTTAGTATTTCTAAATGTTCAATTAAAATTCTACTAGCAAGTGCAATAGCTTCTTCAGGTCTAATAGCTCCATTAGTCCATACATTAATAATTAATTTATCATAGTTAGCATCATGACCAACACGAGCATTTTCTACTTCAAAATTAATTCTTTCAATTGGAGAATATAGTGAATCAATAGGAATAACACCTATTTTTTGATCTCCTAATTTTTTTTTATTTTCTTCAGAACGAACATATCCTTTACCATGACCAATAGTCATTTCCATATCAATGCTTCCTTTTTCTGCTAATGTTACAATAATTTGATCAGGATTAATTATTTCAATATCGGGATCACAATCAATATCTTTAGCTCTTAATACTCCTTCTTTATTAGCACTTAATCGAATAATTTTATCTTCATTTGAATGATTTTTTAATACAATACTTTTTAAATTTAATATTATTGTTACTACATCTTCTAATACCCCATCAATTTTTTGGAATTCATGTGAAACTCCATCAATTTTTACACTAGTAATAGCATCACCTGGAAGACTTGATAACATTACTCTTCTAAGAGCATTTCCAAGTGTTTGCCCAAAACCTCTTTCAAGTGGTTCTAATTCAAATTTACCATAAAAATTATTTTCTATGTATTCTGAAACTTTATACTCTGGTTTTTCAAATTTAAACATAATCAACACTCCTTTTCTTTTTTATCCTCGTGGACGTTTCGGTGGTCTGCAACCATTGTGTGGTATTGGTGTTTCATCATTAATAGCTGTTATTTCTAATCCTGCTGTTTGCAAGGATCTAATAGCCGTTTCTCGGCCAGGACCTAATCCTCTAACAAAAACCTCAACTTTTCTCATTCCTAGGGAATATGCTGTTTTACCTGCTGTTTCTGCTGATATACCTGCTGCATAAGGGGTTTTTTTCTTACTTCCTTTAAATCCATTAGCTCCACTTGATGACCAAGAAATAACATTTCCATTATTATCAGTAATGGTAATAATAGTATTATTAAATGTAGAATGTATATGAGCAGAACCTTCTGGTATGTTTTTCTTAATCTTACGTTTTCTTGCTTTATATGCCATAATTTACCTCCTTTAAGCTTTCTTCTTATTCGCTACAACTTTACCTTTTTTACCTTTACGAGTTCTAGCATTACTACGTGTTGTTTGTCCTCTAACTGGTAAGCCTTTTCTGTGACGAATTCCTTGATAAGAGCCTATTTCCATTTTTGTTTTAATATTTATGTTTACTTCACGACGTAAATCACCTTCAACTAGATACTTATCAATTTCCATTCTAATTTTATTGATCTCATCTTCACTTAAATCACGAGCTTTTTTATTCTCATCAATATTAATTGTTTTTAATATAGTACTAGCTAAACTTTTACCAATACCATGAACTTTAGTTAAAGAAATAACAACTCTTTTATCATTTGGTATTTCTACTCCTTTAATACGTGCCATTATTACACCTCCTATTATCCTTGGGTTTGTTTGTGTTTTGGATTATCACAAATAACCATCAATTTTCCATTTCTTTTTATTATTTTGCATTTTTCACATATTTTTTTTACAGAAGCTCTTTTTTTCATAATATTCCTCCTAATGCTTTCTATAGATTATACGCCCATGTGTTAAATCATATGGGGAAAGTTCTACAGTCACTGTATCACCTGTTAAAATTTTAATGTAATTCATTCTAATTTTACCAGAAACATGAGCTATTACAATATGACCATTTTCAAGTTGTACTTTAAATTTACCACCAGGTAAAACTTCAATTACAATCCCATCTAACTCAATTACACTTTCTTTTTTTTTGTTTTCTCCCATTTTATCATTCTCCTGTCAATATTTGATATCCATCTTTAGTAACTAACACTGTATGTTCAAAATGTGCTGCTGGTAACCCATCGTTAGTTACTATTGTCCAATTATCATTAAGAATTGATATATACCTTTTACCTAACGTTAACATTGGTTCGATAGCTATCACCATGCCTTCTTTTAGTTTTTGACCTGTCTTTTTATATCCATAATTTGGAACTTCAGGTTCTTCGTGAAGACTTTTCCCTACTCCATGTCCAACTAATTCTTTAATGATACCTAGATTATGTTTTTTAGCATAACTTTCAATAGCATCAGAGATATCACCTATTCTTGCATTTGGTTTTACTTCATTTATACCTTTATATAATGCTTCTTTAGTATGTTTTAATAAATTAGTTTTATCTTTATCTATTTCTAAAACTGGATAAGTCCATGCTGAATCACTATGATAACCTTTATAACACACTCCTATATCTATCGATATAATATCACCTTTTTTTAAGATATAGTTATTTGGTATTCCATGAACTACTTCTTCATTTATAGAAGTACATATGGAAGCTGGAAAACCATCAAATCCTTTAAATGATGGTATGGCATCATTTTTATGTATAAAATCTTCTGCTATTTTTTCTAACTGTTTAGTACTTATACCTGGTTTAATATGTTTTTGTAACAACAAATGGGTTTGATATACTATATTACCTGCAGTACTCATTAATTCTATTTCATAAGATGTTTTTATATTAATCATAACGTTCTCCATTTATTATTTCTTCAATTTGGTTAAATGTATCTTCTGCTGTTTTACTACTATCAATTATATATAATAAATTTTTTTTTCTATAATAATCTATTAAAGGATAAGTGTTTTTCATATATTCATTATATCTTTCTTCAAACGCTTCTTTAGTATCATCAGTTCTTTTTATAAGTGATACTTTACAAAAATCACATATTCCATCATCTATAGGTTTTTTTTCAGTATTAGAATTATAAACATTACCACAATTAGGGCATATAAGACGACCTACTATTCTTGTTTTTAATATTTCTTTATCAATATCAAAGTAAAATACATAATCTATTTTTTGTCCTAATTTATCATAAAATTCTGCTTGATTTATATTTCTTGGATATCCATCAAGAATGTATCCATTATGACAGTCAGATGAATTTAATCTTATTTTCATTAAATGATTAGTAACATTATTATTAATCATCTTGCCTTTTTTCATATTTTTTTCTATTTCTTGATACCCCTCTATTTTATCTTTTATAGCATTTTTTATTAAACTACTAGTAGATAGGATTGGTATGTTAAATTTTTCTTTTAAAACTTTTGATTGTGTTCCTTTACCTGCTGCTGGGGGTGATATTAAAATGATATTCATAAATTATCTCCTCCTATAGTTTCTTGATATTAAACTACTTTCTATTTGTTTATATGTATCTAATGCTACTCCCACTACTATCAATAACCCTGTTCCACCAACAACAATATTAGTTGATAGATTTGTTACACCATTAAATAGTATTGGAATTGCTGATACAACCATTAAGAATACTGCACCAATTAAAGTTAATCTAGATAATACTTTGTTTATATGTTCTTCAGTTTCTTTTCCTGGTCTTATCCCTGGAATAAAACCACCATTTTTTTGTAGATTTTCACTTAATTCTTTTGGTTTAATTTGTACAAATGCATAAAAATAAGCGAAAAATAATATTAATAATAGATATAATGTTAATCCTACTGGTGATGTATAATTAATATATTTTTGAACAAAAATAGCAAATGCTCCACTCTTACTTACCTGTGCTATGGTAGCTGGTACCATAATCAATGCTGATGCAAAGATTACGGGTATAACTCCTGCTGAATTAACTCTTAAGGGTAAAAAGGTTTGTTTTCCACCATATGAACTATTTGATCTATTAGCATATTGAATTGGTATTCTTCTTTCTGCTTGCTGAACAAAAATTACACCAACTACTATTAATAGATAAAAAGCTACAAATATTAAGAATTTAACTATTCCAAACAGTGTTTCTTGAGGGCTACCAAATACTACTAATCCATTAAATGATTCAATAAATATTGATGGTATTCTAGATATTATTCCTGCCATAATTATTAGTGATATACCATTTCCAACTCCTTTTTGAGTAATTTGATCACCTAACCATAAAAGGAAAGCTGTTCCACCAGTAAATATAATAGCTGTTTGAACTAAAGATATTGGAGTTGCATTCTCTAAAAAAGCAAAACCATATGCATATCCATAGAAGAATGAAAAAATTATTCCTAAATATCTAGTTATTTGATTAATTTTTCTTCTTCCTTCTTCTCCTTGTTTACCAAGTTCAGCCACATAAGGAACTATTCCCATTTGTAATAATTGCATAATAATTGAAGCACTAATGTATGGCATAACCCCAACAGCAAATATTGAAAATTGTTTATATGCTCCTCCACTCATTGCATTTATTAATTCCATAAAACCAAGTCCATCACCTAATGGTTTTCCACCAGGAACACTTATAAATGTCCCAATTGAAAATATTAATAAAACTCCTAGAGTGAAAAGAATTCTTTTTCTAATATCTTTATTATTAGGTTCAAATATTTGTTTAATTATATTAAACATACTAAATCACCTCTATTGTTCCACCAACTAGTTCTATTTTTTCTTTAGCTTTTATAGAAAATTTGTGTGCTTTTATATTAAGTTTTTTTTCTAGTGTTCCATTAGCTAATATTTTTATTCCATTTAATTCTTTTTTTACTAAACCACATTCTTTTAAAACTTCAGGAGTTATCATCATACCTTCATCAAAGCGATTTAAATCATTTAAATTAACTACTGCATATTCTTTTTTAAATCTTGCATTTGAAAATCCTCTTTTAGGTATTCTTCTATATAAAGGAAGTTGTCCTCCTTCAAAACCAGCTTTTCTTGAATAACCACTTCTTGATTTTTGACCATTTTCTCCTCTTCCAGCTGTTTTACCTGTTCCTGATCCTGTTCCTCTACCTACTCTTTTCTTTGTTTTAATTGCTCCATCATTATACTTCATATTATTTAATTTCATTTTCCTAAAATCTCCTCTTTTGTTTTTCCTCTAAGCATCGCTACATGAGAAATAGATTTTTGATTTTTAAGAGCATCTAAAGTAGCACGAGCAACATTTATTTGCGTTTTACTTCCTAATGATTTAGATAAAATATTTTTGACTCCAGCAAGTTCTAAAACATCACGAACAGCACCACCAGCCTTAATTCCTGTTCCTTCATATGCAGGCTTTAATAATACACGAGAAGCACCACTTACTCCTATATATTCATGAGAAATAGTATGATTATCAACTATTTCAATATATATAACATTTTTAGTAGCATGGGCTATAGCTTTTTTAACAGCTTCACTTACTTCATTAGCTTTACCTGTTCCAATTCCAACTCTGCCTTTTTTATCACCAACAGCAACAGTTGCTGCAAAACGAAATTGTCTTCCACCTTTATTAACTTTAGTAACTCTATTAATCACAATTACTTTTTCTTCAAATTCTTTTTTTTGTGGTGTTGTTTTTGTTTGCATATTATCCCTCCTTTAGAATTCTAATCCATTTTGGCGTGCTGCCTCAGCCAAAGCTTTAACACGACCATGATATAAGTATCCACCTCTATCAAAAACTACTTTTTTTACTTTTTTAGCTTTAGCTTTTTTAGCTATAGCTTCACCAACTAAAGTTGCAACTTCTATATTGTTTTTTGTTTGTTTTATATCTTTATCAAAAGAAGATGCACTTACTAGAGTTTTTCCTGATATATCATCAATAATTTGAACACTAATATATTTATTTGATCTAAATACACTTAATCTTGGTATATCTTTAGTTCCACTAACAATCTTTCTAACTCTTTTTTGTCTTATTTTTCTTAAATTATTTCGTGATTCTTTTTTAATCATTTTTAAGCCTCCTATTTAGTTGCTTTTTTTCCTTCTTTACGACGAATTATTTCACCTTTATAACGAATTCCTTTACCTTTATATGGTTCTGGTTTTCTAACTTTTCTTATATTAGCTGCTAATTCTCCAACTAATTGTTTATCTATTCCTTTTATAATAATTTCGGTATTACTAATAGATTCAACTGTAAGCCCTTTAGGAATAGTTATTTCTTTAGGATTGGAATAACCAGCATTAATAATTAATTTATCATCTTTTAATGAAAAACGATAACCAACACCTAGTATTTCTAAACTTTTTTCAAATCCTTCAGTTACACCTTTTAACATGTTTTGAATATTAGCATTAGTTGTTCCATGCATCTGTTTTGATATTTTAGTTTCTTTTTTACGTTCTACTGTTATTTCATCACTAATATTTACTGTTACTAAAGATGAAAGTGGTAATGTAAGACTTCCTTTAGGTCCTTTTACTGTTAATTTATTATCATTGTTTTCAATTGTAACATCATTAGGTATTTTTAATACTCTTTTACCAATACGACTCATACTTTTGCCTCCTCGTTTTTTATATTACCAAATATATGCTAAAACTTCACCACCAAGATTTTCACTTCTAGCTTCTTTATCTGTTTTTATTCCTTTTGATGTTGATATAATAGCTATACCAAGACCATTTAATACTTTTGGTATTTCAGTATTTTTAGCATAAACACGAAGACCTGGTTTTGAAATTCTTTTTAAGCCAGTAATTACTCTTTCTTTTTTATTTCCATACTTTAAGAATAAAACAATAATATCTTGAACATCTTTTTTTAGAATTTTATAATTTTCAATAAAGCCTTCTTCTTTTAAAATTTTAGCTATTGCTATTTTTATTTTTGAAGCTGGTACTTCAACTTCTTTATATTTCATTTGATTTGCATTACGTATTCTTGTAAGCATATCTGCAATTGGGTCAGTCATATTCTTTTTTCCTCCTTTACCAACTAGATTTTCTAACTCCTGGAATTTGTCCTTTATATGCAAGTTCTCTAAAACAAATACGACAGATTCCAAATTTTCTCATTACTGAGTGTGGTCTTCCACATCGCACACAACGTGTATATTCACGAACTTTAAATTTTTGTGGTTTTTTGGCTTTTTGAACCATACTTTTTCTTGCCATAATCTCACCTTACTTTCTAAAAGGAATTCCCATTCCACTTAATAAATCATACGCTTCTTCATTACTATTAGCTGTGGTAACCAAAACAATATCCATACCACGCATTTTAACAATATTATCATATTCAATTTCAGAGAAAATTAATTGTTCTTTAATTCCTAGAGTATAATTACCTCTTCCGTCAAATGCTTTAGGACTTACTCCTCTAAAATCACGAACACGGGGTAGTGCGATAGAAATTAGTTTCTCTAAAAATACATACATTTTATCCCCACGTAGTGTAACTTTGCAACCTATTTTATTTCCTTCTCTTAGTTTAAAACTTGCAATTGATTTTTTAGCATGGGTTATTACTGGTTTTTGACCTGTAATAAGTGTTAAATCATTAACAGCAGCATCTAGAAATTTACTATTTTGTATAGCATCCCCAACACCAATATTAATAACTATTTTTTCTAACTTAGGAACTTCCATAACTGATTTATACTTATATTTTTCTTTTAGATTAGGTATAATTTCTTTTTTATATTTTTCTTTTAAAAGACTCACTATCTATACCCTCCTTTTCTTAATCTTACTCTTTTGTCTTTGGTTTTGTTTTCTTTTCTTTGGTTGGTTTTTTAATATTTTCTATAACTTTTACATTAGACATATGAATAGGGGCTTCTATATCAAAGATGCCACCTGTTTCATTATTTTGATTAGGTTTAACATGTTTTTTTACCATATTAATTTTTTCTAAAATTACTTTTTCTTGTTTTTTTAATACTTTAACAACTTTACCAGTTTTGCCTTTATCTTTACCAGCAATAACAAGTGCATTATCTCCACATTTAATTTTCATAAAATCCTCCTATATTACCTCATTAGCAAGTGAAACAATTTTCATAAAATCATTGTCTCTAAGTTCACGTGCTACAGGTCCCAATATACGTGTTCCAACTGGATTTTTATTATCTTCTTTAAGAATAACGCATGCATTATCATCAAATTTAATATATGATCCATCTTCTCTTCTAACAGGTTTTTTAGTTCTAACTATTACTGCTTTTATAACTTTACCCTTTTTAATATTTCCATTAGGAATTGCTTTTTTTACTGTTGCAACAACGATATCTCCAATACTACCAAATTTTCTACTTGATCCTCCAAGTACTCTAATTACCATTACTTCACGAGCACCTGAATTATCAGCTACTTTCAAACGGCTTTGTTGTTGAACCATATTAATTACCTCCTTTATTTAAGAGTCTATTACTGATTTTTCAATAATTTCTACTAATTCATATCTTTTTGTTTTTGATAACGGTCTTGATTCTCTAATACGAACGATATCTCCTAATTTTGCAGTATTATCAGGATTATGAGCACTATATTTCTTAGAGTTTTTTACTCTTTTTAAATATAATGGATGTTTTTTATAAGTTTCATATAACACAGTTATTGTTTTATCATTCTTATCTGATATAACTTTACCTATTATTTCTCTTTTTGTTTTTTCCACTATTTATCATCTCCCAATTCACGTTCACGAAGAATTGTTTTCATTCTTGCTATAGCCTTTCTAAGTTCATTTAATCTATATGGTTTTTCTAAATTACCAGCTGCTTGAATTAATCTTAAATTAAACAATTCTTCTTTTGAATCTTCTATTTTACCTAATATTTGTTCAGTGGTTAAGTCTCTTATTTCATTTATTTTCATATAACACCACCATTTTCTTTCTTTACAAATTTTGTTTTAATTGGTAATTTATGACTAGCAAGTCTTAGGGCTTCGCGAGCTACTTCTTCACTTACACCACTTACTTCAAACATAATTTTACCTTCTTTAACAACTGCCATCCATTGATCAACAGCACTTTTACCTTTACCCATACGAACTTCTAAAGGTTTTTTTGTTTTTGGCATATGGGCAAATACATTAATCCATACCTTGCCACCACGTTTCATATAACGAGTCATAGCAACACGAGCTGCTTCTATTTGTTGGGCTGTAAGCCAAGCTCCTTCTTTAGCTTGAAGTCCATATTCGCCAAAATGTAATTCTTTATTACCTTTTGTTTTTCCTTCATAACTTAATCTATGTTGTCTTCTATGTTTAACTTTTTTGGGAATCAACATTTTCTTTCCCTCCCTTAGTTTTCTTAGTTGGAAGTATTTCTCCTTTATAAATCCATACTTTTACTCCTATTTTTCCATAAGTAGTATCAGCTTCACTAGTAGCATAATCAATATCTGCTCTTAGAGTATGTAGTGGGATCATTCCTTCAGTATATCCTTCACTTCTTGCAATTTCAACACCATTAAGTCTTCCTGAAACTTGGGTTTTAATTCCTTTAGCCCCAGCTTTCATAGTATTTCTTAAAGCACGTTTTTGAGCCATTCTATATGGGGCTCTATTTTGAATTTGATACGCTATTTGATCTGCTACAATTTTAGCATCTAAATCAGGGTGCTTGATTTCCATAATAGATATTTTAATATTTTCCCCTGTTAATTTAGATAGTTGATTTTTCATTTTATCTACTTCACCACCACCACGACCAATTACAATACCTGGTTTAGCAGTATGAATAGTTATTTCATTGAATTTTTTGTTTCTTTCTATGGTAATAGAAGAAATAGCTGCATCTTTTAATTTTTTTTCAATAAATTCACGAATAATAATATCATTTGTTAAAAACTTCTTGAAATCTTTATTAGATGCATACCATTTAGATTGCCAATCTTTATTTATTCCTATTCTAAGTCCTGTTGGACTAACTTTTTGACCCATTCTTACCTCCTAACCTTTTATCCCTACAATAATATTGATGTGGCATGTTCTATGATCACGTCTTCCTATATGACTTCTTGAATCAAAGAAATGACGTTTTAAAACAGTTCCCTCATCTATATATGCTTTTAGAATATATAATTTTTCTTCTTCTAATTGTAAATTATTAATAGCGTTTGCTTTTGCTGAGATTAAAACTTTTAAAATAATGCGAGCTGCTTTTTTATTTAAGTTACTTAAAATAGCCTCAGCATCACTAACTTTTTTATCACGAATTAAATCAATAACAAGTCTAGCTTTTTGGGCACTCATTCTAATTTTTCTAGCTGATGCTTTTACTTTAGTTTTATCTTTTTCCTTTTTCACATTAAATCCTCCTTATCTAAAGATAACTACTTTTTATCTTTTTTATTTCCATGTCCACCAAATTTACGAGTTGGTGAAAATTCGCCTAATTTATGTCCTACCATATCTTCAGTTACATATACAGGAATAAAATCCTTACCATTATGAACTGCAAAAGTATGACCAATAAATTCAGGAAATATAGTAGATCTACGAGAATATGTTTTAATTACTTCTTTTTTATTAGATTCATTTAATAATTTAACTTTCTTTAATAGTCTTTCAAACACATATGGTCCTTTTTTTAAACTTCTAGCCATAATATAGCCTCCTATTATTTTTTACGACGAACAATTAGTTTGTCAGAAGATTTTTTCTTTCTAGTTTTGTAACCTAAAGCTGGTTTACCCCAAGGAGTAAGTGGTGCTTTTCTACCAATAGGTGCTCTACCTTCTCCTCCACCATGAGGGTGATCATTAGGATTCATAACAGAACCACGAACAGTTGGTCTGATCCCTTTATGTCTTTTTCTTCCTGCTTTACCTAAATTTACTAATTCATAATCTTCATTACCAACTTCACCAATAGTAGCATAGCAAGTTCCTAAAACTTTTCTTACTTCACCACTTCTTAATCTTAGCATTATATATTTATCTTCACGTCCTAATATTTGTGCTGATGCACCAGCTGATCTAGCTAATTCACCACCTTTATTTGGTTTTAATTCAATATTATGAACTAAAGTTCCAACTGGAATATTTTTAAGTGGTAGGGCATTTCCTATTTTTATATCTGCTTTTTCACCACTAATTATTTTATCTCCTACTTTTAATGTTTTAGGAGCTATAATATAACGTTTTTCTCCATCTAAATATGTAATTAAAGCGATATTTGCACTTCTATTAGGATCATATTCAATTGTTGTAACACTACCTGATATATCATACTTATTTCTTTTGAAATCAATAATACGATATTTTCTTTTAGCTCTTCCACCAATATGTCTTGTTGTGATTTTACCTTGATTATTACGACCACCAGTCTTTTTTAAAGTTGTTATTAATTTTTTTTGAGGTTTATTTTTAGAAAGATCTTTATTTTCTAAAGTTGTCATGCCTCTTCTTCCTGGAGTTGTTGGTTTATATACTTTAATTGCCATAATATACCTCCTATTCTAAATCTATACTAGAACCCTCTTCTAAGGAAACAAAGGCTTTTTTATATGCTTTTGTCATTCCACTGTAACGTCCTACACGCTTTTTTTTGGGTTTTGTATTGATAGTATTAACATTTTTTACCTTAACATTGAATATTTTTTCAACAGCTTGTTTTATAGCTGTTTTGTTAGCAGTTTTTTTAACTTTAAAAACATAAGTGTTTTTTTCTTTTAAATCATTTGTTTTTTCAGTTACTAATGGTGCTATTATTATTTCTCTATAAGAATTCATTATTTAAAATCCTCCTCAATTTGTTTTAATGCCTCAAGAGTTAAAACTAAATATGTTGATTTAACAATATCAAGAACATTAATACCTTTTGATTCAATAACATTAACATCTTTTAAATTACGAGTAGAAAGATTTAAATTTTCATTATATTCATTAGTAACAAATAATGTTTTATCATTGAGTTTTAAATTGTTAAGTGTTTCTATTGCTGTTTTTGTTTTATTATCATCCAAGAAAATTTCATCAATTATTTTTAATTCTTTGCCTTTGAATTTATATGTTAATGCTGTTTTTAATGCTAGTCTTCTTTCTTTTTTATTCATTTTTTTAGTGTAATTTTTTAAAGTAGTAGGTCCAAAAACTATTCCTCCACCTCTCCATTGAGGTGATCTAATAGATCCTTGTCTAGCACGACCTGTTCCTTTTTGTCTCCAAGGTTTTCTTCCTCCACCACTTACTTCACCACGTGTTTTTACTTTATGGCTTCCTTGTCTTAGAGAAGCTTGTTGTAATGTAATAGCATCATATAAAACTTGATCATTAGGTGTAATATTCCATATTTCATCTTTTATATTAATATCTTTTATTTTTTCTCCTTTAATATTTAAAAGGGCTAATTTAGACATCTTTTTTCCCTCCTTATCATCACTTTTAAAAATTTAATTTATTCTTGTGGTGATTCTTCTTCTAAAACTGGTTCTTCTTTTTCTAAAGCTGATTCTAGAACTTCTTCTTTTGGTTCTTCGCTAGTTTCATTAATTTCTTCATTAGCTTCTTCATTAATTTCATTTTCTATAGTTTCTTCTATTTTTTCATCATAACCAACTAAATCTAGTTGCTTATTAATTGTTCCTTCTTTTTTAGTAGCTGTTTTTACAACAACTAATCCTCCTTTAGGTCCTGGAACATTTCCTTTAATAAGTAATAGTTTGTTTTCTGTATCTATTGCAATAATTTCTAGATTTTGTACAGTAACTAAAACATGTCCCATATGTCCTGGTAATTTTTTTCCTTTAAATACACGCATAGGTTTCATTGTTCCAAGTGATCCTACTAATCTATGATTTTGTGACCCATGACTCATTGGACCTCTTGATTGATTATGTCTTTTTATATTTCCTTGAAAGCCTTTACCTTTGCTAATTCCTGTAACATCAACAACTTCTCCTGCCTCAAAGATATTTACTGATATACTTTGCCCTAAACTATATTGTCCTAAATCTATATCTTTAATTTCTCTAAAGAAGCGCTTAGGTGTTGTATTTGCTTTTTTTAAATGACCAGCTTCTGGTTTATTACTTAGTTTTTCTCTTTTAGGATCAAAAGCTAGTTGAATTGCTTCGTAACCATCAGTTTCCATAGTCTTTATTTGTGTTACAATGTTTTCATCAACATAAACAACTGTAACTGGCATTAATTTACCATTTTTATCAAAGACCTCTGTCATCCCAATCTTACGACCTAAGATTCCTTTTTTCATAAGTTACCTTCTTTCTATTAATATTTAATTTGAATATCAACACCACTAGGTAAGTCTAAATGAGTTAATGCATCAATTATTTCCTTACTTGGATTATGAATGTCGATTAAACGTTTATGAGTTCTCATTTCAAATTGTTCACGTGAATCTTTATATTTGTGAACAGCTCTTAAAATTGTATATTTTTGAATTTCAGTTGGTAGAGGAACTGGACCACTTACCTTTCCACCTACTCTTTTTACTGTTTCGACAATTTTGATAGCGGCTTGATCTAAGATTCTATGATCAAAAGCTTTTAATTTGATTCTTACTAACGTTTCTGTTTTTTTCGCCATCACTTATCCTCCTTTCGCCTATATTTTAAATATAGACATAGCTCCGCACAAATTGATACAACCCTATTGTTTTATTTACAACTTATCCTCGTGTATCGATAACCTTGCACATCTAAGCCAGTCAAACATTTTTAATTATACCATACATTATATGAAAGTAAAGTAAAATTTTGTGTTTTTTTTTAATTTATGTAAAAAAACAAATATTTTATAAACTACAAATTAGGAATATAGTAACTATATTGGATTGTTAAAATTCTTTTTCTACCATCAACATTAATTGTTTTTATTTTTTCTATTTCTTCTAATATTTTATCAACAGATAAATTGATAATTATATAAAATTACATTTTTACAGTTTTTATGTAATTTTATATAATTACCATGACACCACATTCTATGGTGCTACAAGTTAACTTTGTCATCATGACCACTGATACCAAAATCAAAACTATTTTCAATTGCAATACATATACACCATGTGCAATCTACAGGTAAAAAATAATGGTGTTGAGGGATACTCAATAATATAGGTAACATTTTGGGTAGATTGGATAAATCAAACGTGTATACGAGGCTGGTCAATCCATCACCAATATAAATTACTTTTTCCTCCCTTACTAAAACTGTTTCTCTAAGTTTATTTACAAATGCACTTGCCTCACTAATCAACGTTTCGTCATTGTAACTAGCACCAACATGATTAATCGTCTTTTCCCAGTTAATTTTGCTACCATAAAAGGAAAATTGTTTTTCTACTAAATCCATATATTGTTTTTCATTTTCACTGTATTCTACTAGTTTATCTAAACCTTGGATAACTAAATCCTTAATTATTTCAGTATCATAATAGTTATATTTCATTTATAAACTCACCTCTTATATTTGTACCTTTCTTGAATTTTTTTTCACAGTTTTTTTTAGAAGCACATATAATTTTTTCTTCAATTTTGTTACTAATTATTCGAAACTTGACACTATTTATTCATTACTTCTTTTAAATATTCTCCTGTATATGATTTATTACATTTAATTATTTCATCAGGTGTTCCCTCAAAAATAACTTCACCACCTTTATCCCCACCTTCTGGACCTAAATCAATTATATAATCACATACTTTAATTATATCTAGATTATGTTCAATAATAATAACTGTATCCTTATTATCTACTATTCTATTTCACTGTTCCATACAAGCTGAAAATTAAACCCCACCAACCCAGCTTCTTCCGCAAGGGTTTTGAATTCATCAGAAACGAATTCGCAGAAAAGCTTTTTGTCAGTTATCTTAAATATATTATGGCCTTGAATTACCTCAGGTTTGAACGCATACTTCTCGAATCGTATGATTTTGCCAGTTGAAAGGCGAACTGGCTCTGCTTTTTCATGATCAATGGCATCAAGTACTTTAGTAACATTGATCCCGAACCAAGTGGCTCCCTCGTATTCAATCGGCAAGAGTTCTACAGCATCTTTCATTAAAGGCATAAAGGCATCCGATGCTTTCGCATCGAAAATTGGGATGAAAGAACTAAAATCTGTCACGTTCGGCAATGGCCTTGTGTCACCCGGATAAATCATTACAGCCCTTACTGGTTTCCAGTTGTTTATCTGGCTTCTGCCGTCAAAAGTTCGTTGTGTTTCTATGTCAATCTTATCTGCCGACCAAAGATTTACATAATCATTCACCTTAAATT
>Ga0082212_10004210_pt1 | contig 20045 bp, 13 predicted proteins | sample TergutNt197P3_FD_71548 | JGI IMG/M metagenome (GOLD analysis project Ga0082212, IMG submission 71548) | Neocapritermes taracua P3 segment gut microbial communities from Petit-Saut dam, French Guiana - Nt197 P3 | ecosystem: Host-associated > Arthropoda: Insects > Digestive system > Gut ... | reverse complement strand
TTCCTTGTAGGTTTTGCCGGCAATGGTAATTTCGTTGGCGTCGAGATTGATATGAACTGCTTCGCATCCTACGATACAGCATTTTCCCCATCCGCGGGCAACCAAAGCAGCATGTGAAGTCATTCCACCGCGAGCAGTCAAAATGCCTTCTGCGGCACGCATTCCTTCCACATCTTCGGGATTGGTTTCTTCGCGCACCAAAAGACATGCCACATTTTCCTTGCCATATTCGATTGCCTTTTCGCTTGTCAAGGCAATTTTACCTACAGCGCCGCCGGGGCCTGCCGGCAAACCTTTGGCGATCACAGCATGTTTCTTTTCATCCACCACATCAAGAATCGGGTGCAACAGTTCGTCCAATTGCTCCGGGTTAAGCCTCATCACAGCTTCTTTTTCACTGATCAATCCTTCATGCAGCATATCCAAAGCCATATTCAAAGCAGCGGCGCCGGTACGTTTTCCAACGCGGCATTGCAGCATAAACAATTTGCCTTCCTGAATAGTAAACTCTATATCAAGCATATCGCGGTAATTCTTTTCCAAAATCAGGCGTATGTTATCCAATTCTTCGTAGGTCTCAGGCATCAATTCCTGCATGGAGGGCAAATGCTTGTTTTGGTCGTTCTTTGTTGCATCGTTCAACGGGCTTGGGGTACGAATACCTGCTACCACATCTTCTCCCTGCGCATTGATCAGCCATTCGCCATAGAATTGGTTTTCGCCTGTGGCCGGGTTACGGGTAAATGCTACGCCTGTGGCAGAGTGGTCGCCCATATTGCCGAATACCATCGCCTGCACATTGACAGCTGTTCCCCATTCATCGGGTATCCCTTCGATACGACGGTATGAAATTGCCTTTTTACCGTTCCAGCTTTTGAAAACGGCTTTGATTCCGCCTTCCAACTGTGCTCTGGCGTCGTCGGGAAATTCAGTGCCAAGCGCTTCTTTAATTTTCGCTTTGAAAGCGTTAGCCAGTTCCAACAGCTCGTCGGCCGTGATGTCCGTATCGGATTTGTAACCTTTGGCTTTTTTGAATTCGTCCAACATCTCATCCAACAGTTTACGAATGCCTTTTCCTTCAGCAGGATCCAGACCTTCTGCCTTTTCCATGACCACGTCGGCATACATCATAATCAAACGACGGTATGAGTCATATACAAAACGCGGATTATTGGTTTTCTTAATCAAACCCGGGAGCGTTTTGGAACTCAAACCGATATTCAAAACCGTATCCATCATGCCCGGCATCGAACTGCGCGCACCCGAACGGCAGGAAATCAACAAGGGATTTTCGGGATCATCGTATCGAAGCCCCATCACTTCTTCCACTTTCTTCATCGCTGTCCATACCTCCGGCATCAGCGCAGAAGGTAATTGGCAATTATTGTCATAATACTCCGTACAACAATCTGTTGTAATCGTTAAACCTGCGGGAACAGGTAATCCCAGTAAACACATTTCTGCAAGATTAGCGCCTTTACCGCCTAACAGATTTTTCATGTCTGCTTTACCATCAGCCGTTTTCCCACCGAAAAAATAAACTCTTTTGATATCCATAAAATTATAATTAATTAGAAATGATTATTTTGATTATTTCAGGGTTGCAAATATAACGCTTTTTCCCTAATTGCAAGCGGTTTTTTTGCAATTTAAGGTTTTTTATAAATTGTTTCAAAGTTTTGTAACCCTGGTTTGTTTGATTTTTTTTCAACCTGCTTGGAAAATTCAAATTTTTCATATACGTTTGTAGCGATCAATTGTTGAACATTAATACTTTTTAAAAAAATGAAACGTAGTGAAATTAATCGGATTATCGGGAATGCAAAAGCGTTCATGGACGAACGCAGGTTCTTTTTACCACCCTGGGCTTATTGGAGCCTGTCGGACTGGAAAGAAAATCAGATAAATGCCGCAGAAGTCATAGATAATATGCTGGGATGGGATATTACCGATTTCGGTTCGGGAGACTTCTATCATAGAGGATTATTTTTGTTTACTTTGCGGAATGGAAAATTAAATATTGATAACAAACCATACGCAGAGAAAATTATGATTGTAGCAGAAAATCAGGAGACGCCCATGCACTTCCACTGGTATAAAATGGAAGATATCATCAATCGTGGAGGAGGGAATCTTGTTATTGAACTTTACAATGCCGATAAGGATGATTCATTGGCCGAAACGCCTGTGCATGTCAAAATCGATTCGGTAAAACGTATCGTTCCTGCTGGCGGAACAGTAATCCTTACACCTGGAGAGAGTATATGCCTCGAACCAAGGATGTATCACCGTTTTTACGGCGAACAGGGAAAAGGATTGGTATTGGTCGGTGAAGTCAGCGCTGTGAATGATGATACGTCCGACAATCGTTTTCATGAAACGGTAGGCCGGTTTCCCTCCATTGATGAAGACGAAGAACCGTTGCATTTCTTAGTATCGGATTATGCGAAATTTTTAACGTGATGGGAAACTTATTTAAGATATCGGGATGCGGATGTGCCTTAGTCGATTATTTATATAATCCGGTGCGTTTTTCCGGGGCGAACTTCGACCGTTACAAATCAGTTCAAGCCGGCGATGGAGGGTTGTCACCCGGCAAATTAGTTTTCAAAGAAGAGTTTGAAAAGTTTTCCGGCGAAGATTATCTGACAGTAAGGGATTTGATTACACAAGGAAAGCCGCCAGTGACATTAAATATAGGTGGCCCATCAATCGTATCGCTGATTCATGCGTCGCAGATGCTGGAAGGCTTGCCTGCCGAAATACATTTTTACGGCAGTAAAGGGCAGGACGACGGAGCGGCTTTTATCGAAGAATATTTAAAACGGACGCCATTAAAAATCGGAAAATATAAAATATCCGATAAAAACACTCCATTCACCGAGGCGCTTTCGGATCCGGACTATGATCAGGGGCATGGAGAGCGTATTTTTATCAATAATATTGGTGCGGCGTGGGATTTATATCCCGAAGACCTTGATGAGGCATTTTATGACAGTTCAATCACTGTTTTTGGCGGATCAGCTTTAGTTCCCCATATTCATCAATCGCTCTTAGATTTACTCAAAAAAGCAAAAGCGAAGCAGGCTGTAACGATTGTGAATACAGTCTATGATTTTCTGAACGAGTTGAATAATCCGGGAAAAGCTTGGCCATTAGGCGCTTCCTTAGAAACGTATGATTACATTGACCTGTTGATTACCGATCGGGAGGAGGCGTTGCGTTTAAGCGATTCGGAAACGATCGAAGAAGCCTTGTCTTTTTTTAAAAAGACAAAAGTCGGAGCGGTCATTGTTACATACGGAGCCAATCCTATCCATTTCTTTTTCAACAGCAGATTGTTCGGCGTTTCCGAAGGGCAACGCCCAGTGTCGGAAAAGGTGCGGAACGAAATCATGCAATATCCTGAAAAAGTAGGCGATACAACCGGATGTGGCGATAATTTCGTGGGAGGTGTAATCGCTTCTTTGGCTAAACAACTCATAGAGCGACCTGACAACATTGTAAATACGGAAGAATTGATAGCTTTTGGCACCGCATCGGGCGGATATGCCTGTTTCTATCATGGCGGAACATTTTATGAAGAGTATCCCGGACAGAAAAGAGAATTAATAACCCCTTACTATCTGGATCACCTGCTCACCCTGTCAAATGTAACAGGATAATTAATCCATGTATACAAAAAAAATCGTTGTTTTCGGAGCAGGAAAAATCGGACGATCTTTCATCGGCCAAATATTTAGTCGTTCGGGATATGAAGTTGTTTTTGTTGATATTGACAAAAACTTAGTCGATTTGATAAATCAGCAAAAACAATACCGGGTGGTTATCAAAGATCGGGATAATGAAGAAGTATTGACTATTCGAAATGTCAGAGGACTTTACTTAGATGAAGAAGCACATATCATAAAAGAAATAAGCAATGCAGCAATCATTGCTGTTTCTGTGGGGCAGAAGGGATTGCAGGCTATTATGCCTGTGTTAGCCAAATCGTTAGTAACAAGGTTAATGCAATATGGCAATATCCCATTGGATGTGATCATTGCTGAGAATATGCGGGACGCGGATGTCTTTATTCGGGATGAATTGAAAAAAAATCTGCCGGATAAATATCAGTTGGCGAATTTAGTTGGGTTAGTAGAAACGAGCATTGGAAAAATGGCGCCTGTCATGACGCAAAAGGACATCGAAGAAGACCCGTTGCAGGTCTTTGCCGAGCCATATAATTCGCTTATTGTGGCAAAAAACGGTTTTAAAAATCCTATTCCGGATGTGCCTTTTCTTTCACCTAAGGAAAATATTAAAGCCTGGGTCGACCGTAAATTGTTTATTCACAATTTAGGTCATGCTTCGGCAGCATTTTTGGGTTATCAATCGCATCCGGATGCAATTTATCTCAGTGAAGTGTTGGAAGATGAGTCTATATACCAAATAGTACGGCAAACCATGTTACAGGCTGCCGATATTTTACGATCTCTGTATCCGGATGAATTTACCCATGTACAGCTTGTGGATCATATCGATGATTTATTGTATCGATTTGGAAACCGTTGTCTGGGCGATACGATTTTCCGCATAGGGTGCGATCTATACAGGAAATTGGGACCCGAAGACCGCTTGGCAGCGCCAATTCATGCAGCAATCCGGATTGGGAAGCCATATAATCTGATTTTAAAAGTGATTGAGGCAAGTTTAACCTTCAGTGCGAAAGATGAAAACGGGAACTTCTATCCTACGGATGTATTATTTTTTGAAGATGCTGCAAAAGGATTTCAACATATTTTAAGGAAGATATGTAAGTTGGAAAATATTTAATCATTAATCTTATAATTTTATGAAACAAACAAGTATTCTATTCATGTCATTGTTTTTTTTCTGTGTTAATGCGCAGACAGTTGATCAAATAACCGATCCGGTTGAGTGGGTAAATCCTTTGATGGGGACACAATCAAAACATGCTCTGTCGAACGGGAATGTCTATCCGGCCATTGCCGTACCCTGGGGAATGAATTTCTGGACGCCTCAGACCGGGAAAATGGGCGACGGATGGGTATATACGTATGATGCCGATAAAATCAATGGCTTCAAGCAGATTCATCAGCCCAGTCCCTGGATTGGCGATTACGGTCAATTTGCCATTATGCCCGTGACGGGTAAACCATTATTTAAAGAGGAAGAACGTGCCAGTTGGTTTTCGCATAAGGCCGAAGTAGTGAAACCCTATTATTACAATGTATATTTGGCCGAACATGATGTGGTTGCCGAAATAACGCCCACCGAACGTGCCGCTATGTTTCGTTTTACTTTTCCGGAGAACGAACACTCATTTGTGACAGTCGATGCGTTGGATAAAGGCTCCTATATCAAAATTATTCCTTCGGAACGAAAAATCATCGGTTATTCAACAAAAAACAGCGGCAGCTTGCCGGAAAATTTCAAATGTTATTTTGTGATAATTTTTGATAAACCTTTTACCTATCATGCTACTTTCGACAAACAGGAACTGAAAGAAAGTCAATTAGAAGAGCAGAGCGACCATTCAGGCGCTGTGATTGGGTTTCAAACCCGTCGGGGCGAACAGGTTCATGCCCGTGTTGCCTCTTCTTTTATTAGCCACGAACAAGCCGAGCTGAATTTGAAAGAACTAAGTAATGATAGTTTTGATCAGGTGAAAAAAAAATCCAAAGATGCATGGAACAAGGTATTAGGCGCTATTGCCGCCGAAGGGGGAACAGTGGATCAGACACGCACTTTCTATTCGTGCTTTTACCGTTCGGTACTTTTCCCGCGCAAGTTATACGAAATAGATGCACAGGGAAAAGTAATCCATTACAGTCCCTATAACGGGCAAGTGCTTCCGGGTTATATGTTTACCGATACCGGCTTTTGGGATACTTTCCGCTGTCTGTTTCCGTTTCTAAATCTGATGTATCCTTCGATGAATGAAAAGATGCAAGAGGGATTAGTCAATGCTTACTTGGAAAGCGGGTTTTTACCGGAATGGGCCAGTCCGGGACACCGGGATTGCATGGTGGGCAATAACTCGGCCTCTATAGTCGCCGATGCCTATCTGAAAGGTCTAACCGGTTACGATATCCAAAAATTATGGGAAGCGGTGGTGCACGGCGCAAATAATGTGCATCCGAAAATACGGTCTACCGGACGTCTGGGACATGAATATTACAACGAATTAGGGTATATTCCGTACGATGTGAGGATAAATGAAAATGCTGCCCGGACACTCGAATATGCATATAACGACTGGTGTATCTATCAGTTGGGCAAGAAATTGAACCGCCCTGCTTCCGAAATCGAAATGTATGCTGAACGAAGCCGGAACTACAGGAACCTGTTCGACAAAGAATCCGGTTTGATGCGTGGAAAAAACAAGGACGGTTCATTCCAATCTCCTTTCAATCCGCTCAAATGGGGCGACGCATTTACTGAGGGGAATAGTTGGCATTATACATGGTCGGTATTTCACGATATTGAAGGATTAATCGGATTGATGGGCGGGCCGAAAAATTTCAATCTCATGCTTGATTCGGTATTTAATGTTCCGCCGTTGTTCGACGAAAGTTACTATCGTTTTGTCATCCACGAAATACGCGAGATGCAGATAATGAATATGGGTAATTATGCACATGGGAATCAGCCCGTTCAGCACATGATTTACCTCTATAACTATGCCGGCGAGCCTTGGAAAGCGCAATATTGGGTACGCGAAGTAATGAACAGACTTTATTATCCTACGCCGGATGGTTATTGCGGCGATGAAGACAACGGACAAACATCCGCCTGGTATGTATTTAGCGCACTTGGTTTTTATCCGGTCTGTCCGGGTTCAGACGAATATATTTTTGGCGCTCCCTTGTTTAAAAAGACGACACTCAATTTAGAAAACGGAAAAAAAGTGGTCATTCAAGCATTGGAAAACAACGCAGACAACCGTTATATCAAAAGTATGAAATTCGAAGGAACAACCTATTCAAAAAACTACTTGAAACATGGTGATTTACTAAAAGGCGCTACAATAGACGTTGAGATGTCGAATACGCCAAATAAACAGCGTGGCATTCATCCGACGGATTTTCCATATTCTTTTTCCAACGAAAGAAAATAATGATAGAATCTGGTATTGCTTAATATTCAATTAGCTGTTTGTCGGATAATTCAGCAACAGTTGCAGACATGTGTTTGCATAATTAACGATAAAATTGTAATTTTGAGGCCTCAAAATAGCTTTTATTTTGTGGAGAGCTATCATTATTAACTGGCTAAAAGCATCTATATGAGTGAATTGAACTCTTTGGAAATCCTGACCAATATAAAGGATGCCGCCGCTGACGAATCGGTCGGACAACTGTTTGGCATGGTCCGTTCAGCGGTTACGGATCAAAATGATGTGGATTTTGTTGAGCTTATGTCGGACAGCGCAATAGAACCTTCTTTGCTGAGAGAAGATATTGTGATTGAATCGTCCGAAGCGGAACGGCATATCATTATCCATAATTTTCCGTTGCGTAAAAATAATTATTTAGTTGTACCTAAGGTAATTGAAGAATAATGAAGTCAGTCATACGCGATATACATCATCACCTTGTCAATGGCAAATTTACTTGCAGGGAATTAACGTCGGAAAAACTTTCGGCTTTGAACAACAACGAATATCACACTGTAAATTCGTTATTGAAGGAATCCGCCCTTGCTTTGGCGGACATAGTAGACGAAAAAATTAAATCCGGCCAAACGATCGGTTTGTTGGAAGGGATCCCTTTCGGCATCAAGGATGTGATCCTTCTGCAGGGAAGTATCGCATCGGGTAGTTCCGGTTTCCTGAAAAACTATACGGCGCCCTATACGGCAACAGTGGTAAAAAAACTTATCGAAGCAGGCGCAATACCGGTTGTGAAAGAAAATTGCGACAGTTTCGGACATGGCAATACCGGCGAAAACACAGTTTTCGGAACGGTCTTGAATGTACACGACAAAAGCAAGATTGCCGGTGGTTCGAGCGGCGGTAGCGCCGTCAATGTAGCTGCCAACCATACTGTTTTCTCTGTTGGCTGCGACTCCGGAGGATCCATACCGGCAGGATATAATAAGGTATATGGATTGAAACCTACTTTTGGTAGCATATCGCGCTATGGAGTAATGGCAAATAGCGCTTCTACCGATTGTGCCGGTCCGATTGCCTCCACGTTGGAAGATATACGCATCTTATTTAATGTGATGATAGGAAAGGACGAACATGACCAAACTACCTATACATGCCCCTCCATACCGGAAAGTATTTTTTCAACAGATTTCCGGAAAGAATCAATCGTTGTTGGGTATTATAAAACATTTATCGAAAATAAAGGCTTGGACGCTACTATCAAAGCGGCTTTTCTGAAGATGATCGAAACCATTTCCAATCAAGGCGTAAAAGTCGTTCCATTGGATGGTTTCGATACAGATGTCGCAGTTGCCACCCACTTAGTGTTATCAATGGCCGAAACGTCAACCAACCTTGCGAGATTAGACGGTACCGTTTACGGTGCACGGTCAAATAATAAAAATGTATGGGATGGATATATGCTCGCACGCTCCGAAAATCTGACCGACGAAACAAAAAAACGGATTACCGGAGGCATTCAGGTGTTGTCGCACGGTTACGATGAGGATGTATACCCTAAAGCAAAGATCATACGAAACCGGATAAACGCCGCTTTCAACGACCATTTTAAAAAGGTGGATTTGATTCTTTCGCCTGTTTCAGTTACGTTGCCTCCGGCGATTGGTCAAACTCCGGACAATCCTTTGGCGATATATCAATCGGAAGCATATACCGCAGGTTTTAATCAGGCGGGATTACCGACCTTGACAGCGCCTCTGTTTACGCCGACAGGCATACAGATTACGGCGGAGAAAAACCGCGAAGACATCATATTAATGTTTGCAAATTATTTAGAGGGGATAGCATGATGGATATCAAAACCATAACACAGAAATTAGAGGAATTGGACCTTGAAATTGTAATGGGTCTCGAAACGCATATCCGGTTAAATACCGCGTCGAAGTTGTTTTGCTCCTGTCCTAATGCCGAAACCGATATGCCTAACAGTCATATTTGTCCGGGTTGCACAGGGCATCCGGGCACATTGCCGGCAGTCAACCGTGAGGCCGTCAGCAAGGCTATCCTTTTCGGGAAAGCGGTTCACTCGTCTTTTCACAATAAGATAATATGTTGGGATAAAAAACATTATGTATATCCCGATTTGGCAAATAACTATCAACTGACTCAATTTCGCAGACCCATCATACCCGACGGCTATATACAATGTTACCGCAACGACGGGACACTGTTTGTCGTAGAATTAGCGCAGGTACATATCGAAGAAGATGCGGCAAAACTCGTTCACGAACAAAATACTACGCTGGTTGACTTCAACAAATCGGGCGTTCCCTTAATTGAGGTCGTGACAAAACCATGTATCCGCGAGATAGCCGATGTGCCCGTTTATGCACAGAATCTTCACCGGATCGTTCAATCGTTGAAAATCTCGGATGCAAACTTAGACAAAGGCGAGTTTAAATCGGATGTAAGTGTTTCGTTGCGTAAAAAAGGCGATACGGGCATGAATCCAAGGGCGGAAATAAAAAATCTGAACTCATTCAAATTCATGCACGAAGCGATCATAGACGAGATTGAAAAGCAGATAAACTATTATGTCAAGCATGGCAGTTTCCGTCCCAACCAACTTACCGTGTTGTTCGACGCCGATACGAAACAAACCCGTACCATGCGACAAAAGGAATATGCCGATGATTATCGTTATGTACATGATACGGATATCCCGTTGGTAAATATTGAAAAGGCTGTAAATGAATGTTATATAGATGAAAAAATACTGCCATTTGCCATCGAAACAATCCTGATTCAAGCCGGCATCAGACCGCAGGACGCCAAATTTTTCACATCCGACTCGATACGCTCGTCGTTATTCATGGCGATCAATACAGCGTTGAACGACCCGCTCTTTGTAGCAAAGACATTGCTAAATAATCTCAAAGCCGATGACTATGAAGCGTTGCAAGATTTCGAAGCGCTTAGTATCCTTTTTGCTGCATATAAAGAACAACGCATATCGGTAGTCATCCTTCAGGAAGCGTTGCAGGGATTAATCACAGATAAGACATTTGATTACAGGGCTTTCATCGAAGGAAAAAGCGTTTCGGACGAAACGATAGAACAGGCGATTGACGCAGTATTGCTTCAAAATCAATCGATTGTCGACGAAATAAAGACGGGCGACCTTTCTAAAATTAATGTCTTGATAGGGAGTGTGATTCGACTGACAGGTAAATCTGTTGCAGGCAAGATTGTCAGACAGAAAATCACAGCGCGTTTATTGATAAAGGATGTCGGGAGTGTTGATGAAACAAGCAGGATTAGCGCCGCAACGCACGAACTGAAATCAAGGCAAGTTTCGTTTTTTTCATCCGAAACTGTCACGGTAAAAGATCAATACCGGACACATCGTTTTGCAGAATTGTCCGGCGACAATCTGAATGAGGATGTCGTTTTGGCAGGATGGATTGCCAGCGTACGCGATCACGGGGAATTGGTGTTTATTGACTTACGCGATTCAGACCAGGAAGTATTCCAGGTTCGTTTGACCCGCGAAAACCTGACTAATTTCGATGAGGCAACTAAGCTGCCCGACGAGTCCGTCATTATGGTTACGGGAAAGATTGTCAAACGCAACACAGAAGATTTTAACCTGAAAATCCGTACCGGCGAAATCGAATTAGACGCCCAAAAGATTGAGTTTCTCAATCTCTCCGGGCAACTGCCGTTTGAAATAAGGAAGTCAAATACAATTAGTGAAGCGGTGCGCCTGAAATATAAATTCCTTGACCATCGCAATCCGTCAACCCACAAAACGATCGTAAACCGTCATCGCGTATTGCTGTTAATCAGGGATTTTCTGAATAAAAACAGATTCATTGAGATTGAAACGCCCATCCTTTCGGCCGGAACGGACGAGGGGGCCAGGGAGTTTATCGTTCCAAGCCGGAAGTTTCCGGGGCGGTTTTATGCGTTGCCCCAGTCTCCACAACAATATAAACAGATGCTGATGGTTTGCGGCTATGAACGTTATTTCCAGATTGCGCGATGCTTCCGTGATGAAGATTCGCGGGGTGACCGCCAAGCCGAATTTACCCAATTGGATATCGAAATGTCATTTACCGGCATGTCGGATGTGATCGCATTGAACACACAACTCTTTAATGAGATCGTAGCAAAAATTTATCCGGACGAATGGAAACTGTTTCCTTTCAGGTTTTTAACTTACCGCGAAGCGATGGATAAGTACGGCGTCGACCGCCCCGACCTGCGTTTTGGTTTGGAAATGGCAGAGATAACTGATATTGTAAAGAAAACAACATTTAATGTATTTGCCCAACCGATTGAACAGGGGGGGATTGTGAAATGTATAAAAGTGCCGGCGACGCTCTCGGACAAAAAACTCACCAAAGGCCAAATAGAAAGTCTGACCGAAATAGCCCGTCAGAACGGATTGGGCGGACTTGCCTATATCATTGTAAAGGAGGACGAGCTGCAATCGCCTATTATCAAGTATCTCGGCGAAACGATTTGCAGGGAAATTATGGAGACAACCGGCGCTGTCGTTGGCGATATCATCTTTTTTGCCGCATCCGATTATAAAACGGTCAACAACGCATTGAACGCAGTGCGTCAGGAATTGGGTAAGCTGTTGAACCTGATTAAACCGCGCGAATTACATCCCGCCTGGGTAATAGACTTTCCACAGTTTGAAAAAACGGACGAAGGCGGATGGACTTTTTCACATAATCCGTTTTCGATGCCTAAGGTAGAGTGTATTCAAGACCATTTGAATGGAGTAAACCTTGAAAATATCCTTGCCCAGCAATACGATTTAATCCTGAACGGCTATGAGCTGGGCGGCGGCTCAATCCGCGCCCATAAAGAAGAAATCCTGGCAGCCACCTATCGCAATATGGGTTACGACGAACAAAGCATGCGCAAAAGCGTCGGCCACATGCTCGACGCCTTCCGGTACGGCGCACCTCCTCACGGAGGAATAGCCTGGGGAATAGACCGTCTGATGATGATCTTAGAAGAAAAAACATCCATCCGCGAAGTCATCGCCTTCCCCAAAACAGGTCAAGGCGAAGAAATCCTGTTCGGCAGCCCTACCACCGTTTCGGCACGAAAAATTAACGAAGCAAATATTAGCATTGTTGAGTCTTTACAATAATGTTAATAGAAATAATGATTGGCTTCCCGAAGAAAAGCAATTTAAAAAAGGAGAAACTACTTGGCGAATGGGCAAGAATAAAAAGCCGTTACCTCTCTTAGAGAAGGTGGAAATCAATGATATAGCCGCTGAAGGCAAGGCTATTGCGAGAGTAGATAATTTTGTTGTTTTCGTTCCTTTGGTTGCACCCGGCGACATTGTAGATATTCAACTGACGCGCAAAAAGAACAGTTATGCGGAAGGCCGGGTGGTGGCATTTCACAAGTATTCGGACATTCGGTCGGAGCCTTTTTGCGAACATTTCGGTGTATGCGGCGGCTGCAAATGGCAACATCTGCCTTATAGTGAACAACTTCGTCACAAACAAAAGCAAGTGTACGACGCCCTGAAACATATCGGAAAAGTTGATGTAGAAAAGTTGCTTCCAATAATCGGCTCCAAGAAAACTTTATGCTACCGGAATAAATTGGAATATACTTTTTCAAACAAACGTTGGCTGACCGATACGGAAATTGCAACTAATGATGTTATCATCCAACCCAACGGAGCCGGATTCCATATCCCGAAAATGTTTGATAAAGTATTGGATATCAATAAATGCTGGCTTCAGGATGATATTACAAACAGAATCCGCATTTTCATCAAAAACTATTGCATAGCGCACGATGGATATCCGTTCTTTGACCTTCGCAAACAGGAGGGTTTTATGCGTACATTAATTATACGCACTTCTTCCATTGGCGAACTGATGGCCATTGCAGTCTTCTATTACGAAGATGCGGAACGTCGTGAGGCTTTGCTATCAAGCATCCGTGATGAATTTCCCGAAATCACTTCACTGATGTATGTAATTAACGGAAAATGCAATGATACCATTACCGATCAGGATGTAATACTATACGCAGGGAAGGACCACCTAACAGAACGAATGGAAAACCTGCAATTTAAGATCGGGCCGAAATCGTTTTATCAGACAAATAGCGATCAGGCTTACCAACTTTACAAGGTAGTCCGCGAATTTGCCGGTCTAAAGGGTGATGAAATTGTATACGACCTGTATACCGGCACGGGGAGCATTGCCCATTTCGTTGCCGGACAGGCAAAAAAAGTGGTCGGCGTCGAATATGTGCCCGAAGCCATCGAAGATGCTAAAATCAATGCACAACTCAATCAACTGAATAACATTTCTTTTTTTGCAGGCGATATAAAAGATTTATTGAACGAGGCTTTTATGACCGAACATGGTAAACCAGATGTTATCATCACGGATCCGCCCCGTCCCGGCATGCATGACAGCGTAATAGACGCTATGTTGGCTGCATCGCCCGAACGAATCATATACGTCAGTTGTAATCCCGCGACACAGGCGCGCGACTTAAACCGTTTAAGCGCTAAATATTTGATAAAGAGAGTGCAATCGGTAGATATGTTCCCACATACGCATCATGTGGAAAATGTGGCGCTGCTCTCCCTTCGTTGCGGGCTTGACCCGCAATCTCCATAAAAAGCAACGGTCGATATTACTGTTTATTGAGTACAGGACATACCACCGTATTGAATGTAGGTGAGCTTGCACGGTCACGTGCACCGGTAATCTCCTGAAAATAAACCTTTATATGATCGGTTTCCATGTGAGCGAGATGTCCCGGTTTATTTGCCCAGCGCTCAAACAAATGAAATTCCGTACTGTCTTTATACGACTGAAATAAATCATACGCTAAACAAGCCTCTTCTTTCAAAGTTTCAGCTTGACATTTATCAAACGCCTTTTTGAATGTGGACACATATTCAGGTTTGATCTTCATGGGGATATTCATGATGATCTCATACGAGTCCTTGTTGGCTAAATGAGCCTCATCACAATTTGCTACCTGTGCTTTCGATTCAATAAAGGTAAACATGGCTAAAATGCCTGCGAGAATAATTGCAATTTGTTTCATAATAAAATATTATTTAATGATTAATGATTTGGCAACAAAGATAGATTTTTTTTGAGGATAAACGTTATGTGTTATTGAAATTATTCGAACTATCGGTTGTTTTTTTAGCTGAAAAAAACATGACGCCGCTTGTGTAAATCACAACAATAATCACAACAATTTTCAGTATATCAAGCGGAAGAGAGGTCACAACATAAGCGGCTATCAATACCCCGATACAACCCATGATCGCAATGGCAGCCGCCGGTTTTCTGGCATACCTGCCTGCCTTGATAAACCGGACGCCGGCCACCGGCATCAGGAATGCGCACGAACCCATCATAACAGGAAACACGACCAACGGCGACATACCCAGCAAAAAAAGCATGGCCATACATGGAGCATACAGTCCGACGCCGGCAGTCATCATCACACCAAGAATAAAATTTCCGACAATACCGACGATAAGCAATCCACCTGTAAGTCCTGTAGCATCGCCATGTCCTTCTATCAGACCAACCATACTTAATATCATAAGCAAAGCCGTCAAAGCAAGCGCAATACTCATGGTAAGCTGAATCATTCGTCTGCTAAACTTTGAAATGATACCGGCCCCTAACCAAGCGCCAACAACCGCAGCAATGATCAGAGAAACCAATGTGAGCACATCCACTTTCACTACATAGATAAAAATCAGAGCCTGTACTGCCGTAGGAATGGCATGTGCTATGTTAAGCGTGCCGGGAATGATTTTGTCGTCAACGGCTTTGGTCGCTTTAAAAATAGCTGTCGTAACCACAAACGACCCTATTCCCAATGTATCTAAAAAGTCGGTAATCAGACCTGTCAATCCCAATAACCAATAAGGCCTTACCTTCGGTTCGTCCTTGTTAGCCATTACGTCCTTTGCCAAAATAATAGCAAATACGATTACCAACGAAAGAAGCACGATTAATAAAATACTGACAATCACTGTTTTTAAAAATTACAAATTGCGAATTACGATTTTACATTAGTATTGTAAAATAATAGTTGACTTTTTGAAAGGAAACAATTATGATTTACACAATAGGGGTAGAGTTTTAACTTTGTTTAAATCTTTAAATCTATATTTAGTAAAAAAAAGGGTAAGCTGACTATATCGCGCCGCTACAACCTGCGTACCCTTGCTGCGATCAAACCCTGGGGGATTCCGAGGGAGCTGGCCGTATAGGACTTACCCGGCTGCAAAGATAATATTTTTTATAATTCTACAGAGCAACGCCATCATTTTTTACGGCAATTCAGCGTAAAAAAAGATTTCGCTCTTTATTCAACGCTCCCCCACATTGCCCAGAACCATTCGGGTACATCGCCATAGCGCGCTATCAATCCGGCGGTAAACGCTTCGCCAAATACCGGATCGTACTGGATATAGGTCGGCATTGACATTTGTCCGGTCATACATGCCATTTCTGCTGCCTGATTGGCGCCCGCTTCAACAAAGCAATCGCACAATGTTTCAGCCGCATACGTCCCTAATGCAGTAAAATAACCGGTGTATCCACTGTTGGTGCAGTTGGCAATTTGTGTAAGATAGGCGGCTTCAAAGGCAGTGGCGTCTTCGGTCGCTATGAACTTGCTTTTCTTGTCGCCAACGGCAGCAACACATGCCTCGCTTGCTGCCTGCGTGGTTGCCTTTGAAAAGCAATCACATAATTCCTGCGCCGCTTTTATCCCGGCTTCAGCGGGAGTATCCGTTGCCGGGTCGTCTTTTTTACACGAATAAAGCGCAACACTGCCTGCCAATACGGCAACTACTAACGAAATCAATAAAAACTTTTTGGTTGTCATACTTTTAAAAATTTATTTGGTATATTGAATAAAATTCCTAATTTATCTCTATAATTCCTAATTCCTAATTCTTAATTCCTAATTCCTATTGAATTTCCACGTCAATTTTACCCCCATCATTCTTGGCGCACCGGGTACTAAAGTCGGCGCTCCAAACATGGCCCCCATGTTACCTGCGCCGATAAGGTATTTCGCGTCCGCGAGGTTGCTACCGAATAACGCAACAGTCAATCTTTGTTGTTTGAAAAGCAGGGCGACGGTTGCGTTCAGCAAGCCGTAGGCGCCCTGCTCTATCCCCGGGTCGTTGGCGTCTTCAAAGAAAATCCGGCTCTTCCATGCAAAAGAGGGCGTGAGCGTGATACGGATATTTTTCGAAGCATCGAAAGCGGCATTGAAGCCTGCGAGGAAACTGTGTCTCGGCGTGAGGCGGAAACTGTTGCCGGCATTGAGTTGCGGGTATCCTTCGTTGTCCCTGTCGTCGAAAGTTGCGTGGGCGTAAGCGTAGTTGCCGAAAATATGCAGGTGATCGGTCAATAACCATTTTGCGGACAGTTCCGCACCGTAAGATGTGGCTTTATCCACGTTCCTTTGCAGATAGTCCATACCTTCCCACCTCCATGACTGGAAATTCCTGTATAGTTGATAATACAGCGAAGCGTCGAACATAAGGCGGTGACCGACAAGCCTGTATCCGGCGTCAAAACTGTGAAGCGTTTCTGCGTCTATCACGTCATACTTCCCTTCCGAATCGTACTGAAGCACATTGGGGCGACGACCTTTTGAATAGCCTGCATAAACGTTTGAACGGTCGTCAAGATCATATTTCAGACCGGCACGTGCGACTATCGCCGAAAAAGATTCTTTTCGTTCGGGGTTATCTACCGGTTTGAAAAACAGGTTTGGCAGTCTTTGCGATAAAAAACCAAGCGTCGAAATACTGCCGGCAACGTGGGTGGCACGATTGGTTATTGAAAAATTTTCAAACGTGGCGCGTGCTCCTGCCGTAAAAATTAATTTGGGAATAATTTGATAGGATGCGTCAAAAAACAGATCGTAAGCACGGTTGACGGCTTCGGTATAATTATCTTCTACATGATCGTTTGAAAGGGGCAAAACAGGCGCTCCCTCTATCGGTATGCCGAGAATCGCCTCCATCAATGCGCCAACGGGAAACTCAAGCATCGGATTGGGTCTATTGTTCACAACCATATCTTCCTGCCAAGCGTCCCCCATCAGCATATTCATAAACAGATGCCCCAAATATTGTTCGCCGGGGCGGAACGTGTAGGTATGATTCACATGTTCGCGCCAAAAACTTGCGCCTGCAATGCCGGTAAAGCGGTCGCCGTAAGAAAAGTCATAGCGGAGCTCCTGCATAAACTGCTTTGCCCTGACACGTTCCGCCATGTCTATGGCCGGGGCAACCGTACCGTCGCCGTCGAAGCGCGAATCGGCCGAATTGCCGAAATAAGAAGTAATGAAACTGAAATAGTTTTTTGCGCTTGTATAATAACGGGCATTGAGAACAGCGCCGAAAACTTCGCGCCTGTTGTAAAAATCCTTGTCTTCGTCAAGCGTCGTTTTGTATTTGAAAATATCGGCTCCGCCATATTTTTTACTGATGAATGCAGCGCCTGCATTGTCGTCCTTCTGGTAATTGACCATCAGGTCTGCCCTGAATTTTCCGTTTTGTGGTGCATATACCAACGAAAAACGGCCGCCGAGCGTGTTTTTATCGTTCAGCGTTCCGCCCGAAGTATTTTTAACATAACCGTCCCGGTAACTGTAAATTCCGGCAATACGGGCAGCCAATCCGTCATTGGTAAAGGGTACGTTCAGCGCTCCCTCAATATGTTTCATACCATAGTCGCCAACACCGGCTGTGAGGTATCCGCCAAGATAGTCGGTTGGTTTTTGGGTAATGAAACTGATTGCGCCTGCCTGTGAACCGCGTCCGAAAAGCGTACCCTGCGGACCTTTCATTACCTCGATGCGCTCCATATCGTAAAGTTCGGCGACGGCCATAGTTGCACGGCTAATGGGCGCATGGTTCAGGTAAACCGACACGCGCGGCTGAGCCGTCGGACTCACCTCGTCGCTCGTAAGTCCACGAATAACTAAATTGGGACGCCCCGGCGTCTGCACCAGCACATTGAGACCCGGCACGAAACCCGCCAACTGCTCCATATTGACGACGTTAGCATTTTCGAGCGTTCGCGCGCTCACTGTTGTAATGGATGCGGGAATATCAAGCAACCGCTGTTCGCCATGCTGCGAAGTGACGACTATTTCTTCGAGTACTATTATTGTATCGCGTTGTAGAGACGCGGCACGCCGCGTCTCTATCGTTTCCGTCGTTTGGGCAATCAAAACCGACAAAAACATTGACAACAAGAGTGTTACTGAAAATATGTATTTACGCATATTCGTTGTTTTAATTATTCGTTGTTTGCCGAACAACGAATATAACTATCTATAAATCAGCAGCAAAGATAATACTATATTTCAGAATCACAAACGATTTCTCAAAAAAAAGACAATCCCCCTCAAAAAATGCAATTAATTTGGCATAGAAGTTGACAATGCGGTAAAAATATTGTATTTTCGCCGCAAATTTTGCGGCATATTATGTATATACACGAAAAAAATAATTGGACAAACTTCGTTTGGAATAACGAAGTAATTTATCCATTGCTTGTCAAAACCCGCTATTTACAAGGAAATTTGCTCGGCAAAATGCAAAATCTTGGTTTTAAATTAGCAACCGAATCAACCTTGATTTCGCTTACATTTGATGTTGTAGATTCTTCCAAAATCGAGGGCGAATTTCTTAATCCCGAACAAGTAAGGTCGTCAATTGCCAACAAACTTGGCATTGAAAATGCAGAATTTGTCAATGTGCCGAGAGATGTGGAGGGAATTGTGAATGTACTTTTAGACGCAACTCAAAATTACACCGCTCCACTTACGGAAGAACGACTTTTCGGTTGGCATAATTCGCTGTTTTCCAAAGGATTTTCCGGACTTCATAAAATAGATATTGCACAATATCGCACGGCCGGAATAAAAGTTGTTTCAGGTTCTTTTGGAAAAGAGAAAATCCATTTTATTGCACCCGAACCCCAAAAAATCGAACAGGAAATGCACAACTTTTTGCGGTGGTTTGATCAAGAAAATGAGCAACTTGACCCGTTACTAAAAGCATTCATTGCTCATTTTTGGTTTGTAACAATCCACCCTTTTGATGACGGAAATGGTCGTATTGCAAGAGCGATTATGGATATGCAACTTGCCCGTAGCGACAATAGTAAAATTCGTTTTTACAGTATGTCCAATCAACTTTTTAAGGAACATAAAAATTACAACAACCTCATTGAAAAAACGCAAAAAGACGACGGCGATATTACAGATTATTTGCTTTGGTTTCTTGATTGTTTTGAAAGAGCATTATGCACAAGCGGAAAAAACCTTGAAATCGTATTAGACAAAGCAAAATTTTGGGAATTGCACAAAGACAAAGGACTAAATGAGCGACAACGATTTATTATCAATCATTTATACGACAATTACGATAAAAAAATCGGATTTTTACGTAGCTCGTCTTACGCGAAACTCCAAAAATGTTCGACAGATACAGCCTTGCGGGATTTGCGGGATTTAGTAGCAAAAGAAATGTTGAAAGCAAGCGACAGCGGGAAAAAGACAAATTATTTGATTAACAGTCCTGCAAATATCAGAATACCAAGCATAGAAACTTAAAAATGCCTGACACGCAATAAATGGGGTTTGGCTTAATGGCAGCGCTTCGATCCTGTTGCATAAGCCCATATTTCGCACTCTATGCAAACATTTAACCCGCAGCATTTCGTTGGTTCAAGGTTATATTTGATGTACAGTTCCGCAAAAAGTTCCTTTACCCGCCTGTAATAATCCACATCCGGCGGTTTCATGCTGCCCTGCACAGGTCTGCCCATTGGTATCCAGACGGACGCCGTCGGCATAA
>Ga0082212_10004208_pt1 | contig 20050 bp, 16 predicted proteins | sample TergutNt197P3_FD_71548 | JGI IMG/M metagenome (GOLD analysis project Ga0082212, IMG submission 71548) | Neocapritermes taracua P3 segment gut microbial communities from Petit-Saut dam, French Guiana - Nt197 P3 | ecosystem: Host-associated > Arthropoda: Insects > Digestive system > Gut ... | reverse complement strand
CTATCGAGGGCATCCCGGCGGAATGGAGGAAGGGGCGTGTTTAACGGAATTTTTGCAGCAGGTTTCGTCCCGTGCGTTTACGGTTATGGTGGGGAAGTTATTAAATCATGAGGCGAAAGCTCCGTTTTGGGTGATTATTCAAGCGAAACGATTAAGCGAAACGGTTAAGCGAGACGGTTAAGTGAGACGGTTAAGCGAAGCGGTTAAGTGAGACGGTTAAGTGAGACGGTTAAGTGAGACGATTAAGCGAGACGGTTAAGTGAGACGGCTCAGTGAGAGAGAGCAAATGAGAAGGCATAGTAAATCAGGAACCCGCGCAACTTGTATGCAGTTTGTTTGAAGTCGTAGATGCGAGGGGCGAAAAAGGAGTGTATCGGCATGAAGTCCCGGCGGCAAAAGAAGATCCAGGAATTGATTACAGAGCAGACTATACGTACTCAAGAAGAACTCTGTCTGCAGTTAAATGCCTATGGTTTTACAGCCACCCAGGCAACGATTTCACGTGATATCAAAGAATTGGGGTTGGTGAAGGTGCCGGGCCCAGGTGATGATTATCGTTATGCTATGGCGAATGAGGCTCAGACGGTAGGGGTTCAGGAGCGGTTGGATAAGGTGTGCCGCGATATTGTGACTTCTTGTGACTGCAGTGATAATCTTGTGGTTATTAAGACGTTACCGGGTAACGCCCAAGCGCTGGCGGTACTTCTTGATAATGTCGGCTGGCAAGAGATTCTGGGGACTATTGCCGGGGATGATACGGTGTTTGTGGCTGTGAGGCAGCGGGCCGGGGCTGAGGTTGTGAGGAAGAGGGTGCAGATGGCGATTGATTATTGACCATAGGCTGTTGGCTAAAGGTGCCGATTGTTCGTTTTTGTTGGAGATAGGGGGCGATTTGGGTGTTGGTTGAGCTGAGTATAGAGAGTTTCGGGCTGATGGATCGGGTGCGTTTGTCTTTCCGGGAGGGGCTGATTGTGTTTACCGGGGAGACCGGGGCAGGGAAGTCTATGCTTGTGGATGCCCTGGATTTGCTTTTGGGGGGACGGGCGGCGGCGGAGAATATTCGGCATGGGGTTCAGAAGGCCAGTGTGGAGGGGGTTTTTTGTAAGTTGCCTCAGGAGCTCTGTGAGCTTTTGAGCCGGGAGGGATACGAACCGGAGGAGGGGCAGTTGTTTTTGGCGCGGGAGGTTAACGCGTCGGGGCGAAATGTTTGCCGGGTTCAGGGTAAGACAGTGCCGTGGTCTCTTTACCGGACTTTCTGTGTGGGGTTGGTTGATATTCATGGGCAGATGGAGCATCAGTCTTTGTTGCGTTCGGAGTACCATGGGGTGCTGTTGGATAGGTTTGCCGGCGATGAGCATTTGACTTTACGGCAGAGGGTTGAGTCAGCGGCGCGGGAGTATTTGAATGTGGTGGCGGCAGAGCGGGAGTTCCGGCAATCAGAGCGGGAACTGTTGCAGAGGGAGGATTTGCTGCGGTTTCAGGCGGATGAGATTGAGCGGATTAATCCTGGGCCGGATGAGGATAGGGTTCTGGAGGAGGAGCGCGGGGTTCTGATGAACGCCGAAAAGATTATGAGTTTGGCTGACAGTACTTATGGGTATCTGTATGAGGGTGGGGAGCAGGTTGTTTCGGCTTATGATTTGATGGGGCGCGCTACCCGTGATTTGGCGGAGTTGGCCCATTTGGATCCCAGTGCGGAGGGGATAGCCGGTGGGGCAGCTGATGTGTATTATGCTCTGGAGGATGTGGCGAACCGGTTGCGGTCTTATCGGGATGAGCTGGATTTTCAGCCGGGACGGTTGGATGAGATTGAGGAGCGATTGGCGGAATTGGGGAAGTTGAAGAAGTATGCGCCTGCGCCGGCGGAGGCGGATGTGATGAAGCAGGTTCTTGATTATTATCAGAGCGTGTTGGCTGAGTTGGAGAGTATTGAGGCGCGGAAACGAGAGAGTGAGTCGGTGCATTTCGAGATGGAGCGGACGTTGGAGATTTATAACGGGTTGGCGGCGGCGTTGACCTTATCACGTCAGCGTTATGGGGATGTTTTGGCCCAGCAGTTGGGGAGGCAGTTGGAGGATCTGGATATGAAGGGGGCCCGGGTGGAGGTGGTTCTGACAGCCCACAGGGAGCCGACTTTGCGGGGGGCGGAGAGTGTGGAGTTCTTCTTTTCCGCCAACGTGGGGGAGCCGGTGAAACCTTTGGCTAAGGTGGCTTCGGGTGGGGAAATGTCACGGCTGATGTTGGCTTTTAAGAGTTTGTTGTCTGCGTTGGAGAGCGTTGACACGTTTATTTTTGACGAGGTGGACAGCGGGGTAGGGGGGACGACCATCGCCAAGGTGGCTGATAAGCTGGCGGGAATAGCCCGGAATAAGCAGGTGTTTGTGATTACCCATTCGGCGCAGGTGGCGGCGGTGGCTACATGCCATTTCGGGATTAGTAAGGAGCAGAGCGGGGAGCGCACGGTGACCTCTGTGACGGAGTTGGACGAGGAGACGCGTGTGGGTGAGCTGGCGAGGATGTTGGGGGGCGGGACTGTGGCCGGATCTCTGGCGAAAGAGCTTATGCAAGGCTGACAGCGAGGAATGGAGGGCGAAGTGAGGAAGTTTGTTGTGTGTCTGTTGGGGCTCGTTTTGGGTGTTAGTTGTGGTGTTTTGTCCGGGTGCAATAATGATACGAGCCTGTCGAAGCCGGGTTCGTCAGGGGAGTCGGGATCCGGTGCCGTCTATCAGAAGATTACGCCGGAGCGAGCTAAGGAGATTATGGATAGCGGAGAGCCTTATATTCTGTTGGACGTTCGAACTGATGAGGAGTACGCGGAGAAACGTATTGACGGTGCGGTGTTGATCCCGGATTATGAAATCGGTGTTCGTGCTGTCAGTGAATTGCCGGACAAGTCTGCGCGTATTCTGGTTTATTGCCGCGGTGGGCGAAGAAGCGCGAATGCGGCTAATGAGCTTCTCAATATGGGGTATACCCATGTGTATGATTTCGGCGGGATCAATGATTGGCCTTATGATACGGTGAGTGGGTCATAAACAGGAAAATATCTGCTTTGTGGTTGTGATACCGGTGGGTCGCCGGTTTGGAGATGAAACCGGCTGGGAACGAAATGAAGAGGGGTTGTCTGTATGAGTTTGGAAAAGGATTTTCTGATGCGACAATTCGTGATGCTGGCAAGGTTCCTCAGCCAGATTTTCTTTAAGAAGATGATGGCCGGGGAAGAGCAGGTCATTTATTATGATCATGCGACGGCTGAGCGCAATGAGGATTTGAGTGATGAGTTGGATATGTTGATGGAATCGGGCAATATCAATGAGGCCGAGAATAGGTTGTTTCAGGTTTTTGAACAGGATCCCTGCGAAGAGAATTTCGCAACGGCGGTGGCTTTCTATGGGAAGCTTATGGAATGGGATGAGGTGGATTTGCGGGCTAATCATTTTTCGCGGGATGAGATCGGGAGCGGGTTCCGGGACATTTGCCGGATGTACGGGGTGGTTGATGTGGGCTGAAGGTTGGCCGCCTTATATAAATACGGGTTCGGGGTCCAGGCTCACGCCGAACTGTCTGGAGATATCTTGTTGGATGGCGGTGGTCAGCTGCCGGACATCTTGGCCGGTGGCGTTGCCGTAGTTGACCAGGATGAGGGCATGTTGGGTGTGGCAGCCTACGGGGCCTAAACGGCGGCCTTTCCAGCCGCTTTGCTCGATCAGCCAGCCGGCGGAGAGTTTGATTCTGCCATCGGGTTGCTGATGATGGGGCATGGTGGGGTGGGTGGTCAAGAGGGTTGCGCATTGTTTGGCGTCGACGATAGGGTTTTTGAAGAAACTGCCTGCGTTGCCCAGGTCGGCGGGGTCGGGCAGTTTGCGTTGCCGCAGGGCTATGACGGCGTCCGAGATCTGGTGAGGTGAGGGTGGGCGAGATTCGTCAAAACCGTTCCCGGCCAGTTCTTGGGCAAGGTCTGTGTAGTGGGTGACGGGCTGCCAGGGTTGTGGCAGGCGAAATCGCACAGTGGTAATGAGCCAGCGGCCCGGGTGCCGTTTGAAAAGGCTGTCCCGGTACCCGAATTGGCAGGCGGCGTTGTCAAATCGTTTGAGCTCGCCGGTGGTGAGGTCGAGGGCTTCAAGGGAGTCGATGCGGTCGGCGGCTTCCAGGCCGTAGGCGCCTATGTTTTGGACCGGGGCGGCGCCGACTGTTCCGGGGATGAGGGACAGGTTTTCGAGGCCGGGCCATCCTTCATCCAAGGTCCAACGGACGAAGTCGTGCCAGGTTTCGCCGGCGCCCCCTTCGATGAGAAGGGGTTGGGTTGTGGAAGCGCCGGCGGTGTCGTGAAGGGCGTGTGCTAAGGTGTCGTTGGTTTCCAGTCTGCGACGACCGGGGATTTCGACTTTCAGGACGATGCGAAGGGGATCCCCTTTCAGCACAAGGTTGCTGCCGCCCCCCAAGATCAGACTTAGTTCGGAAAGGCCTTCCGGTTGTTGGGCGAGATAGGCTTGGGCTTGCCGGGCTTCTTCCAGGGATTGTATTCGCAGCAGGTGTTTCGCTTGCGCGGGGAGTCCGAAGGTGTTGAGTGTTCTCAGGTTGGCGTTGGTTTCCATGCTTGGGATATCAGTCAATTTCATTGGGATCTCCTTTGCGAATAAGGCTCTTATGATCTGGTACGAATCCAGTCTATAGATATGGGGTGGCCTTGTCAATAAGAACCGTTTCGGGGTTCCGGGTTGATTCACCCCACCAAGGTGATCTTGCTTCCGCCTGTGGTTTTTTCGACTTGGATTTGTTTATCTATGCGTTCCCGCAGTTCAGGGACATGGGAGATGACGCCGATGATACGGTTGGTGCCTGCCAGTTCCGAGAGGGTTCGGATGGCAAGATCCAGGATGTCTGTGTCGAGGGAGCCGAACCCTTCGTCTATAAACATGGTGTCCAGATGGATGCCGCCGGCGTTCTGTTGGACGATGTCGGACAAGCCGAGGGCCAGAGAGAGAGAGGCCATGAAGGATTCCCCGCCGGATAGGCTGTTGGCGGAGCGGGCTTTGCCTGTATACGCGTCCAGGACTTCGATTTCCAAGCCTGTTTTGGAGCGTTTGTCGGTGGTTTCTTCTTTACGCCTCAGGGTGTAACGGTTCTGGCTCATCAGGGTCAGCCTGATGTTGGCGGCGCGGAGAACATGGTCGAAGTAAGCCACTTGGGTATAGGTTTCGAAATCAAGTTTGCCATTGGCTGTGTCGGAGAGCTGTTTGATGTCGGCGTAACTCTTTTCGGCTTTTTCGAATTCGATGGCGGTGCGGCGGAGGTCTTTGAGGGCATTTCCGGTTTTCTCCAATTGGTTTCTGGTTTCGTCGCGCTGCTGTGATAACATGGTTGATGCGGTTTGGGCGGCTTCGAATTGGTTTCGAAGCTCCGTCAAATCGGGGTGGCGTCTGCCTGCCGTTTCGCTTTCCAGACGTTTGATGTCCCGTGTGAGTTGGTCGCCGGTTTTCTCATAATCTGTGATCTGTTTGGCTAGAGCTGTGAGTTCGGTTTCGTTGACAAGGGCGGCGGTGTATTGAGCGGGATTCGGAACTAGGTTATTGGTGTCAGGAGTCTCGGGGGTTGCCTTTTCGACGAACCCGTGGGCTCGGAGGGCTTTATGGAATTGGGTTTGCGCTTGGTCGCGGAGAATGGAAAGGTTTTGTTCGTGGTTGGTTCTTTCGGCAACAAGGGTTTGAGCGGATTTGTAAGCCGCGTCTGCAGCGGTCCTCTGTTTGGTTGCGGTTTCCCAGGCTAACCGGAGTTCTGAAAGGATTTTCTCTTCAGCTTCTTTGCGGAGGGAGAGGGTGTCAACGTCTTCCTGGGTACGCTTGATGTCTTCGGGAAGGGTTGTTTCCGACAGTGTCCAGAGGGCCTCAGGGGTCAGCCTTTGGGAAGTCCGAAGGGTACCGGGTTGGCCGGGCATGTCCACAAAAAGGATATCCCGGGAGGGCAGGTCTGAATAGTCTTTGTGGAACCGCTCGATCAGAGTGCCGGTTGTCCCTTGTAGCAAGGAGATTTTCGGTGTGAGTTCATCTTTCAGTTGCGTGGCTTGAGTAAAGTTCGTGTTGATTTGGGCAAGGGTTCGTTGGGCGGCGGTTTTTTGCGCGGTTATGTCGTCAATGGCTGTTTGTAGGGTTTGGGCGTTTTCTGCGAGCCGGGCAGAAAGATCCGCAAGGCAGTCTGGTTCGGTGAGGCTTATACGTTCGGTGAGGTCGGCTTGTTGTGGTTGCCCGGCGGATCGGACTTGCTCGGACGAGGCAGGAAAGCCCCCGAGAACTGCTAAATCCTGGTAAAAACGTTTGGTTAGGGTTTCGATTTCGGCTGTCTGTCTGCCGCATTCTGCTGATTTGGTTTCTCGCCCGGCTTGGGCTTTCTCTTTGGTTTCCCGCGCTTTTTTGAGCTTGGTTTCGGTGATGCCGCCTTCGGAGAGAGATGCAGGAGCGGGATGTGTTGTTGACCCACAAACGGGACAGGGGTCACCTTCTGACAAGCTTGTGGCGAGTAGGCCGGCTTGATTTCGCAGGAACGCCTCTTCCAAGATCATGTATTGACTGTTGGCAGTCTCAAAACGTGCGCAGAGATCGGTGAATTCTGTCTGCGCCAAGGCTAGGGTTTCTTGTCTGTCTTGAATCATCGCAAGGTCGCTTCGCAAGACGGCGAGTTTGCCGGAGGTTTCTTGTCTGGTGTTCAATTCCTGTGTCAGGTGGGCGAGGTGGGTTTGGCTTTCGTCCAGGGGAGGCAGCTTGTCCAGGATTTCCAGGGCAGCGGCTAATTTTGCGCGTTCTTTGGCCAGAGTGGTTTGTTTGTTCAGGATTTCCCGGCGGTCAGCTTGTAAGTCTTTGAGGATCTTTAAGCGTTCCGTGGCGGTGGCCCATGTGTCGGAGAGGGAGGCGAAAGAGGTTTGGGCTTCGGCGAGGGGAGGTAAGGCGCGGATGTCTGCGGTGATTTGTTCCAAGGCTGCGAAAGTGGTGCGCTGTTGTTCTTGTGCCGCAGCCAGATTGGCTTGGGAGGCCCGATGATTGGCAGAGACTTTGGCAGCTTCATCAGCATGGGGTTTGACTTTCCGCAAGGCTGTTTCGCCTCGGGCTACCCTGTCGCGGATGGCGGCGATGGTGTGGGATTGGGTTTGGTGGGCTTCCAGGGCGTCTTGACATGATCGGAGGTGGGCGAATTTGCTGTTGAGTTCTTCAGCCAAGGCAATGTCAACAGCCAGGGTTTGTTTGATTTGATCGTATTCAGCGAGCCGGTGATCCAGGGTCGCGAGTTCTGTTTGAGCAGCTGTGGTCTCGGCGTCCCATTGGGCAAACTGTTCGTCCCGCTTGTAGACGTTGATGTTGTAACGGTCGAAGTCGCGAATGATTTGGTCGCGCTCATCGCTTGCGGTTTTGGTCAGGACTTTTAAGAAGTCTTGGAATTTCCGCAGTTTTTCGGTGCCAAAAATCCGGCGCAGGATTTTGACCCGTTCTTCTGTGCCGCTTTGGAGAAATCGCAAGAAGTCGTTTTGGGCTATCATGACGATTTGTGTGAATTGGTCCCGATCCAGACCCAAGATGTCAATGATTTTGGGCCTGATGTTGCGGTCGCCGCTTTGGGTTGTGCCGTCAGGCAGAGTGAGGATAACCTCTTGAGTGGTTTTGTCATGACTGATTTTTTTGATTGTACGTTTTATGGTGTAGCGGTCGTTACCGGAAACGAAGTCTAGTTCGACAAAAGTTCGGGTGTTGTCTTCCGCGAAGTCGGAGCGGAGCATGGCGTAGTCGTCCCGGCCGGAGCCGCTTGCTTTGCCGAAGAAAGCAAAGGAGATGGCGTCGAATATTGTTGTTTTGCCGGATCCGGTTTCTCCTGTGATGAGGTACAACCCGGTTGTTCCCAGCTCGGCAAAATCTATAGTTTGCTCGTGGGCGAAGGCGTTGAAAGCGTTCATGGTGAGCTTGAGGGGCTTCATAGTTCCTCCTGACTTTCCAGGTATTCCCGGACAATTTCCGTTTGGGCTGCGTTCATGGTGGATCCCTGGAGGTCAAGATAGAATTCGCAGAACAATTCGTAAGGGGAAAGGGTTTTCGGTGCGGTTCCGGCGTGGGCCGTCACGGTTCCCGGGTCGATTTTGGTTCGGGTGTTTTCGAAAGCGAGACTCATGATATTGGGAAAGACACTGCGAAGTTTGCCCATGGGGTCAACGATTTCTTCCTCATCTGTTAAAATAACTCTCAGGTAATCTTGTGACCCTTCGAATAACGAATCACGAACAAGGGTATCCAGGGTGCCTTTGATTTCCCGCATATCGTGAATGGGTGTGAGGGGAAGGGGGGTGATGGTGAGATCGCCTTTTTCTTCAAGGGTTACCAGGGTTGCTGTTTTCTCCTGGAATCGTTCGGAGAAGGAGTATTTGATGGGGGAGCCGGCATAATGAAGGTGTTCCGGGCCGGCCGACTGGGTTCCGTGGAGGTGTCCCAAGGCCGCATAATCGAAGGATTCGATAAGGGTTGCGTCAATGGCGTCGAGGCCGCCGATGGGGGTTAGTTCGGAGTCGGAGCGTATGGGGGGGGTGGCTGCATGGGTGAAATACTGATGGGAGACGAGGATATTGCGGGTGGTGTGATCGATGTCGGCTGTTTCTAAGACCATGGCAAAGGCTTCTTCGTAGGTTTCCGCTGAGCGTTCGGCAAAGAAGCCGCGCAAAGAGGAGGGTCTGATAAAGGGGAGCAGCCAGAAGGTGACGTCGCCATGGGCGTCCTTGAGAACGATTCTATGGAGGGTTCCGTCAAAAGTGGTGTATAGGTATAGGCGTTTGTCGGCGAGAAGGCGGCTGGCGTAATTCAGCCGTTCCGGAGAATCGTGGTTGCCGGATATGATCAAAACGGCGGTGTCTTCGCCGGCGAGTTCCGTGAGGAAGTCGTCGAACAGACGTACCGCTTCCACCCCGGGAACGGCGCGGTCGTAGATGTCGCCACTGATGATGACCGCGTCAGGGTGATGGGTCTGTATATAGTTGATGATTTGGGTGAAAGCGTATTGCTGTTCGGGGTACATGGAGAACCCGTTAACGCTTTTGCCTATGTGCAGATCGGACAGGTGGAGAATTTTCACGCGATGGCTCCCGTCTTCGTAAGCGGTTTGTTAGTAACTTATTGACGCGAAGCGTCAATAAAAAACAAGAAAATCCACATTCTGAATACTGAATACTGAATACTGGATACTTGCGGGCAGAGCCCGCGTTAGGATATACTCATTATGTGCTATTCAGCTTATTTGGTCAATACAGCCGGTGTGTTGGGGGTGTACAAATGTGTTAAAAAATGTTAGAATGGTATAAAGAGTACAACTGTGAAGGGACTACATTTGCAGAGAAGGCTGACTTTATAAGGGATAGAAGTGTTTTGGGTTATCGGGGGGGAGGATCAAGATGAGGACTAAGAGAGCCGGGAAGAGAACCAAGTCGAGGGTCTCGGTGTTCAAAAAAATCTATATTGTGGCTGTTTCGCTGGTTATTGTTCTGTTCTGTTCCGGGCTTTTCATTTCCTACACGAGTTCGGGGCAAAAAACTTTGGAGTCTATTTTGGCATCAGGTGCGGATCTTCACATTGAGGGGGGGATGTATGAATTCTGGGGGTTCTCTGATCAGGACAAGGGACTGATAAAGGAGCCGGATGGAGATGCTGATGATTCTGAGGCTGATTCGGATCAGGATCCGGATCAGGATTCTGATACAGAGCCTGATTCTGCTGACAGCACCGATCCCGGTTCTACTCCCGATACAAGCAATAATACTGCGAATAAAAATCCCAATACGAATACCGCCAATACGAACACCAATAAAAATACCAATACGAATTCTAATACGAATACCAATTCTAATACCAATACAAGCACAGGTACCACCGCCGGCGCTAAAGCCGGCGCGAGTCCAAGTACCGGCACAAATACGAAAGCGTCAAATACTTCCCAGCCAACGTCGAATAACACGGGTTCGAACACAACGGCGGATGCGGGGAAGGGTTCTGCCTCGGCGTCCACCAAAACAACAATATCCAAACCTATTGCCACGCCTGCCTTGACGAAGGAAAGGGCATTAGCCACAGAAGTGGTTCGCTTAGTCAATGTGGAAAGAAGCAAAGCCGGTTTGTCTCCCCTGACAGAGGATTCGGCCCTGGGGGAAGCCGCCCAAGTTCGGGCAAACGAGGTTCTTGTTCTGTTCAGCCATACCCGCCCCAACGGGTCATCCTGTTCCACCGTTTTAGCCGAGAAAAATATTCGGTATAACGCCTGGGGTGAGAATATTGCTAAAGGATATGCTTCAGCCGAACTGGTGATGAACGGATGGATGAACTCGCCCGGCCACAAACAAAATATTATGGGTAATTTCACAAAAATTGGTGTTGGCGTTACAGAAGTCGAAACAAGAAACGGTGTGACCTATTATGCCTGGACGCAATTTTTTACCAAATAATAGAAATTACATCCCTTTCAATGATATGGACTTGTGACGGAGTACATGTCTGACGTTTTGGCGCACAAGTCAAAAATTTTTCATAATAGTAATGTTTGTTCAGCATGAAACGCCTTAAATAGGGAAAATTATAGGGAGAATCAAAATTCTTAAATGGTTTTGATTCTTTTTGATTGGGAGGCTTTCATGCCTGGAGGGACACTGCGTGAAAAAAACTGGCAGAATCAGGATCGCCGCAATTGCTTTTGTAGCGAGTGCTTTCTTTTCACTCAGTTTGCACCCCACATCCATGTTTCATTCTGCATCGAGCGGTTTGTCTGAAAATGATATTTTGAGTGTTGCCGATCAAGGGTCAGGAGATCGTCCGGGAGGAATACAGCCGGAAGGACAAGGTGCGGAGCAGTCCCAAAACTTGGGATTCTTGCATCCGAATAAACCACCGAGTGATGAGAATCGTCTCCATCTTCTGCCCGGTGGACAATCTATTGGTATTTCCCTGCAGACACAGGGAGTCCTGGTTGTTGGGTACGCCCCGATTCTTAACGAGAAGAATGAAGTCTGTTATCCGGCCAAAGATGCGGGTATCAATATTGGGGATGTTGTTTTGTCTATTAACGGGGTCAAAGCCGTGAACGATGTGCAAGTCGCCGAGCAAATTAATTCTTTGTGCCAGACGCAACAGAATATTTCTTTGGAAGTGAAGCAAGGGGACAAGGTGACGACAAAAAATATCAAACCGATTTTTTGCAAGGAAACAGAGCGGTATCGCGTGGGATTGTATATCCGCGATGAAGCGGCCGGTGTGGGGACTCTTACCTTCATGGATCCCCAGAGCAAGATATATGGCGCTTTGGGTCATGTTATCACAGATGTTGATACGCATAAACCTATAGACTTGGAGAACGGCCGGGTGGTGGAATCGACGATTCATTCTATTGAAAAAAGTCAAAAAGGCCAGCCCGGTGAGAAAATCGGATCATTTATCACAGACTCGGCTTTTCATGGATCTATTCTCAAGAACAGCGCCAGCGGCATTTTCGGGAATTATCAACAGGAATTAGCCGGCGGGTTCTACCAGCAGCCTATTCCTATCGGGTATCTTTCCGAGGTTAAAAAAGGCCAAGCGAAAATCTATACGGTTCTTCATGACAATACCATCGGCGAGTTCGATGTCGAGATTGAAAGGGTTAACACAGGACATGTCAACCGCAATTTCGTTATTCGAATCATCGATGCTGAGTTGCTTGAAGCGACAGGAGGAATCGTGCAAGGTATGAGCGGAAGTCCGATTGTGCAAGACGGCAGGTTGATTGGTGCTGTTACCCATGTTTTCGTAAACGATGCGACGCGGGGTTATGGAATTGGTATTGAGAGTATGATCAAAGATTCGGATATTCAATCGAAAGATAAAGTAGCAACCGCCCTTTTGGGCGGTTTTTTTTTATCTATCGGGAATCATGGGAGACGATTTCGCGATTCAAAGAATAGACCGGAAGGACTTGACGGGCTATTGTCGAAAACTACTTATGAAAACAGGCGCGTGAGCAGTAAAGGGGATTTGGAAATGGACCGAGCAATCAAAATCGTTATAGCCGATGATAATCGTGAATATGCGAGAATCCTTGAGCAGGTTTTTTCGACTCAACCCGATATGGAAGTGGTGCAGGTTGCCTATAATGGGGCTGAAGCCATCGATATTCTGTATTCGCAATCTTGCGATGTTGTTGTACTGGATATGATTATGCCGAATGTTGATGGACTCGGTGTTATCGAGGCTATGCAGAATAGGCCGGATAAGCCAAAATTTATCGTTTTGTCTTCATTCGGGCATGAGAATGTTACCAAGACCGCCATTGAGCTTGGTGTTGACTATTATTTGATGAAACCATTTGATTTGGACGTTCTTTGCAAGAGAATTCGACAGCTTTTTGATGATAATCCGGATCAGATCAATTCTCTACGAGAAAAGACCCCGAGTCTGTATGTTTCGCCGGCTCGGGCCGATTCTCTTCCGGCGTCGTCGGCGCCTGAAAAAAAACTTTCTGACCAAGAGTGGTCCATGCGGGTTACAAAGATTATTCAACATATGGGTGTTCCGGCGCATGTTAAGGGGTATCAGTATCTGCGGGACGCGATCTTGTTTGTGATCGAAGACAGAGAGCTTATCGGAAAAGTTACGCGGGCGCTCTATCCTAAGATTGCCGAACTGTACAACACATCGGCTACGCGAGTGGAGCGGGCTATTCGGCATTCGATTGAGCTGGCTTGGGATCGAGGAAATATGAGCTACATTAATCGTGTTTTTGGCTACACCATTAGCACGGAGCGAGGCAAGCCTACGAATTCTGAGTTTATCGCCCTTGTTGCGGATCGGTTGCAGACTTTTGAGGTCAATGCGGATTTGTTGGAGCTTGGTTCAGAGAATTAGGTCGTTGACCGCGTTAGGAGAGAAGAGATGCGTCAGAAGTTTATTCGCTATTTGCGCGCTAACTGGCTGATCCATTTGACTTTGGGTTGCGCTTTTTTGATTGGGTTGAGTCTGGGAGCTCTGGGCGTCCATTATCTGAGCGATAGCACGGTGATCGATTTGGACAGGTTTGTCGGATCCCTTCTGGAGGAACAGCCGGGCACTGTGGATTTGACGTTTTCTTATCAGCTGTTGCGAGATAATTTAATTATGATGTTATTGATTTGGGTGTTAGGATTGACGGTGGTAGGGATTCCGCTGATTTATCTCATTATTATGATTCGCGGGGCGGTGTTCGGGTTCTCTGTTTGTTTTGTGATTATGGCCAAGGGTTTCGCGGGGTTGGGATTCGTGGTTGTGGCTATTCTGCTCCCGTCGCTTATCTTTTTCGTGTGTCTCTTGTTGGCGGCAGGTTTAGCAACGCGGTTTTCATTCTCTTTGTTGCGCAGCCGAGCGTCAGGGAAACCTTTGTGGAGTCATTTCTCGCAATATTCTTTGTTGTTTCTGATCGCGACGGCCGGGTTGGTGGCGAGCGGATATGTGCAGGTGGTATGTACGGCTTTGGGTGTGGCTTTCTTGAATAGGGGGTGAAATATGTGTTGCGGGAGTATATAGGTTATCTGAAGATGGAAAAAGGGTTGTCGGAGAACACGTGCCAGAACTATGAGCGGGATTTGAGACAGCTGGCGGCGTTCTTACAGGAGCGGGGCCAGGATTTTCTGAATTGTACGTCTCAGGATCTATATGCCGGAATGATTTATCATCGTTCTGCGGGTAAGGCCGCAAAGGCGATAGCTCGCTATATTTCAGCTTGGAAGGGCTTTTTTGCCTATTTGATGGCAGAAGGGCTACGTGTCGATAACCCGGCGTTGCAGTTGGTCGCCCCAAAGAAGGAGCGGGTGCTGCCCCAGGTTTTGTCGGAACAGGAAGTGCTGCTTATGCTTGAGGATCATGTGAATGCCCTTGAGGATCATGAGAGCGCAATTGAGCGGAAGAGCTTGGCGTCGCCGGAATTTCGGGAGCCGCAAGCCTGTGAAGAGATGAAGGCGTCACGGGTGTGTCCTGAGTTGAAGGAGCCGCAGGCGGGTGGGGAATCGCGGGTGACCAGGGCCCGGGATATAGCTTTGGAGAAGCGCGATCACGCCATGATGGAGGTACTATACAGTTGCGGGCTTCGTGTGTCGGAACTGATCGGATTGAGTTTAAATGATATTTCGTTGAACCTGGGTTTTGTGCGGTGCCGTGGCAAGGGGGGCAAAGAACGTGTGGTGCCTTTAGGTGAGTTCTCGATCCAGGCTCTGCATGAGTATTTGTTGTCGGCCAGGCAAGTTCTGTTGGCACGTAACCAACGGCCCAACGCCAGAATCAGTCAGACACTTTTTTTGAACGCCAGGGGTTGCCCGTTAACCCGCCAGGGGTTCTGGGATGTTATGAAGAAACGCGCGGCACGGCGGGGGCTTCAGACCAATATTTATCCCCACGTTATCCGCCATAGTTTTGCGACGCATCTTCTTGATCATGGCGCGGATCTGCGTAGCGTTCAGGAGATGCTTGGGCATAGCGATATCTCAACAACACAGATCTATACCCATGTGAGCCGGAAGCATTTGCAGGAGGTGTTCCGGAAAAGTCATCCGCGAGCTGTTGAGGATCCGTAGTGTCTGACGAGTCTTTAACGGTGAATAACATGAATACTGCTCAACCCGGCTTTCATAACGAGTTTGCGCAAAAAGGGGTTGTACATAAATGGTGATTTCATGCTTTTCAGCAGCAGTTTCACACGTATAGGAATGGTTTTCCGGCGATACACCTGTGCCGGATTTTTGTGATTGGCGTTGAGAATCGTTGCCAATGTGTGACCGCTGTTCAGGGCATAGCTGATTCCTTCCAAAGAAGAGGGACTGATGAAACCGGCGGCTTCGCCAATAAGAAAGGCACCATCCTGTGCCGTACAAAAACCTCGCAAGCCCTGAGGTCTTGATACCAGACAGGCTTCGGTTTTTAGGGTTTGTCCAAAGGTGAAGCCGTTTTTTCGCAATTCATCTTGCAAACGCGCGAAACGTTCCTTACTCTTGTCAATCGGAAAGGCGCCGCCCAAAATGAAATACCCGTCTTTGGAAATACTCCAGCAATAGGAATCGGTGATTCGATGATCGAACACGCAGGAATAAAAAGGCGTGGGATGGTTTTCTTCAAACCATTGCTGAACTGAGACATATTGTCGAATCTTGTGTTGGGGGAACAATTGTTTCCGAACGAGTGAATGGGAGCCGTCCGCTCCGATAACATAACGGGCGGTTATGGTTTGCGTCTCAAGCGCGAGCGTGTAGACAATCTCATACAGAGGCCCGACTCGAGTGACGCGCTGACAGCGGGCGTCGGCGGCTATGGTGACGCGCTCCGGAATCAGTGAAACAAGCCACATATCAAATTTATGGCGATCGAAGTTCATATAAAAACGCTGATAATATCGCAGCAGATTCTGGGCGGTATCAAGAGTTTTGACGGCAAAAATCTGCGGATCCACCAGGACATCTTTAGGCAGGGTTAAATTAAACTTTGACAACGCCTTCTGGGCGTCCGGGGCCAACAACCCGCCACATGGTTTTCGAAAGGATCCTGGGGTGGGGTTTTTCTTGTCTATAGCAATGACCTTATATTTCGGGTCGAGCAACCGCGCAAGGGTGGCGCCGGCGGGGCCGAGTCCGATTATGGCGATATCGTAATTTTCCGGAGAGGTGTGTTGCATCCCAAAGACCTTTCTCTGCGTTAGCTGACAGTCGGGAGGCTGTAGAGCACGATCGCAAAAAAATGTGTCACACTGCCCAACAGAACGAAGATATGAAAGACCCCGTGCATATACCTGTGTTTCCGGCCGAGACCGTAAAGTACCGCACCCAGGGTGTAAGCGATACCCCCCGTGGTGATAAGGATAAGACCCGGCAAAGGGAAAATCTCGATGAAGGGTTTGATGATGAGGAGAACCGACCAACCCATGCCCAGATAGGAGATCATCGAGAAGATGGCGAATTTCTTAAGGTCGATGGCGTTGAGGGTGACACCGACAATGGCGCATCCCCAGACCAGCAGCATGATTCCCAAGGTGAGCCAGGGATGTTCAGGGCGCATGGTGCAGAGCATTAATGGCGTGTAGGTGCCGGCGATGAGCAGAAAAATCGAACAGTGATCGATCACCTGAAAGACTTTTTTGGCACCCACAGGTTGAAGACTGTGATAAAGGCTGGACATGGTGTATAGTAGGATTAGGGATACGGCATAGATCACGCCTGAGACGACGCTCCAGGTAGATCCGCTGGTAATGGCGACGATGAGACAAGTCGCCAAGGCGACGATGGATAACCCGCCGCCGACGATATGTGAGACGGCGTTGAAGGTTTCTTCGCCTTTGGTGTAGTTCGGGAGCTTGCGGTGGGACAGAATTGTACGCGGCATAGAGACCTCCTTATTGATTGGCCAACGGCCTTTTCTATTCTATCATAAAAAATGGAGATGATGAAATCTCATGCAGTACAGAAACAACCGCAAAAATGATGATGAACTTTCTGCCTTGGGATTTGGGTGCTTAAGATTTCCGAAGAAATATGCAGATACACAAGAACAGGTCATCTACGCGATTGAAAACGGTGTGAACTATTTTGATACGTCCTATATTTATCCCGGTAATGAGGAGACATTGGGACGGGTATTGGCTCAGGGATTTAGGGATCGCATCAGGATCGCCACGAAGATGCCGCCTTATTTCGTTCGAGGGACAGGTGATTTTGAGAGAATTTTTGCGACGCAGTTGAAGCGGTTGCAAACAGACCATATCGATTATTACTATATGCATATGCTTACGGAAGTCAGTGTTTGGGAGAGGCTGGTCGGGTTGGGTATACTGGAATGGATCGCCGAAAAAAAGCGATCAGGAGCGATCTCCCAGATAGGGTTTTCTTATCACGGCGGCAGGGAAGAGTTTGTGAAACTGGTGGACATCTACGATTGGGATATCTGCATGATCCAATATAATTATCTGGATGAACACAAACAGGCCGGTAAGAAGGGCCTTGAATACGCGGCGGCCAAAGGCTTGCCTGTGGTTATTATGGAACCCCTTCGAGGTGGCAGGTTGGTAACGCGACTACCCAAAGATGTTTACCGGGTCTGGGAGAGAGCATCTGTTCGGCGGTCGGCGGCGGAATGGGCTTTCCGCTGGATCTGGAACCATCCCGAGGTCACGGTTGTATTGTCAGGCATGAATTCCATGGCTATGCTGAAAGAGAACCTGCGTGTCGCCTCTGAGGCAGAAGTGAATTCCCTGAGCGCGGCGGAACTGGCGCTTTTTGAAGAAGCTCGCACTGTTTTGAATGAAACCGTTATTGTTCCTTGCACAGGGTGTGGTTATTGCCTGCCTTGTCCTCAGGGGGTAGATATCCCCACTTGTTTCGCTTGTTATAACACCACCCGGGTTGAGGGAAGATGGCAGGCACGCAAAGAGTATTTGATGCAAACCAGCTTCAAGAACGCGACCACAAACGCTTCTCAATGTACCCGTTGCGGGCGTTGTGAAAGTCTCTGTCCGCAAAATATTGCGATTGGCCATCACCTTGCCCAAGGAGCGAAGGTTTTAGAAGTGCCTGTCTACAAGGTTGCTCGGTCTGTCGCGCGATGGTTCATGGCGATGCGATGATAACATTAGTCCCTTACGGACGCGAAGCGTCAATAAAAAACAAGAAAATCCACATTCTGAATCCTGAATACTGAATACTGGATACTTGCGGTCGAAGAACGCATTAGGTTATGCCTGCGGATAGCGCCGAGGTAACTATGCGGGGAGGTTATCCCCTGAAACCATTTGATGGGAGTGATATACCTGTGATACGCACTGTGGCACAAGAAATCAAAACAACAACGCAGAAGGGTTTGTCTGTGTTTCTTGTGATAATCCTTCTGTTGGGGTCGTCCTCCTGCGCAACGGGATGGTTGACGAGAGGGGAGCAGGAGATTATCCCCGTCCTGGAACCGGTAGAGCCGAGTTTTGAGGAAGAGCAGGATCCTTGGGTTGCCGTAAGCTATGACCAGAGATACGGGTACAAAGCGCTGAGCAGTGCCCATAAGGGGATCTATGACCGAATCCATGATGCGGTTTTCACTTACGATCGGAGTATCGATTTCGGCGACAAACCAGTATCGTCCAACGATTTCATGCGGATACTCCGGTATTATGCCGACGACCATCCTGAGGTTTTTTGGCTGGAAGCCGGAAGCTTCGTGTTTACTGAGATCGAAAAAGGGTTGTGTCAGAAAGTGACGCTTCAATATATCGGGAAAAACACTTTCGAGAGTTATAACTCGAAGACAGGTCGGATCGAAGGTCAAATATCTGATTCCGAACTGGATGCTATGCGGAAAGATTTTGACAACAATATTGACGCGGCGCTTGCGTTGTTGGCTCCAAATGACAACGAGCTCATGCGGGAACTCAAGATTTATAACTACATTGCCGATACTGTCAAATATAATGACGATCTCATGACACAAGTCCAGAACAATACCGTCAAACGTCCTATAACCAAAAGTGCCTACGGCGCGGCCGTGGAACGCTCAACAGTCTGTACGGGATTCGCAAAACTTCTGGGGGTGTTGTTGAATGCCGCCGGTATCGAATGCCTCATGCAATACGGCGAAATGGACGGGGAGGGTCACCAGTGGAATATTGTGCGTTTGGAGGGCAGGTATTATCATGTTGATGTGACCCAGCCGGTGGTGATTTTTTCCGGGGCGGAGGCCACAACAGAGTATGTGTTTTTTAACGTTTCTGACAGTGAAATCAAGGACTCCCATACAATTCAACCGGCTCTTATCGACGGAGATTATCAGGTTAATTATCTGGTCCCTCCCTGTTATGCTGAAGATAAAAGCTTTGAAGCTTATTTCGGGCTACATGTCGCGGGAACCTGGTTCAACGAAAAGGACTTCTCACAAAAAATCAGGAGGCTCCATGATTACGAACTCTCGGGGCTTTTTATCACATACACAGTCAGTGGGGAAACCATGCAAGAGTATCTCAACAAGAATATCAGAACGATGAGACGTCTTGCTGCCGGACGGTTCGTGTGGGGAGACAGTTATTACGCTTTCGAGAAGGGCGGCAAACAGGTGGTCTATATCGAGATGACCCAGAAGTGACCACCCTACGGTATGTGTGCACCTCTTCAGGTTACACAGTATGAAGCTTATTAACCCTGTGGTATTGCCGCTGGGGTCGGTTTCCGACTGAGTGCGCCCCTGCGCGTCGTATTGATAGCTGGAGACGCCTCCCAAGGGATCGATGCTCACGACGGGCTGTTTCAGCTCGTTGCATTGAAGGATGGTGGTGTGGCCAAGGGAATCGGTCGAGCGCGTCTCCAGATGTTCCAGGTCGTACTCGAAACGGTAGTCGTATAGCCCGCCATCGCCCCAGGCGTGGTCGACGCGCCAAAGTTTGTCTGAATGCAGTTGATAGCTGTAGTAAAACGACAGGCCATTGCGGTTGGTGTGGCGTATCAGGTGGTGCCGGTCATAGGCGAAGTGCTGGGAATGGCCGAGGGCGTCGGTCACGGCGACCAGGTCCCTTAATCAAGAAAGCCGTTGTACGGCTCATGGAATTATCCGCAGATGAAAGAACCCGTCTTCTCTACGAAGCCCGTGAGAAGGAACGGATGGATAATGAGAGCCGTGAAGAATGGGCAAGAGACACCGGCAGGGCCGAAGGCAGGGCCGAAGGCGAAAAGGCTGAGCGCGAAAAGTGGCTGGGAGTTGTCTCGGAAAAAGACACGAATCTTACAGAACAAGCTACGGCGCTTGCAGAGCAAGCATTGCTCATCGCGGAACTGCGGTCACGCCTTGGCGAGGACAAATGAGCCCCAAATTCGGACAATGATTCCGGCACTATCCCCAAAATACTCAATTCAGTGACACCCAAAGAGCGCGAACAACGGCAGTTCATCGAGGCACCAGACAGGCCAGGGCGGAAATCGCGTAAATATCCGTCCATGGCCCGACCTTCATGGTGTCCGTTTCGCTGTATTGCTCCACGGAGGCGAAACCGGGTTTCAGAAAGATCGTGGAAGGGGCGGTTTTAT
>Ga0082212_10004207_pt1 | contig 20053 bp, 16 predicted proteins | sample TergutNt197P3_FD_71548 | JGI IMG/M metagenome (GOLD analysis project Ga0082212, IMG submission 71548) | Neocapritermes taracua P3 segment gut microbial communities from Petit-Saut dam, French Guiana - Nt197 P3 | ecosystem: Host-associated > Arthropoda: Insects > Digestive system > Gut ... | reverse complement strand
TAATGCAGAATTTATTTCAATGTTAATAATTGCTTCATTATTGATATCTTGGATTTACAGATTAAAATTTAATGATTTTGTAGAAAGCTTTATAGCTGGTATTAAGAAAATGTTACCAACAGCTTTATATGCGGCTTTAGCTAGTGTGGTTTTAGCTGTTCTATATCAAGGAATGTATGCTGGATCTGGAACTATAGTTGAAACAATGTTTGCCAAAACGTTTAATTTAGCTGATGATTTCAATGTTATATTTGCTGGCGCGTCAGCTTTATATGGAAGTTTCTTCTACAATGATTTATATTATCTATTAAGTGGAGCGGCACCTTTCATTATGGGCTTTGATGTTCAAATAATGGCAATCGCAGGTTTATTAGTTCAAGCAATGTATGCTTTAGGAATGATTATTTTCCCAACAAGTGTTATATTAATAGCTGGACTTAGCTACTTCGATGTATCGTATAAACAATGGTTTAAATACATTTGGAAATTTGCCTTAACCGCATTCTTATTAATCTTAATAATTTGCGGACTATTAGCAATTTTCCAATAAAATAGCTATCGATTGATTTCGATAGTTTTTTATTGTCAAATATGATAAAATTATAGTGGTGGATATTATGGAAAAAACATTTGATTACAAAATAGATAATAAGACCTATAAGGTGTTAGTAGAGTACAAAAACAACAAAAATACTTATATAAAAGTCAAAGACGATTTGACTATCCATGTAACCACTAATATATTCACTACTAAAAGAGATGTAAAACATCTTCTATCAAAAAACGAAGATTTTCTTAAAAAAGTGTTAAATAAAGTAAACCAAAGAATAAAAAGAGATAATGACTTCTATTATTTAGGAATAAAGTATGATATAATATTGGTACCATTTGAACAGATAGAGATTGATAAAGATAAAATATATGTATCAAGTGGGACTAAACTAGAAAAATGGTTAAAAAATGAAACCAAAAGAGTTTTTAGTGAGCGACTAGAAATATGTTTTAATTTGTTTGACGAGAAAATACCTTTTCCAAACTTAAAAATTAGAACAATGAAAACTAGATGGGGAGTTTGTAATAAACGAGATACTTCCATTACTTTGAATGCCAAATTAATTAAATATGATATTAGTGATATTGACTATGTTATTATTCATGAATTAAGTCATTTTATTTGTTTTGACCATTCGAAGGATTTCTGGAATATTGTCGCTAAATATATGCCTGATTATAAAAAGTCAGTAAAGATTTTAAAGGGGTGATACAATGAAAAAATTTGCAGCAACATTTCTAGTACTAGCAATGCTTTTTACTATGCCAGTTGCGAAAGCCGAAACTTTAGACCAATTCATTGCTAAAGCCGAAGCGGCTTTAAAGGCGCAAAAAGAAGCTTCTTCTAAAAAGAGTATGAGTGAAGAAGAAAGAAAAACAGCAGTTGCACAGAAAGAAAAAGTAACTAAGGAAGTAATTGATATAGATAATCAAACAGTTCAATTAAAAAAAGACATTGAAAATTTAAAAGAAGAGATAAAAAGAAAAGATAAAGAAATCAAAGAAATAATGAAGTTTGTCCAAGTTTCAGAAGGACAATCAGCCTATTTAGACTATGCTTTTGGAGCTAGTAGTTTCACTGATTTCATTTATAGAGTTTCAGTAGCTGAGCAATTATCTAATTATAACGACGATTTAATCAAAGGTTATAACAAAGATATAAAAACTATTGAACAAAAACAAAAGGAATTAGCAATTAAACAAAATGAACTTAAAAGTAAACAAAAAGAGTTAGAAGTTCTAATTGATAAATTAGCCAAAGAAATCAAAGAATATAATGGCGATGTACAAACTTATCAAGCTGAATATGATAATTTAATGAAGTATGTTAGCGAACTTAGAAAACTTAATTGTCGTGGTAACGAAGATATGAAAGCTTGTCAAGCGAGATTATTTCCTCCTCCTAGTAAACCTAGTGGTGGAGGCGGTGGAAACATTGGCTCATATGGCCCTTTTACGGGATACTATATGCCATTAGATAAAGGCAGAGTAACTAGTAATTACGGTCCTCGTTCAGGAGGTTTCCATAACGGAATGGATATTTCCAATTATGAAGGAGCTCCTGTTTATCCATTAGCGACAGGTGTAGTTATTGCTGTATCAACTGGGCAATCATGCGGAAGAAATATTGTATATATTATCCATAACATTGAAGGGACATACTATACAACAGTTTATTATCATTTAAAATCAGTATCAGTATCATTTGGACAATCAGTATCGCATACGACCCAAATAGGGACGCAAGGTGGTAATCCAAGCTATGATAGTTGTACTACTGGTTCACATATCGATATTAAATTATTCAAAGGAAGATACTTAACAGATTTCTTCTCATTAGGTAGTGGGCATCAAAATCCAAGAAATTGGTTAACGCAAGCTCCACCACAAGGAAGCTATTTCAATCAAAGATAGAGGAATTGGATAATTCCTCTTTATTTGACATAAATCTAACTTTTTCTTTCTATATAATATAAAAAGGTGATATAATGAAAGTGAAAGTATTTGACGAAAGTCATGAGAAAGATTTAGAAAAAGTGATTAATGAATTCATTACAGAAAATGAACCAGAAATATTCGATATTCATTTTTCGGTTAGTACGAGTGTTTTTTCTGAAGAACAAGTTTTTTGTTTTTCAGCACTTATCGTTTATAGGTAGGGTGAAAGTATGAAAAAAAGTAGCTTTCTCGCAGGAGCAGCTATTTCAACAATTGGGATAATAATATGTAAAGTTATTGGACTGATATACGTCATTCCTTTTTATGCCATCATTGGTATTCAAGGGGGCGCTTTATACAGTTATGCTTATACAATTTATAATATGTTCCTTAATTTAGCTACCAGTGGTATACCTATAGCTATGAGTAAAATAGTTAGTGAATTTAATAGTTTAAAACTTTATAACACCAAAGAAAGAGCTTTCAAAATAGGACTTAAAATAATAGGAGTTTTGGGAGTTGTTTCCTTTTTAGGGTTATTTATTTTTGCCCCACAGATTGCTTATTTAATAATCGGTGATGTTAAAGGCGGGAACACAATTGAAGACGTTACAGGTGTTATTAGAGTTATTTCGTTTGCTATTTTAGTTGTTCCGTTTTTGAGCGTTTCTAAAGGATACCTGCAAGGTCATAAAATAATGAATATATCTTCTATTGCCAATATACTTGAACAAGTAGTTAGAGTTATCGTTATTATTGGTGGTAGTTATTTAGCCCTAAAAGTTTTCCATTTAAGTGTTAATACTGCTGTAGGAGTAGCTGTCGCTGGCGCTACGGTTGGGGGAATATTTGCTTGTTTCTATGTTGTAGATAAGATAAGAAAAAATAAAGCAAGTTTAAATCGTCATGCGCCTAAACAAATAGAAGAAGCAAAAATAACTGATAAAGAGATAGGAAAAAAGATTGTTTTATACGCTATGCCATTTGTAGTAATTGCCGTTTTGCAGTCAGCTTTTGTCATGGTCGACGTATTTACCGTTGTTAAATCACTTGCTAATTTAGGATATACAACCGCTATCAGTGAAAATATTTTAAGTGTTTTAGCCACTTGGGGAGCTAAGCTCAATGTAATTGTCATGTCAATTGCGACTGGTATTATTATGAGTTTAATTCCAACTATTGCTTCAGCATTTGCGATTAGAAATATAAAAGAAGTTAATGCCAAAATAAATCAAGCTATACAGACTTTATTATTAATAACAGTACCACTAAGTGTGGGAATAAGTTTTATGGCAGCTGATGTTTGGACAGTGTTCTATGGGTATAATGAGTTAAACATATCGATATTTAGATTAATGATTTTATCGCAAATACCACTAGCCATATGTGCGGTTATGGTTAATACTAATCAAACTATGAATAATACAAAAGCAACTATTATGTCTTTAGGTGTTTCTGTACTCGCAAAAATATGTTTAAATGTCCCACTTATGACTTTATTTAACTATTTAGGTATGGAAGCTTACTATGCACCAATTATTTTAAATATTATTATCGATACTACTTGTCTACTTTATCTAATGAGAGTTATTAAGAAAAAAACTAGTATTAATTATTTGAAATCAATTAGAACATTAATTAAAGTAACCTTATGTACAGCAATAATGGTTGTTAGTTTAATGATTATGAATTTATTCATTCCTAATATTACATCGTCAAGATTAATTGCGATTATGCATCTATTGTTATATGGAGCAGTTGGAGTAATTATTTACTTTGTGGTTGCTTATAAGTCAAAAACTATTGATGATATTTTAGGTAAAGGAGCCGTTAAGGCAATATATATTAAAATAAAAAACAAAGTTTTACGTGAAAAAACAAGTTGACTATAAATGGCATTTTATGGTAAGATATTACACGGATAAAGAGGAACATATTTAATAAGAGGGGAGGGAAGATTATGGAACAATTAACATTTTTTGAAAAACTTGGAGTTCTTTTTAGTAACATAATCGCGCACCCTCTTTTTATTGTGATTTTATTAATTCCCGTTTTAATGTTTGCTTTAAACAAAAAATTCAGTAATAAAATAATTATCGTTATTTATTTAGCCATTTTATCGGTTGTTTTATTTGTTGGTAACGCGACTTTATTTGAATTATTTGATAATATGATGGACAGTCTATTTATGTCGTTATATTTTCCAAGTTTTGTTACTTTGTTTATGGTTGTTGTTTTATCAGCCGCTATTGCCTTAACCGCTTTTGTTAGAAAAAACACAGACAAAATGAATAAAGTTATACATATAACTGGTTTTGCATTAATTCAAACTTTGTTTTGTTTAATACTGAGTGTTGTACAGTCAAATGATATTGATATTTATGCAGAAAATGCTTTATATAGTAATAATGATGTTTTAACATTAATGCAGCTACTTATGGGAGCATTTGCTGTTCAATTGGCTGCTTTAGTGATTATATATGCAATTGATAAAGTAACTGACTACTTGGAACATTCAGATAAGAAACAACCAGTAAGTTCTGAAAAAACATGGAATATACAGGAGCAAATTGAAAAGTTAAAAGCTACTAAATTAAGTGAAAAAACAAAACAACTAGAGCCAATAGCTCCAATAAAAAAAGAAACTTCTAAAACAAAAGAGACGAATTTGGTTGATGAATTAGAAAATACTTTTGTTATGCCAAGAGTTTCGGGTATTCCGTCAGAAAAAAATAAGGACAAACAAAAAACTTTTATTGATCCAATTAAAACAAAAGGGCAACCTACCGATAAAGTTGTTAATAAAAAAGCAAAAGATAAGAAAGAAGTAAAAGAAAAAATTACAGATAAAAAGATGAAAAGTACTGTTAGTTCGCCAGATATTTTTAATGCACCCCCTAGTAAAGAAAAACCCAAAGCCTTTATTGATTCAATCAAACCAAAAGAGGCAACAGAATTTCATGACAAACTAGAAGATACTATTGAAATTCCAAGTATATTTGATAAAGCTCCTATAGAGCTCAAGGAAAAGCCGCCTATTTTGGAAAAACCAAAACCTTTAAAACCAGATTTGTTTAAACCAATGGAAGAAGATAAATATACAAAAAAACCAGAACCAATAATAGAGCCAGTCAAACCAGAAATTAAACTTCCAGAGATTAAAGAAGAAGTACTGTTAGTAAAAGAAGTTAAACAACCAGAACCAATAATAGAGCCAATCAAACCAGAAATCAAACTTCCAGAGATTAAAGAAGAAGTACTGGTAGTGAAAGAGGCCAAACAACCAGAACCAGAATTAATGCCAATCAAACCAGAAATCAAACTTCCAGAGATTAAAGAAGAAGTACTGGTAGTAAAAGAAGTTAAACAACCAGAACCAATAATAGAGCCAATCAAACCAGAAATCAAACTTCCGGAGATTAAAGATGAAGTACTGTTAGTAAAAGAAGTTAAACAACCAGAACCAATAATAGAGCCAATCAAACCAGAAATCAAACTTCCGGAGATTAAAGATGAAGCACTGGTAGTAAAAGAAGTTAAACAACCAGAACCAATCTCACCGCTTGTTAAAATACCTCAACAAGAAGAAACGCCTAAGATTAATCCAATTCAAATTGACAAAACTATTGATGAATATATTAAAGATATTGCGAGTGCTGCTGAGCCAGCAATTGACGAAAAACCAGTATATGATGTTGAGGAAGATTTGGAAATCGATAATTTAGTTATTTTAGTTACGATGGAACAATTCAAACTAATGAGTAAAACGAAAGTTAATAAAGAAGTTAAATTAAAAGTAATCTATGACATAGGAGAAATCCATATCGACAATCTAGTTATTGTGAATTTTGATAAAACAATTGATTCTATCAAAAATTTAAAAAGGCTATATACATTATAAATCAGTAGAGATACTGATTTTTTTGATGCAAATTGTTGATTAGAATATTAAATATATGACCATTATATACATAGAATATAAAAGAAGGGAGAGAAAAATGTTCGGTAACTTTGAAGAAAAAGCCAGAAAGGTATTAGTAATGGCTAAAAAAGAAATGAGTGAATTAAACCATCCATATGTATCTTCTGAACACCTTTTACTTGCTATATTAAAAGGAGATAATGAAATAACAGAAAGACTTAAAAACTATGATTTAGACTATCAAACTTTAAAAAAAGAAATAATAAAAATAATAGGAAAAGGTTCAAAACCTAGTGAATTTTTCTTATATACTCCTCTTTTGAAAAGAACAATAGAAAATGCAGTTGTTGATGCCAAAGAAAACAATAGTGGTGTAGTAACGGTTAATCATTTATTCTCTAGTTTATTAGAAGAAGGTGAAGGGGTCGCCATTAGAATATTAATCGGTATGAATATTGATATTGACGAGCTTTATAATGACTTTACTTATAAATTAACCAGTAAACAAAGTTCAAAAAAACTATTATTAGAAGAACTTGGAGTTGATTTAACCAAAAAAGCTTTAAATGAAGGATTAGATCCTGTTACTGGTAGAGAAGAAGAAATAAAGAGAGTATTTGAAATAGTTTCTAGAAGAACTAAAAACAATCCTCTATTAATTGGAGATGCAGGTGTTGGGAAAACAGCTATTGTCGAGGAACTTGCTAATATGATTGTTAAAGGCGATGTCCCAATATCTTTAAAAAACAAACGAATTATTAGCTTAGATATGGCTACCAGTGTTGCAGGGACAAAATACCGTGGTGAATTTGAAGAAAGAATGCATAAAATTTTAAAAGAAATAGAGGAAAACGAAGACATTATTTTATTTATCGACGAAGTACATACTTTAGTTGGAGCTGGCGGAGCTGAAGGAGCTATTGACGCTTCTAACATTTTTAAACCAGCTTTAGCTAGAGGGACTTTAAGGTGTATTGGAGCAACGACAACGGAAGAATATAAAAAGTATATTGAGAAAGACAGTGCTTTAGAAAGAAGATTTCAAAAGGTAGTTATTGAAGCGCCGAGTGTAGATACGGTTAAGGATATATTAATGAATTTAAAAGAAATATATGAAGCGTACCATAAAGTAATAATCGAAGAAGAAATAATCGATTTAATTATTCATTTGTCTGAAAAATATATTTATAATCGTAATCAACCCGATAAAGCTATTGATATTTTAGACGAGGTTTGCGCCAAAGCGAGTTTAAAGGAAAGTAAAAATTTAAGTAAGTATAAAGAGTGTAATAAGGAATTACAAAAGATTATCAAACTTAAAAAACAAGCTATTATCGATAATGATTTTGTAAAAGCGTCAGAATATAAAACTAAAGAATTTGAAATAATGAATACGATTAACAATTTAGAATTAACTTTATACAGAAAAAATCATAAAAAAGTATCAAAGATAGATGTGGCAAATGTTGTTAACAGTAAGACGGGAATACCTATGTATGAGTTATTAAACGAAAAAAAGGAAATTATCAAACAAACTGAAAGAATAATCAAACATAATTTAATTGGTCAAGACGAAGCGGTTAAAGTGGTGTCTAATATTGCTAAAAAAATAAAGTTAGGTTTAAATGACAAGTGTTATTCAATGCTATTTTGTGGTCCATCGGGAGTTGGTAAAACAGAATTATCTAAAATATTTGGTGATAATTTAGTTGGCAATAAGAATGTTATTAAGCTTGATATGAGTGAATATAAAGAATCTCATAGTATTAGTAAAATAATTGGTGCGCCTCCTGGTTATGTTGGGTATGACGATAATACTAATATTTTAGAGCAAATAAAAAACAAACCATATTCAGTGTTGATTTTGGACGAAATCGAAAAAGCTCATAGTAATATTGCCAATCTGTTTTTACAAGTACTAGACGAAGGCAAAATAAAAGATAGTAAGTCTAATATTGTAAGATTTGATAATGTGGTAATCATTATGACATCCAATATTGGTTTTAGTGATATTAATGTTGGTTTTAACAATGATAAAAAAGTTAAAACTAAATTAAATGATAACTTTTCCATACCGTTTATGAATAGGGTAGACAATGTCGTTAATTTTAGTAGATTAGAGGAAAGGGACATTATAAAAATAATTAATATGAAGATTAAAGATTTGAAAGAAAAATATAAGGATAAAATCGATATTAAAATATCTTCAAGTGTTATAGGAGAGATGGTAAAATTGTCTGATTATAATGATTATGGAGCTAGGAAAATTAAAAAAATAGTCAAAGATGAATTAGAAACACAAGTAATAGATTCTCTAATTGATAATAAACAAGCTGTCTATATAAAAGAAATTGGTCAAAAAGTTTAGAAATTTTACCTATTGAAAAATATCGAAAAATCTGATATAGTATTAGGTATCAAAAAGAGAGGGAGTTTTATAAATGTCAAATTTAAAAGATGAAATGGCTAAAGCACCTAGATATACTCAGGAAGAAATAGCAAAAGCAAAGGCAAAAAACGCAAGGGATAAACTTGCTGCTGAAGCTTTAGAAAAAGCGGATGACGACATGGTGTATGCAGACTTATATGCCAATCATCCTAAAGGCGGAAATGATTATAAAAGTAATCAAGATAAAGTATTGGCTGAACAATTGGAAGAAGAACAAGAACTTAAAGCTTTTGATGAAGAGATTGTTAGATACCATACAGATATTGATAATCCAGATGATTTATTTCATTATAATAACCTAGAGGAAATTACTAAAAGAACAAGATAAAAAGTGTAAAATCACACTTTTTTTGGTTCTATAAAGAACGTTTTATACCAAACTAAGAATACTAATATCGTCCATATTTTACGGCAATGGTTTTTCTTTCCACTATAATGTTCGTCTAATAATTTGTTTATTTTAGGAACTTCAAAGAATTCTTGAACAAACTTCTCGTTAAATATTTCTTTAGTAAATCTATAGTATTTATCTTCTCTAAACCATTTAATAATTGGCACTGGAATACCTTTTTTCGGTCTTTTATACCAATCTTCAGGTATTCTTGAAGAAGCAGCTTTCCTTAAAACATATTTAGTAGTACCACCAGTAACCTCATATTTAGAAGGAATGGTTTTAGCTAGTTCAAATACATCTACATCCAAAATAGGTGCTCGAAGTTCAACAGAATTAGCCATACTCATTTTATCAGCTTTAAGTAATATATCATGAGGGGCCCAAAAATGCATATCTAAGTACTGCATCTTCTTAACATCGTCTAAATCTTTTACCTCGTCATAATAAGGTTTAGTTAGACTTTGGAAAGTAACATCACTTTTATATTTGGTATTTAAAACATTATTAGCCTCGTTATTATCAAATATAAAAGCATTACCGATATAATAATCTTCTATTTTACTGCCACCTTTAGTTAAAAAGTTTTTCCCATGAAAATTAGGTAGAGGCGAAACCACATTTTTAACAAATTTTCTTAAGAATTGAGGCGTTTTACGATATTTTAACAATAAATCGTCTTCCTTATAAAAGGGATAACCACCAAAAAATTCGTCGGCTCCTTCACCAGATAAAACCACTTTAACATGTTTACTAGTTAGTTTAGAAAGAAAATAAAGAGGCACAGCTGATATATTAGCCGTTGGTTCGTCGGCATAGTATTGAACCTTATCTAAACTATCGAAGAAATCTTCCGCATTAATTATTTCACTAAAGTTTTCTATATTTAGAATATCGGATAATTCTTTCGCATAAGGAATTTCATTGAATTTTTCAAAATCAAAACCCACAGAAAATGTTTTATCAGGCTTTAAATAAGACACCACATAGCTTGAATCAATACCACCAGATAAATAAGCTCCTACTGGAACATCACTAACTAAATGAGTATCGATTGACGAAGTAATAGTATTATCAATTTTTTCTACCAACGAGTCAAACTCTTCTTCCTTAACATCAAAATTAACCTTGTAGTATTTATGTGTTTCTAACTTTTTATTCTTAATATCATAAGTAAAATAATGACCAGGCATTAATTTATATACACCTTTAAAGAAAGTTTCTTCTAATACTGAAGCCTGAAAAGTTAAATAAGGTTTTAACGAATTAACATTTACCTCTTTAACAAAATCAGGATGGCATAAAAAGCTTTTAATTTCTGAACCATACATAAAAGTATCGTTCATATTACAGTAATAAAAAGGTTTTTGACCAAAATGATCACGAGCTCCAAATAGTTTTTGATATTGTTTATCCCATATAACAAAACTAAACATTCCTCTAAGCTTATTTAAAATATCAAAACCATACTGTTCATAACCAAGTAAAATAGCTTCAGCATCAGTACCGGTCTTAAAAACATGACCATTGTTTTCCAAATCCTTTTTGATATCCTTAAAGTTATATATTCGGCCGTCAAAAGTAATAACTAGACTGCCATCTTTGTTAGATATAATATCACCATCATAATCTAAATCAATAATAGATAACCTTCTTAAACCCATCGCAATATCGTCATCTGTATAATACCCCTCACTATCAGGCCCACGATGCTTAATACTATTTGTCATTTCCTTAATGACATCCTTTTCTTTTTTATTTATAAATCCTACAAAACCACACATAGACATGTTCCTTTCTAATATTTCCAATATCCATTTTTATAATCTTTAAAATATCTAAAATGTTTTCTTACAAGGAAAAGAATCCTTTTAAGCGGCAAATCCTTTTTATATATAAGCGGATTAACAACCTTTTTTCTTTTATAAAGCTCTAATGCTTTTTTCTTAAATTCCCCGTTAACAACATATTTTTTCATAATCTTTTTTGGAATGTAAGTAAGTAAAACTTCTTCCTTAACCAAAACAAACTCTTTTTCTTTATTATATATCAAATCGTCAACTACATACTTTACCAAGTTATATCCAGCAAAGGAAACATAATAACTACAGCGCCCTTGACGAGCATTTATCTCTAATATTTTATACTTTTTATCCCTGTAATCATACTTGATATCAAGTTCTGCTAAACCTTTGAAATTAATGCTTTCCATAAACTCTTTAAGCTGATAAATTACTGTTTCATCATAACCATTAGTATCAAAACCATTAATCAAAACGGCCGCATTACCCACCATTTTGGTAGTGTGTTCCTGAAGACCAATTTGGGCGAAGGCTATTAGCTGCATTTCCCCATCTTTATTACAGTAAACTACACTATCAAATAAAGCGCTATCATCACCTGGTATATATTCTTGAATAATTAGTTTTCCTTGATATTCACTATTCTTTATATTTTCAATAGTAGTATTAACCTCGTCCATATTGTCTAATTTATATATTTTTTTCTTCCCGATAAAGTTAATATGGTTCCAGTCAATAACATCGCAAGGTTTAATAATAATAGGGAAGTCAAAATCAATATTCAGTTCACGTAAGGGGTCATGAATAATTGTTTTAGGTAGCAAGCCCGAGTCTTTATATGTTTCAAAAAATAAATCTTTCATCATTAAGGAATCTAAAAATTCTAAATCCACATAATTGTAAACAATACGTGGATCTAACTTTTCCTTATTTAAAACCAAGTTTCTCGCATAAGTTTCATTAGAACTTATACAGACTATTTTTTTAGCTTCAATATCTTTAACATATTCGTTAAGTGCGAAAGCAAAAGTATCACTATCCCATAATCTATCGTCATAAGTAGGGATAGTTATTTTAGAGTGATTAACAAAACTCATTGGTTCAAAAGAAATAACCCTTGCTTTACGGTTATATTCTTCATGGTAACACCTTGCCATATAATAAGCATTCGCATCACTACCAATGATAATTACTTCAAAATCCATATTAACCCCTCCTAGTATTTTACTTCAGTTTGTTTATCCTTTTCCTTATATACCCTAGGTACTCTGTTACTGATGCCTGTAAATAATCCATAAGCACCCATACCAAGCTCACGGCACACAGTTTTAATATTGTCATATAAAACTACTTTATCGCCTAGTTTAACCGTAGAATCAATTTTAACAGTAATCATATCCATACCAATTTCACCAATAATTTTATAAGGTTTATTGTTAATTTTAACACATCTTCCTTCGTTGTTTTTACTAAACCCGTCGGCAAATCCAATTGGTAGTACCCCTAAAAGCATATCCCTATGGGCAACGTATTTCGCACCATAACCAACGAACTCTCCAGCTCTAACTTGTTTAATCGCCATAACTTCCGTATTTAAAGTAAAAGCTGTTTTAATTCTTAAATCATTAGACGTCGTAGTCGGACTAATTTTATTCATTTTTAAAACAAATTTTCTTTTAATTAATCTAAGTCCTTTAGGCATAACCATATTTTGGGCAAAGCCAAACATAATAATACCTAGTCTAATCCCATTAGCGAATTCTATTTTTGGATGGTTAACTAAAGTGAGTGATCTTCCCAAATGAACAATCGGTATTTTATTTAAATCTAACAAACTAGTTAGTTTTTTAAAGTTATCTAGTTGTGCGTCCCAATGTTTATCCCAAATACCACTAGTCGCAAAGTGGGTATAAACACCTTCTAAAAATAAATTGTCATCTTTTTTAATTTCTTTATAAACTCTTAATATTTCGTATTTGTCTTTGAAACCCAAACGATTCATACCACTATCGACTTTCAAATGAACAGTTAAAATATTATCGGTTTTTATTTTTTTAAAATAATCTAAATCAGGGATTGTGATAGTAATATTGTTTTCCGCACAAATATTTAAGTATTCATGGTTAATAGGTTCTAAACATAAAATAGGTATAATTGCATTTCTTTCTCTAAGTGATAAACATTCTTCTAAAGAAGAAGCCGCTAAATAGTTAATTCCGCCTTCAATAAGACTATTAACTACATAGTCGCCATGTCCATAGGCATTAGCTTTTACTACACCAAAATAATATTTGTACTTGTATTTGCTAGCTATTTCCTTAATGTTATTTTTCAAAGTATCACAGTTTACCATCGCATAAGTTTTTCGATACATATATCCCACCTGATTTCCTATAGAATATTATATAATAATAGCCGGGAATTTGCAAATACCCACTTAAATAAAAAAATGGCGCCGGACAAAACAAGTGTTCGGATTTTCGGTTGACTTGTAATTACATCAATGCTAAACTTAATTATATAAAACCAAATTATATTGTTAGGGTGGTGGTATTTTGTCGAAGTGGTATGATAAACCTACTAAAATGATTAGAATAGGGCAAGACGTTGACTATATTATGTATATAGACGAAAATAACTATACAAATAGGATTAAATATGTACAAAAACAAATTTCAAAAAATAAAGATATATCGGAAGACGATAAGTATTTTACGATTACAGGATGTATTTTTACTGGCCCAGATTATATAAAGGCAGAAAAACAAATTAAGGGACTAAAAACCAAATATTGGGGAAAAGAAAAACACGAATACAAAAAATACAAACAAGAAAGAGCTATTTGTCTTCATTCAAGGGAAATAAGAAGACATGAAAATCCATTTGACGAATCAACGATTGATTATGATTCTTTTATTAAAGATTTATCCTTCGTTTTAGAAAGTATACAATGTAGCGTTATATCAATTAATGTTAATTTTTATGAATATATTAAAAAAGGTTATACATTTGATGTTTATGGTATCGCTTTTGATTTTTTGCTAGAAAGATACATTATTTCAACAAAAAACAAAAAAAGAGGGATAGTGATTTTGGAATCACGTGGTAAAAAGGAGGATTATGATTTATTGTTGCATATATCAAAAATTATAAACAAATCGGGTACTAAAACCATAAGTTCTAAGGAATTAAAAAATAAAATTGTTGGAGTTTACTTCAATCAAAAGTGGAACAAAAATTATAGTAAAACTTTTGTTGGAATAGAAATTGCTGATTTATTTTCGTATCCTATTCATAAATATATAAAATACGGAATTAAAGATAAATCATTTCAGGTTATCGAACCCAAGTTAAGTGGCTATCCCGAATATAAAAACAAAGGGATAAAAATTTTTCCATAAAAAGCAAAAAGTCGGGAAATCCCAACTTTTGCCGTTCGCACAATTACGAACCCCAGTGATATAAATCACTTGACATACTAAGTATAACAAAATATAGAAACTAAGTCAACTAGTATGTATTAATATTATATGGTTTAAATTGAATGGCTATACAAAAATAAAATAACAAATTAAAACAAGTTATCTTATTCAAATAAAAAGTTGTCAAGTTCATAAAATTGTGTGTACATTTTACACTAGTTGTGATATAATATCCCGTAGGTGATTGAAATATGTTAAAGCAAATCAAAACTACCCTAGATTCCAATGACAATATTACAGAAGAAGTCAAAGAAAATCTAATGGAATTAATCACAATCTTTAATAATAACTTTAAAGATATTGATTTAACAAACCTTGATAACAGGCTTAAAAATTTAATCATCAAAAGAGGAAGTAAATATTTAGTTAAAATTCCTTGTCAATATAATCCATTTACTAATGAATTATTAATTAATCAGGAATTATTTGAAAAATGTGATGCTAAACACTGTTTAATGCATTCGTTACTAGGAATAATTACTGCCAAAGATAATTATTATGGATTTAATAACGAAGAGGATACATTGGTCGCTTTAAATGAAGGATATACCGAAATAATGACCAATTACTTAGTTGGTGATATTGACGATAACTACTATACTGACGAAATTATTATAACTAATTTAATTAGTAAAGTAGTAGGGGAAGATACTTTATTTAGCACCTACTTTAGTAATGATTCTAAAAGATTATTAAGGGCTATGATAGAAGCGGAGGGACATTAATATGGAAAATGTTTGGAAATTAATTAATACAATGAATGCTAATTATCATAGTAAGGAAAATGGGAAATCAAAAATTGCTGAACTTCAAGAGCTGTTTATTAAATGTTTCGGGGAAGTAGCTACAAGTTATAGAGAAAATTTCTTCACCAAAGGACAATATTTTCCTAAAGATGTTGAAGTGTCTGGTTTAGAAAATGTCGAAATGGCTTTAGAAGCGAAAGACGAATATGGTGGTTTTGTTGCCGACGAATCTGGCGGCAGAATGTTTACTAAAGATTAATAAAAGCAATAATCAAAGAGTAGTACTTTAAGTAATTATTTTATAGAGAGTCTAGGATAGGTGGGAGCTAGATAAATAAACTTTTAGGAATTCACTTTGTTAGCTGTATGTGCAAAGACATACCGGTGGTGCGTTATAACTTTTAAGGTAAGATTACTTACAAATTAAGGTGGTACCACGTCATCACGTCCTTATTAGGATGTGATTTTTTTAATAAAAAGGGAGGAATTCAGATGTTAGAAAAGATTAAAAAAATTGAAAAGGAAGCTTTAGAAAACCTTGAAAAAGCTAAAACAATAGGTGAAATAGAGGAAATAAAAGCTAAATATGTGGGTAAAAATAGTGAATTAATTGAGATAATTAAAGGCATCAAAGATTTAGATGCTGATGCTAAAAAAGAAGTTGGCAAGCAGTCGCATTTAACTAAATCAAAAATAGAAAATAAAGTAAAATTTTCACTTGAAGCTTTAGAAGAAATTGCGCTTGAAATTTTCGATACTACTTATCCAGTTGATACCGAAGTAGGGACTTTACATCCAGTTACGATTGTCGCTAAAGAGGTTACTGATATTTTAGAAAAAATGGGCTTTATGATTTTAAGTGGTCCCGAAAAAGACTCGGAGTATTATAATTTTGAATCTTTAAATGTTCCTAAAGACCATCCAGCTAGAGATATGCAGGATACTTACTGGACATCAGATGGTGATGTTTTAAGAACCCAAACTTCAGCCGTTCAAAATAGAGCAATGAAAGAGTATGGAGTGCCACTTCGAATGGCTGCGCCTGGAAGATGTTTTAGAAATGAAGACATGGATGCTTCGCATGAGAATACATTCTTCCAATTAGAAGGTTTAGTTATTGATAAAGATGTAACGATTGAAAACTTGATTTATGTTATGAAAAGCATTTTAAAAGAAATATATAAAACCGATGTTGATGTTAGATTGCGTCCGGGATATTTTCCATTTGTCGAACCAGGATTTGAACTTGACATAAAATGCGCTATATGTGGTGGAGATGGATGTTCAACTTGTAAAAATACAGGATGGATAGAATTATTACCTTGTGGTATGGTCCATCCCAACGTATTAAAAGAAGGCGGAGTAGACCCTGAAGAATATACCGGTTTTGCTTTTGGTATTGGTTTAACTAGAATGGCGATGCTTAAATATAAAATTGACGATATTAGGTTAATGAATTCTGGTGATATCAGAGTGCTTAGTCAATTTGGAGAGGGGCAATAATATGTATATATCATGTAATAGATTAAAAAAACATATTAAAAATAGTGATAAAATCGATTGGTTAAAAATATGGGACGATTTTACGATTAAAACTGCCGAAGTTGAAGGTTTTGAAATAAAAGGTGAAGGATTAGATGGTATCGTAGTTGGAGAAGTTAAATCCTGCACAAACCATCCCAAATCAGATCACTTGCACATTTGCGAAGTTTATGATGGTAAAGATAACTTACAAATAGTTTGTGGCGCACCTAACGTTAGAGCTGGTTTAAAAGTTGCTTTAATAAAAGTTGGTGGCCATATAGATGGTTTTGAAATAACAGCTAGGCCATTAGTGGGGGTTGTTTCTAACGGAATGATTTGTAGTGGTAAGGAGCTGGGAATTAGCGATGACCATGAAGGGATATTGGAATTACCAGACTATGTAGAAGTAGGTAAGAATATTAATGAATACCTTCCTTTAAAAGATATAATAGTCGAAATCGATAACAAATCATTAACTAATAGACCCGATTTATGGAGCCATTATGGTATAGCTAGAGAAGTAGCGGCGATAACAGGTAACGAGTTACTACCACTTGATTTAGAAGAAGTAACTGCCCGTGAAAGTTTAAATATCGAAGTAATAGACAAAGAAAACTGTTTAAGATATAGTGGCATAGGTATCAGTAATGTTAAAGAAAAAAAAGCTCCTTTAGATATGCAGGTAATGCTTTATTATTGCGGAATGAGAAGCATTTCATTATTGGTTGATTTAACTAACTATATTATGTTGGAACTAGGTCAGCCTTTGCACGCCTTTGATAATAAGAAGGTTAATAAAGTTGTCGTTAAACAAACTGATGGAACCAAATTTACTACTTTAGATGGCGTTGAAAGAGATCTTCCACGCGGAACCTTAATGATTACCGATGGTGAAAAAGATATCGCTATTGCGGGTATTATGGGGGGATTGAATTCAGAAATAGACCCGGAAACCGATTCTTTATTATTAGAAGCCGCGACTTTTGATGCCGGATGTATTAGAAGGTCAGCCATTAAAACTGGTTTAAGAACAGAAGCCAGCGCTAGATATGAAAAGGCTTTGGACCCTAATATGACAGAAATAGCTATTAAACGTTTCTTATATTTATTAAAACAGTCAGATAAAAATATAAGTATCGATACTAAAATTACCGATGTTTATAGTAAAAAAGTTACTGAAAACATTATAGAATTAGATAAGACTTATCTAAGAAGATATATGGGATTTGACTTAGACGAAAAAACAGTAAAAGAAATCTTAACTTCTTTAGATTTTAAGGTAGAGATTAAAAATGATACATATTTAGTTACGGCTCCGACGTATCGTTCGACTAAAGATATTTCTAATAAAGCCGATATTGTCGAAGAAATAGCAAGAATATATGGTTATAATAATTTAACGCCTAAGCCCCTTAAATTAGATTTAGTTGTTAAAAAAGGTGATGGATATTATAAAACTGAATACGATATTAAAAAATTCTTAGCTAAAAAAACTAAGTATCATGAAATTCATACTTATATTTGGTATTCCAATAACTTATTAGAAAGATTTGGTATAGATAAGAAGGAAAACATTACCTTACAAGAAAAGAAAGATAATACTGTTTTAAGAGATAGTTTATCACTTTCTCTATTTGAAAAATGTATTACCAATTCTAAAAATAATGATAACTATGGTATTTTTGAAATAGGTAGCGTTATTCAAGACAAAGAAAATCGTGTGTTAAGTATAATGCATGTTTGCCAAGAAGATAAACTTGAAGATAGTTACTATGAAGTTAAAAAGGTTGTTTATGATTTGTTTAAACAATTATATGGTAAAAGTGTTACCTTTAAAAAGGGTACTATTGATAAGGTATATGCGAATGACGATTATACATTATTAGTAGAGGGTTATGGATATATCACTTGCTTCAAAAAATCTTATACAAAAGCGTGCTCCAAAAAAACTTGTATTATTAATGCTGAAATAAGTATAGAAAAATTAATGGATATTAATGTAGAAGCCCCAGAGTATAAAGAGATTTCTAAATATCCTAATACCACTATTGACTATACCATTATTTTAGATAAAGAAACATTATATGAAGTGTTAGAAAAAGCTTTAAATGAATTAAGTAATGAGTATATCAAAGATTATAAATTAATAGATGTTTATAGCAAAGATACTAAAAACATCACCATTAGATTTACTTTAGGTTCAAACGAAAAAACTTTATCTTCAGAAGAAATAGAAAACACATCCAAATATATAATGGAAACTTTAGAAGAAAAGGGATATAAAATAGTAAAATAAAAATGTAACTGAAAAATGTTACATTTTTTTCTAAAATTAACTATCTATTGATATTTGGATAGGCAACACATATTTTATCATTCCATTTACCATACTATCTTGTTTAGCACCAAATTTTTCAACAATTCTTTTTGCAATTATATTACTATCTTCAAACGTTAAGTATATTATTTCTGATTTATCAAATGTTTTGAGTAATTCACGAAAAAGTTCTGTTCCATATCCATTACCCCTATATTCATGAAGAATAGATATCTCAATTTTATTATCCTCATTATGATTGATTTTTCCCCAACCAATAACCACATCGTCTTTTTTTATGACATAAACATCGCTTTGTTCTTTAATTGAATCTTCCAACAAATCAGGATCATATTCTCCAAAAGTAATCATAATTTAACCCCTCCAATATTATTTTTTTTGGATTTTACCATCAATTCAGGAATATAGGTTTCTATGTATTTGGCAAATTCCTCGTTATTTTCTATTGCTTTTTCAATACTTTTCATTGTATGTGAATCAAGACTAGATAAAATTGTTTCTCTTGTAAGTGTAATTAATTGTTCATCATTTAATATTTGTTTATCCATGCCATTAATCGTTATTTCAACATTACCTGTCATTTTCCAATTTTCGTCGTACTCCATTCTAACATAAAATTTTAAATTAGGATTAATTGACAGTAAGAAATTTGAATATGTCTTTACTAAATCTACAGATATTATTTTGGCTGGGAATGTGTATTTTTGTCTTAATGCTTGATATTCTTCACTTTCTTTATCTAGTCCATAGCTTTCATTAAGAAAATGAGTTCGAAGTACTGTATATCTATGTAATCCGTTTGTATGAATCATATTATTATTTTCATGTATATGGTGCACCACTATTGGTTCTGATTCAAAACTGTCTTCCAGTGTCTGCATAATTGTATCTGATGGTATTTCTAGAAGA
>Ga0082212_10004206_pt1 | contig 20054 bp, 35 predicted proteins | sample TergutNt197P3_FD_71548 | JGI IMG/M metagenome (GOLD analysis project Ga0082212, IMG submission 71548) | Neocapritermes taracua P3 segment gut microbial communities from Petit-Saut dam, French Guiana - Nt197 P3 | ecosystem: Host-associated > Arthropoda: Insects > Digestive system > Gut ... | reverse complement strand
TACGAATAAGGCTGAAAGCGTACGATCATCAACTCATCGACCAGGCTGCGTCGCAGATCGTTGAAACCGCAAAGCGGACAGACGCGAGAGTTTCGGGGCCCATACCGCTTCCGACAAAAAAAGAAGTGGTGACCATCCTGCGCGCCGTCCATAAATACAAAGACAGCCGCGAGCAGTTTGAGCGCCTGACGCATAAAAGGCTTATAGATATCATGGGCCCGACACAGAAAACTGTGGAAGCGCTTATGTCACTTGAGCTCCCGGCGGGCGTCGAGATCGAAATAAAACTATAAAAGCAAGAATGCATACAGCGCGCACCTTATGGTCATGTTGGCGCAACAGAGGCGTTCCAACCAATAACCTGTCAAGGAGGAAATGACATGGACAAAGCTATCATCGGTAAAAAAGTCGGGATGACGCAGATTTTCGATGATAACGGCAAGGTCGTACCGGTAACTGTAATAGAAGCCGGCCCCTGTGTCGTGGTTCAAAAGAAGACCGGCGAAAAAGACGGGTACGAAGCCGTACAGCTTGGTTTTCAGGACATCAAGGAAAGAAAACTCACAAAACCGGAACTGGGCCACTTGAAAAAAGCCGGCCTCCCGGTAAAAAAGCATCTCAAAGAATTCCGCCTGGTCGATACATCATCGCTTAATGTCGGCGATGAGCTCAAGGCGGACATTTTCGCGGAAGGCGATAAGGTCGACGTGACCGGCATATCAAAAGGGAAAGGGTTCGCGGGTGTTATCAAGCGCCATGGCGCCGGAAGAACGCCGACGTCACACGGCGGAGGCCCTGTACACAGACACGCCGGTTCAATGGGTTCAGGGACAGACCCGTCCCGTATTTTTAAAGGTAAGATCGGCGCCGGCCATATGGGAGCGGAGCAAGTGACTATCCAGAATCTCGACGTTGTTAAAGTCGACCCCGAACTCAACATGATCGCGTTAAGAGGGGCGGTACCGGGCCCGAAGGGCGGTATCGTCTACCTCAAGAACACGGTCAAAAACGCATAGGAAGGGGAGAGTTTGATGCCAACAAGCAAAGTTTTCAATATGCAAGGCGAGGTTACAGGCGAAGTAACGCTCTCTGAAGACATATTCGGCATAGAACCGAATATTAAGGCGATTCACGCGGCGGTCAAGAACCATCTGGCAAATATGCGGCAGGGTACGCAATCTGCGCTGACTCGCGCGGAAGTAAGCGGCGGCGGCGTAAAACCATATCGCCAAAAGGGGACGGGCCGGGCGCGCCAGGGATCGACCAGAGTCCCGCATTATACGCACGGCGGAGTCGCGTTTGCTCCTAAGCCGCGCAGCTATGCCTATTCGCTCAATAAGAAGCTCAAGAGACTCGCGCTGAAGTCGGCGCTTTCACTGAAAGCCTCAGAGGATTCTATCATCGTCGTCGACGGTATTGAAATGGATGAAATCAAAACAAAAAAGTTCAAGGGATTCCTGGACGCTATCGGCGTGTCCGGTAAAGCCCTGATCGTAACGGCTGAAGTTAATGAAAACGTCGTCCTGAGCGCGAGGAATTTGCGCGGTATCAAGACGACGTTTGCGACGTTACTGAACACTTATGATATCATGGACGCGCGGACGTTTGTGGTCGATAAAGCGGCGCTTGCCGCGATCGAGGAGGTGTACGCGTAATGAGGACGGCATATGATATAATCCTGCGGCCGATCATAACCGAGCAGTCGATGGAGCATATTGATATTAAAAAATATGTGTTTGAGGTCGCGCCCGACGCCAATAAAATCGAGATAAAGAACGCGGTCGAGGAGATATTCGGCGTTGAAGTCGATAAAGTAACCACATTGAACCTGAAAGGGAAGAGAAAGCGCGTCGGCCATTACCCCGAGGGGAGCAGGCGCGATTGGAAAAAGGCCGTAGTCAAGTTGACGGACGGCTCAAAAACCATTGAATTCTTTGAAGGAATGGTATAGGGGGGGCACTAATGTCTGTAAGGAAATATAAACCGACGACTCCGTCGCGGAGGCATATGTCCGTATCCGGATTCGACGGGATAGATAAGAAGGCAAAACCGGAACGCAGCCTTACCCAGGTGCTTAAAAAGCACTCCGGACGTAACAGCTACGGGCGCATAACAGTCCGTCACAGAGGCGGCGGCAACCGCAGAAAATACAGGATCATCGATTTCAAACGTAATAAGCAGGATGTTCCCGGTACGGTGCTCCGTCTTGAATACGATCCGAACCGCTCCGCGAATATCGCGCTTATTGAGTATACTGACGGCGAGCGCCGGTATATACTCGCCCCGGTCGGCCTGTCACAGGGCGATACGGTCATTTCGTCGAAAGACGCGGATATCAAGCCGGGCAATGCATTACCGATAACTTCGATCCCGGTAGGCACGGTCATCCATAATATCGAGCTGCATCCCGGTAAGGGCGCGCAGTTGGTGCGAAGCGCGGGTACTGCCGCGCAGCTTATGGCAAGGGAAGGCGCAATGGCTCAGATCAGGCTGCCATCCGGAGAGTACAGGCTCGTGCGCAGTAATTGCATGGCGACGATCGGGCAGGTAGGCAATGTCGACCATGCAAATATAGAGATCGGCAAAGCCGGGCGGAAGCGGCACATGGGTATCCGGCCGACAGTGAGAGGGTCTGTAATGAACCCGGTAGACCATCCACACGGCGGCGGCGAGGGAAAAAGCCCGATCGGCAGGCCCGGTCCGGTCACTCCATGGGGCAAGCCGACGCTTGGATATAAGACACGCAAGGCAAAAAACCCCACAGATAAATACATCGTAAAACGCCGCGGCAAAAAGTAGGAGGAGATTTTATGAGCAGAAGTGTTAAGAAAGGCCCATTTGCCGCGCCGGAGCTTGTTAAGCGGGTCGAAGAGATGAACGCGTCGGGCGATAAAAAAGCGCTTAAGACTTGGTCGCGCGCCAGCACTATATTCCCTTCGTTTGTCGGGCATACGATCGCTGTCCACGACGGCAGGAGGCACGTTCCTGTTTACATAACGGAGGATATGGTCGGTCATAAACTCGGCGAGTTCGCACCCACACGTACATACCGCGGCCACGCAGGCAGCAAGACGTCAAGATAAGGAGGCGGATCATCAATGGAAGCGAAAGCACATCTGAAATACGCGCGCATATCACCTCGCAAAGTCAAGATAGTCTGCGACCTTATCAGGGGCAAGGACACGAAAACGGCAAAGGCGATCTTGACGCAAACGCCTAAAGCAGCTGCAGAGCTGATGCTGAAACTGCTCAACAGCGCTGTCGCAAATGCTGAAAACAATCATGATATGGATCCCGATAACCTTTACGTCTCCGAGACATACGCAAACCCGGGGCCGATACTGAAAAGGATCAGGCCGCAGGCTCGCGGAAGAGCATATAGAATAAACAAAAGAACTTCGCATATCACTATCGTAGTTGCGGAAATGGAATAGGGGGGAGATATATGGGACAGAAAGTTAATCCGCACGGATTTCGGGTTGGTGTGATCAAAGACTGGGATTCGCGTTGGTATGCCCGCGCGGATAAAGTGGGAGACCTGATAATCGAGGACTATAATATCCGTAAATATCTCAAAGAACTGCTGTTTTCCGCAGGCGTTCCGAGAATCGAGATCGAGCGCGACAACGCGAAGGTCAGGATATTCATACACTGCTCCCGCCCCGGCGTCGTTATCGGAAAGGGTGGCACTGAGATAGAGAAACTCAGGCTTGACATCGAGAAAAGGATGGGGAAGCCCGTCGCGTTATCGATAGTCGAAGTGAAAAACCCTGACGCTAACGCGCAGCTGATCGCGGAAGGGATCGCTGCAAAGCTGGAGAAACGCATCGGTTTCCGCCGGGCAATGAAAAACGCAATGAGCAGAGCGATGAGGCTGGGCGTGCGCGGTATTAAAGTTATGGTGTCCGGCCGCCTCGGCGGCGCTGAGATCGCAAGGAGCGAAACATACCATGAGGGCACGATCCCGCTGCAAACTCTCAGAGCTGATATAGAGTACGGATTCGCGGAAGCGGCGACGACATACGGGCGTATCGGCGTCAAAGTATGGGTATACAACGGGGAGATATTAAGCCAAACTCTGCGCACAACGCCGAGGACAATGGACATGTCACGCCCGCCGAGAGAACGGCGCGACAGGGGTGACCGCGGCGGCGACCGTACAGGCAGAAGCGGCGGCGACAGAGGAGGACGCGGCGGCGATTACAGAGGGGGCGGACGCGGGCCGCAAGGTTCGCAGGGCGGATATAACCGGCCGCAAAACCCGGGTCAGAACCAAAGCTATTCGGGCGGCAGGCCGTTCACCTATTCAAACCCTTCCGCGCATAGCAGCCAGACGCCGCATAGCAGCCAGACGCCCAGCAGCCAAACGCCAAGCAGCCAGACGCCGCAAAGCAGCCCGGATCCACAGACCTCAAAAGAAGGAGGCGGCAACTGATGCTGATACCAAAGAGAGTCAAGCACAGGAAGGTGCAAAGGGGCCGCATGAGAGGCAAAGCGACTCGCGGCAACACGATAACTTACGGGCAGTACGCCATGCAAGCTCTTGAGCCCGCGTGGATAACGTCGAACCAGATAGAAGCCGCCCGTATCGCTATGACCCGCTACTCAAAACGCGGCGGTAAGGTATGGATAAAGATTTTTCCGGATAAACCCGTGACCTCAAAACCGGCTGAAACCCGGATGGGTTCAGGAAAGGGCTCGCCTGAATACTGGGTAGCCGTTGTAAAGCCGGGCAGAGTGTTGTTTGAAATTGCGGGAGTTACGGAAGAAACAGCCCGTGAAGCGATCAGGCTTGCGGGACATAAGCTGCCATGTAAGGTAAAGTTCATCAAGCGCGAGGCAGCGGACGAAACGGGGGGTGAATAGGATGAAGGCAAGCGAAGTAGTGATGCTCAGCCCCGACGAACTTGAGGAGAAACTAACAGGGCTTAAGAAAGATCTCTTCTTTTTGAGGATGCAGCACGCAACAAACCAACTGGATAACCCGATCAGGATAGCGCAGACAAGAAAGGACATTGCCCGAGTCAAGACAGTTATTCGCCAGAAGCAGCTTGAGAGCGCAGGAGGTTGAGGCAGATGAGTGAGAACAGGACTTCCAGAAGAAAGACAAGGGCCGGTAAGGTCATATCCGATAAAATGGATAAAACTATCGTTGTTGCGGTCGAGACCCGTGTGCCGCACCCGCTGTATAAGAAAATAATCAAAAGGACATATAAGCTTAAGGCGCACGATGAAAACAACGAATGCCGCATAGGCGACAGGGTCCGCGTCATGGAGACGCGCCCATTGTCAAAGGATAAACGCTGGCGGCTTGTTGAGATCATCGAAAAGGCGAAGTAGGGGAGCGATACGAAATGATACAACAGGAAACATTTCTTAAGGTAGCCGACAATACCGGCGCCAAAGAGATCAAATGTATTCGCGTGCTGGGCGGTTCGGGAAGAAAATATGGCAGTATCGGCGACGTCATCGTTGCCTCTGTCCGCAAAGCGGCGCCGGGCGGGACTGTGAAAAAAGGCGAGGTCGTAAGGGCTGTGATAGTCCGCACTGCAAAGGGCGTTCACCGCGCTGACGGCACGTATGTACGGTTTGACGAAAATGCCGCCGTGCTCATCAAGGAAGATAAAAACCCCAGAGGTACGCGTATATTCGGGCCGGTGGCCCGAGAGCTCCGCGACAAGGAATACATGAAAATCCTGTCGCTTGCTCCCGAAGTGATATAGGGGCCGGGAGTTAGGAGTTAGGAGACGGGGGTTACGTTAAGTAACAGATCAACCATTGATATAGTTCATTCCGCAGGGAGGAATATTTATGCATGTAAAAACTAACGATACCGTTGTTGTCCTGTCAGGCAGGGATAAGGGCAAGCAGGGAAAAGTCATGAGCGCCGACCCGAAATCCGGCAAGGTCATTGTGGAAGGCATCAGCGTCGCAAAAAGGCACAAGAAGCCGCGTAAGCAAGGCGAACCGGGCGGTATCATCAAGATGGAGACGCCTATTTACGCCAGTAAGGTCATGCGCGTATGCCCGAAATGCGACAAGCCGACAAAACCCGCCCATAGTATAGACGACGACGGGAAAAAGGTTCGCGTCTGTAAAAAATGCGGAGCGGAGATTTAAGAGAGGGGGTGAATGTCGGGTTCGCCGGCTCGACTATATTATGACCAGAATGAAGAAAAAATATGTGGATGAGGTCACACCTGCGCTGATGAAAAAATTCGCCTATAAAAGTATAATGCAGGTTCCGAAGGTGGAGAAAATAATCGTCAATGTCGGTTGCGGAGATGCGCGGGACAATGTTAAAGCCATCGAAGCGGTCGTCAGGGATATATCGACAATTACCGGTCAGAAAGCGGTTATCACAAGAGCCCGAAAGTCTGTAGCGAATTTCAAGCTGCGCGAAGGCATGCCTGTCGGAGTAAAAGTAACGCTCAGGCAGGATAAGATGTGGGAGTTTCTGGACAGACTTTTGAACGTTGCGCTGCCTCGGGTGCGCGACTTCCGCGGGATCAGCGGCAACTCGTTTGACGGACGGGGCAACTATGCGCTCGGCTTGAAAGAACAGCTTGTATTTCCTGAAATAGATTATGACAAAATCGAAAAGCTCCGCGGAATGGATATAGTGATATGCACGACGGCAAAGACAGACGAGGAAGCCCGTGAGTTGCTGACGTATCTGGGCGCGCCGTTCATAAAAGCGTAGGAAGGACTGATAGGAAAAAATGGCGAAAAAAGCGATGATCTTAAAGCAGCAGAGGGAGCCGAAATTCTCATCCCGCCGCTACAACCGCTGTAAAATCTGCGGCCGTCCGCATGCTTACCTGCGCGATTACGGCGTATGTCGTATCTGTTTCCGGAACCTTGCCTACAAAGGGCAAATTCCGGGAGTAAGAAAAGCCTCGTGGTGAATCTACCCCGGTAGATTCCGGGAGTAAGAAGAGTCTCATGGTGAATTTGCCCCGGCAAATTCCGGGAGTAAGAAAAGCCTCGTGGTGAATTTGCCCCGGCAAATTCCGGGAGTAAGAAAAGCCTCGTGGTGAATCTACCCCGGTAAATTTCGGGAGTCAAAGAAAACCTGACGGCAAATTGACGGTGAAAGGTCGGCGCGCCGCGCCGAAACCTCACCGCGAAAACAGGCGCTTGCCTGTACTCTAACTAAGGGGGAAAGCAATATGCAAATCACAGACCCGATTGCCGATATGCTCACGCGTATCAGAAACGCCGGCTCGGCAAAACACACAACAGTCGATATTCCCGCGTCAAACATGAAAAAAGCGATTGCGGAGATACTGCTGCAAGAGGGATATATCAAAAATTATCAACTGATCAACGACGGTGTTCAGGGCATAATCAAAGTAACTCTCAAGTATAACGCAAATGAAAAAGCTATAACCGGTTTGCGGCGCGTATCCAAACCCGGCTTGCGCGTTTACGCCGGCGCGGATGAACTGCCTTATGTTCTTCGAGGGCTGGGAATAGCTATCATATCAACATCTAAGGGCATCATGACCGATAAAAAAGCCAGAGCGGCGAATGTCGGCGGTGAAGTCCTCGCGTTCGTGTGGTAAGGGGGCTTAACAGTATGTCAAGAATTGGAAGGACTCCGATAACCATACCCGCGGGAGTAGATATCAATATATCGGACACAAACGTCGTCACTGTCAAAGGCCCGAAAGGAACCCTTGAAAAAGCAATAAGCCCCGAAATCGGGATAAGTTTTGACGGCGGGGTTATAAATGTCACGCGCCCGTCGGATATACCGCGCCACCGCAGTTTGCACGGGTTATCACGCTCGCTTGTCAACAACATGGTCGTGGGTGTGACCGACGGATATAAAAAAGAACTCGATATCAACGGCGTCGGATTCAGGGCGACAAAAGAAGGTAAAAAACTCGTGATGAATCTCGGGTTCTCACATCAGGTGATCATCGAGGAAACGGACAGTATATCAATAGACGTACCCGCTCCGAATAAAGTGATAATAAGCGGTATAGACAAACAGGAGGTTGGCCAGTTCGCAGCCGACGTCAGGAAAAAAAGACCGCCCGAACCATATAAGGGAAAGGGCATTAAATACGTTGACGAGGTCGTACGCCGCAAAGAAGGCAAGACCGGCGTCAAGTAAGGAGGCGTACCTAAAGTGATTAAAAGACCTGATACAAGCGCGCAGCGCAGAAAACGCCACAAGAGAGTCAGAGGCAAGATATCGGGTACGCCCGAACGGCCCAGACTGAATGTCTTCCGCAGTGAAAAGCATATCTATGCTCAAATCATTGACGATACGCAAGGGACGACGCTCTGCTCGGCATCGTCAGTCGAAAAGGACTTTAAGGGTTCGGGCTCCAATAAAGAGGGCGCGCGAATAGTAGGGAAAACCGTAGCAGAGCGCGCCGTCGCAAAGGGCATTGAATCAGTGGTGTTTGACCGCGGCGGGTATATATACCACGGACGTATACAGGAACTTGCGGAAGCAGCCCGCGAGGGCGGATTAAAGTTTTAACGGGGAGGAGGAAACTATATGGCTTACAGCAATAACAGAAGAGATAACAGAAGAGATAACCGGAAAGATGAAGCTCCGTCAGAGTTTACTGAAAAAGTCGTTTCCCTGAACCGCGTGTCGAAAACTGTAAAAGGCGGGCGTATCTTCAAATTCGCGGCGTTGTGCGTCGTAGGAGACGGCAATGGCAGGGTCGGATTCGGGCTCGGTAAAGCGGGCGAAGTATCCGAGGCTATCCGGAAAGGCATAGAAGACGCAAAGAAGAACGTAACGACGATAACGATTTCAGGAAGCACTATCCCGCATGAAGTCATCGGCGTATTCGGCGCGGGCAGGGTCCTGCTGAAACCGGCCCCTCCCGGTACCGGGGTCATCGCCGGCGGCGCCGTACGCGCTGTGGTAGAAGCGGCAGGTATTTCTGACATCAGAACAAAATGCTTACGTTCACATAATCCTCAAAATGTTGTCGCCGCCACTATGGTAGGACTTAAATCACTGCGCGACGCTGCGCAGGTCGCGAAAGTGAGAGGGAAAAGCGCGGAAGAAATCGCTAATTAGGAGTTAGGGGTTAGGAGTTAGGGGCTAGGAGACGAGGTTACGAAGGATTCCTGTTTAATTGGTCCGGTCTTCTGCCTTAGCGAAAGGAATGTACGTTTATGGCGAATTTGAAGATAAAACTCGTCAAGAGTTTAAACGGCAGACACGACAAGCATATCGCGACTGCAAAATCATTAGGACTAAAGAAAATCGGCAGTGAAACGATCCAGCCCGATAATCCGCAGACCAGAGGAAAAATCGCGCAAATAGGCTATCTGATCTCGGTAACGGAAGAGTAAGGGAGGGGAGCGATCTATGTATATACACGACCTTTCTCCGGCGGGAGGCTCGACCCATGGAAAAAAACGCAGAGGGCGCGGACACGGAACAGGCAACGGCAAGACCGCCGGTCGCGGACATAAAGGTCAGAAGTCACGCAGCGGAGGCGGAACAAGGATCGGTTTTGAAGGCGGGCAAATGCCGCTTGCGAGACGCGTTCCAAAAAGAGGGTTCAACAACATATTTGCCAAACCACTGACGGCCATAAACGTTGCCGCGTTGAACAGATTTGACGACGGAGCCGCTGTCGGAGTCGATGAGCTCCTTGAATCCGGAGTACTCAGTAAGTGCGAATACGGCGTAAAAATACTTGGGAACGGCAACGTGACTAAGAAACTAACGGTCAAAGCGTCAGCGTTCTCCGAGTCGGCGAAGCGAAAAATCGAAGCAGCCGGCGGAAAGGCCGAGGTGGTATAAGTGATAGCAACGCTTAGAAACGCCTGGAGAGTTGATGAGATAAGAAAAAAACTTCTCTTCATGATGTTTATAATTTTGCTTTACAGGCTTGGAAACGCAGTCACCGTACCATACGTCGACACGGAGAAGCTCAGCCTTTATTTCCAATCGCTCAATAATACGGTACTGGGGCTGATGAACACGATGTCCGGCAGCGCGTTGGAGCGGGCGTCCATATTCGCCCTGTCGATACAGCCGTACATCAACGCATCGATCATCATACAGTTGCTCACTGTGGCTATTCCGGCTCTCGAACGCCTTCAAAAAGAAGGCGGCGAGGAAGGGAAAAAGAAGCTGGAGAAAGTAACGCGGTATTCCACGATAGGCATCGGGGCGCTTCAGGGATATGGTTACTATGTCCTGATAAACAATAACGAACTGCTCGACCCGGGCGTATCCGGATTCTGGGTACCGGTGGTTATAGTCGCGACATTTATGACAGGCAGTGCGCTGCTTATGTGGATGGGCGAGCAAATCACAGAATTTGGTATCGGAAACGGCATTTCCGTCATACTGTTTGTGAGCATAGTCGCGCGGTTCCCGAATCAGGTCTGGACGATGGTCACATCTGTACTCAGCGCACCGTCAAACTGGTGGATATACGTATTGATGCTGATTGGAGCGCTCGCGATAATTGTGCTGATCGTTATCGTTACCAATGCGGAACGGAGGATCCCCGTACAGTATTCAAAACGCGTTGTCGGCCGTAAGATGTATGGCGGACAGTCGACCCACCTGCCTATGAAAGTGAATATGTCCGGCGTCCTGCCGATAATTTTCGCGCAGTCTATCGCTTCCATACCGGCTACAATAGTTGTGTTCGTACCGAAATGGACAGACAGTTGGTTCATGAGGGTTTTCGATACGACAAGCCTCCCGTATGCGGCGCTGTACTTCCTGCTGATCGTATTTTTCTCGTATTTCTATTCAACGGTTCAGTTCAATCCTATCGAAATAGCGAACAACCTTAAGAAGAACGGCGGGTTTATACCGGGGTTCCGCGCCGGCAAGCCCACAAGCGAGTTCATACAAAAGGTCTTAACAAAAATCACCCTGTTCGGCGCGCTGTATCTTGCGATCATAGCGATCACGCCGATACTTATAAGCCATTTCTCTGAAACTGCCAAGGGTTCGGGTATTTCACTCGGCGGAACATCCATTATAATCGTCGTGAGCGTCGCGCTTGAGACGATCAAGCAACTTGAATCGCAACTGTTGATGAGGCGCTACAAGGGCTTCCTTGAATAAGAGGTATAATATATTGAAACTGATTCTTATAGGACCGCCGGGGGCCGGTAAAGGTACGCAAGCTGATATATTGTCAAAAAAACTCGGGATCCCGCAGATTTCCACGGGTGATATTCTGAGGGAAGCTGTAAAGAACGGGACGCCGATCGGATTAAAGGCGAAATCATTCATGGACGCCGGCGACCTTGTTCCCGATGACGTAATAATCGGCGTTATCATAGAACGCCTGTCAAAACCTGACTGCGCCGACGGCTATATACTGGACGGAGTGCCAAGGACGATAGCGCAGGCTGAAGCGCTTGACAGACAAGGCGCAGCGATAGACGCAGCCCTTTCCATCGAAGCCGACGATTATGAGATAATCGAAAGGCTCGGCGGCAGGCGCGTATGCCCGGTGTGCGGAGCGACATTCCATATTACCGTAAACCCACCGGCAAAAGAGGGCGTCTGCGACGTCTGCGGGGCGGCTCTGATCATCAGAAAAGACGACGACCCGGAAACGATCCGCAACAGGCTCCTTACATTCCATAAGGAAACCTCGCCGCTTCTTGATTATTACAAAGCGCAGGGCAAGCTGAAAACAGCTCAGAGCCAAACACGCGTTGAGGATACCACCGCGTTGGTTTCTCAAGTGTTGGGGATATAGGGATACCGTACATGATTAAGCGAAAAACCGCGCGCGAGATCGAGCTGATGCGCTGTGCCGGAGTAATTGCCGCGGCAGCCCGGCAGACAGCCGGGCAAATGGTAACGGTAGGCGCAACGACCCAAAGCATAGATAAAAAGGTCCGCGACTTTATCCTCTCACAAGGAGCGGTACCTGCATTTCTGGGCTATAACGGGTTTCCGGCGAATATATGCGTGTCGGTCAACGAACAGGTGATACACGGGATACCTTCGTCACGAAAACTGATCCGGGGGGATATTGTAAGCATAGACATTGGCGTGATAAAGAACGGATACATCGGCGACTGCGCGGCTACGTTCATAGCCGGAACAGGCAGCGCGGAATCAGAACGGCTTATAGAAATCACAAGGGAAAGCTTCTTTAAAGCTCTGGAATTTGCCCGCGTAGGGTACAGAGTGTCCGATATTTCAAGAGCGATACAGAATCACGCGGAATCAAACGGTTACTCGCTGGTTCGCGAGTATGTCGGGCACGGCGTCGGTTCAAAGATGCATGAGTCTCCTGAAGTACCGAACTATGTCGAGATCCCGCGGAAAAAGGCCGACCCACGCCTGCTGCCCGGCATGACGCTTGCCGTCGAACCGATGGTCAACGAGGGGGGCGCGGAGATAAAGATACTTGAAGACCGATGGACAGTCGTCACTGCTGACGGCAAAAACTCCGCCCATTATGAGAACACTATCCTGATAACGGATGGAGCCCCGGAGATACTGACTGTCTGCGAGGGTATGCCATGAAAAAAGCTGACGTCGTGATTTCACTGAACGGCCGCGACGGGGGTAAACGCTTTCTGATCGTCGATACGCTGGACGATTACTCGATGCTCGCCGACGGTAAGACCAGAAAGCTTGAGAGACCAAAACGAAAAAAAAACAAGCACGTTAAGTTGGAGGGTAAGATCGACGGACAGATCGCCGATAAGTTAAAAAACGGAGAAAAGATCACTAACAATGAGATCAGGCGGGCATTGGCGCAGTTCGCCGCCGACCGCGGAGAGAGCTATCCGGAAGAAAACTCTTCAAAAGTAAAACCAAACTCTCCAAACGGAGAAAAACCTCTTTTAGAAAAAGAGGGGGGAGGTATGTAAAAAATGGCGAAGGACGACATGATCGAACTTGAGGGAATAGTAGTCGATTCGCTGCCCAACACTATGTTCCATGTCGACATTGGTAACGGGCATACGATTTTGGCGCATATCTCCGGGAAACTTAGAATGAACTTCATACGTATTCTCCCCGGCGACAAGGTGACGGTGCAGATGTCGCCGTATGACCTTACTCGCGGCAGGATCACATGGAGAAGTAAATAACAATGTAGAATGTAAAGTGTAAAGTGTAAAGTGTAGAATCAAGATTTGAGGACAGATGCGCCGTTTTTATCAGATACTCATGATGGATTATGACCGGCGCAAAGGAGGTAATAAGACATGAAAGTAAGACCGTCAGTTAAGCCCATGTGTGAAAAATGCAAGGTTATCAAGCGCAAGGGCAGGGTCATGGTGATTTGCATCAACCCGAAACACAAGCAACGACAAGGATAAAATAACGAAAGGACTGGTTATGACATATGGCACGTATTTCCGGCGTTGATTTGCCTAAAGACAAGCGAGTCGAGATCGGGCTGACCTATATATTCGGAATAGGCAGAACAAGCGCGAAAAAAATCCTTGAATCAACGGGGATAAACCCGGACACAAGGGTCAAGAATCTGACAGAGGCAGAGGAAGCTGCGCTGCGCGACTGTATTGACAAAAACTATGTAGTCGAGGGCGACCTGCGCCGTACAGTCGCTCTTGATATCAAGCGTCTGACCGAGATCGGAAGTTATCGGGGGATGCGCCACAGAAGAGGTCTCCCCGTGCGCGGACAGCGCAGTAAAACAAACGCGCGTACCCGCAAGGGGCCTAAGCGCACGATCGCCAACAAGAAGAAGTAAGGGAGGGAGCATAACACATGGCAGCACCCAAAGGCAAAAAAACCAGGACCAGACGCCGGGAACGAAAAAATATTGAAAAAGGCGCAGTCCATATCAGGTCGTCATTTAACAATACAATGGTTACAGTAACGGACGTCCACGGAAATGCTATATCCTGGGCTTCAGCAGGCGGCATGGGTTTCCGGGGAAGCAGAAAATCCACCCCGTTTGCCGCGCAGACAGCGGCGGAAACAGCGGCAAAAGCCGCGATGGAACATGGGCTGAAATCAGTTGAGGTCTTTGTTAAGGGGCCGGGCTCAGGCCGCGAGGCGGCGATAAGGGCGCTTCAGTCGGCAGGGCTTGAGGTTACGATGATAAAGGATGTAACACCGATCCCGCACAACGGCTGCCGTCCGCCAAAAAGACGCAGAGTATAGGGAGGATTAGTACATGGCAAGATATACCGACGCTGTTTGCCGACTTTGCCGAAGAGAAGGCCAAAAGCTCTTTTTGAAGGGCGACAGGTGTTATACAGATAAATGCGCCGCGGACCGCAGACCATACCCTCCAGGCCAGCATGGCCAGGGACGCGCAAAGACGTCTGAATATGGCCTCCAACTACGGGAAAAGCAAAAGGCAAAAAGATATTACGGCGTTTTAGAGAACCAATTTCGGGGTTACTTTGAAATGGCAAGCAAGAAAAAGGGTAAAACAGGCGAGAACCTGCTCGCGCTCCTTGAAACCCGTCTGGATAATACAGTATACAGGCTGGGGTTCGCGATGAGCCGCGCTGAGGCAAGGCAGCTTGTACTTCACGGGCATTTCCTTGTTAACGGCAGAAAAGTAAATATCCCATCTTTCCTTGTGAAACCGGGTATGATAATTTCATTAAAGGAAAAAAGCAGGAGTCTTGACAAGTTCAAGGCAGTCATTGAAGCAAACGCGTTCAGGCAGCCGCCAAAGTGGCTGGATTATGACGCGAATTCCCTCATTGCAAAAGTATCGTCTGTTCCTGCCAGAGATGATATTGATATACCCATAGAGGAGCAGCTTATCGTTGAGCTCTATTCTAAGTAAACATTTGACTGCTCAAACCCTCATATTTTAGTAAACCGATATAAGGGCGCATTTGCACACCGGAATGAAGGAGGGTATTTTATGATAGAAATTGAACGGCCCCGTATTGAATGCATTGAAATGCCGGATGATGATTCTTACGGGAAATACATAGTCGAACCGCTGGAGCGCGGGTACGGAACTACACTTGGCAACTCATTGCGCAGGATACTTCTGTCGTCCCTTCCGGGCACGGCTGTCACAACAGTTAAAATTGCGGGTATACAGCACGAGTTCTCCACGATCACCGGTATCAAGGAAGACGTAACGGAAATAATCCTGAATATCAAGAGCATAGTCGCAAGGCTTCACACACAAAGAGCCAAGACAGTCTATATAGAAGCATCAGGCGAGGGCGTCGTCACAGCCGGTGATATAAAAGCCGACGGTGAAGTCGAGATACTCAACCCGGAGCTGCATATCGCGACGCTCAGTCCCGACGCGTCTCTCAGCATGGAGCTCACTATTGACCATGGGCGGGGATACATGTCCGCCGAGAGGAATAAGCTGCAGCAGCCGGTTATCGGCGTGATACCGATCGATTCGATTTATACGCCTGTCCATAAAGTCAATTATACCGTCGAAAATACACGCGTCGGGAACGTAACAGACTTTGACAAGTTAACGATCGAGGTATGGACAGACAAGACCATCACGGCGAGAGACGCTGTTTCGCTGGGCGCAAAAATACTCTGCGATCATTTTACGCTGTTCACAGACCTTTCGGAAGTCATCGGGAGCAAATCTACAGTCGTGGAAAAGGCGGAAACGCAGAGGGATAAAGTGCTCGAAATGACGATAGAGGAACTCGATCTTTCGGTTCGCAGTTTCAACTGTCTTAAGCGCGCGAATATAAACACGGTGGAAGACCTTATATCAAAGACGGAAGACGAAATGATCAAGGTACGGAATCTCGGCAGAAAATCGCTGGAGGAAGTCGTCCATAAGCTCGCGATGATGGGGCTGACTCTGCTGAATGAAAACGACGGCTGAGGGGTTAGGAGTTAGGAGTAACGCGCCGTAACGGCGCGCAGGAGTTAGGAGTAACGCGCCGTAACGGCGCGCAGGAGTCAGGAGTCAGGGGACGAAAGTACGCGGCTTCAAACGCGGCTCCTGCCGAAGAAGGAGGATATAAACAATGCCAGGAACACGTAAGCTCGGGAAAACGACAGCGCAGCGCAAAGCGATGCTGCGGCAAATGGTTACCGACTTTCTTGATAATGGGAAAATGGAGACTACGGTTACGCGCTGCAAAGAAATAGCCCCGCTTGCCGAGAAGATGATCACGCTGGGTAAGAAAAATACGCTTGCCTCGCGCAGGCAAGCCCTCGCGTTTATCACTCGCGAGGATGTAGTGACGAAAGTGTTTTCAACAACAGCGCCCGGCTACTCGGAGCGCAACGGCGGATACACGCGCATTACCAGAACAGGCCCGCGGCGCGGCGACGCCGCCGAAATGGCGATAATCGAACTGGTCTGAATGAAACGATCTATGTAAAACCGGCATGCGGCGTAAAAAAGCCGCATGCCGGTTTTCGAGTGAGTAACCATTACTAAAGAGGCTTAAATGTCGACTGGTCGCGCCCGCTCTGCTTTGCCATATACAGCAGCCCGTCGGCCCGGTTTATATAATCTTCGGCAGTGTGAGTAGTCTCGACGCGGCCGGTCGTAACGCCAATGGAAACAGCGATGATACCGGCGTCGCTGCTTTTTTCGTGCACGATCGCGTGGTTCCTGACACTTTCCAGCATCTTTTCCGCCAACAGGCGCGCGCCGTCTTCGTCGGTATTCGGCAGTACGACGGCGAATTCGTCCCCGCCGTAGCGGGCTATAAAGTCGTCCGCCCTCGTGATGCTTTTTGAAAGCAGTTCCGCTACTGTTTTCAGGCAGACGTCGCCCGCGCTGTGGCCATACGTGTCGTTATAGTCCTTGAAATTGTCGATGTCGATCATCATCAGGCTGAGAAGGCCTCCCGAACGGGAAAGGGTTTTTATGATACGATCGAGATTCTCGTCGAAGAACCGCCTGTTGTATATGCCCGTCAGCGCATCGTAGTAGATTTTATCTCTTTCTGATTTGAGTTGGACTATATCGCTCTCCAGGTTCTTGATAGTACGCAGATCGTAAATGTAGCTCAGCACTATATATTTACCGTTATTATATATACGCGTAAATGTAGCTTCAGTGGGAATGCGTTCCTCCGACGGCGAACAGAAAACCCATTCCATCACCAGTTTCTCACCGCTCAGCGCACGTTTCATGCATTCGATCGCCTTAACATAGGATTTCGATCCGTCAGGTTGATATTCGGGCAAAAGCTCATGAAAACTGCTGAGAAAGTGTTCCTTCTCAACATTGAGCATCGTCAGCAAGAAACTGTTGCAATCTATCAAATTAAAGTTTTCGTCAAATATTGCCAGACCAATGGGCGCCGCGTCAAACACAATGCGGGTGACCTCAAGCGCGTTTTCAGGCGTGTTGACAATAAGGGAATTAAGCCCGGACATAGATTGCGGGTTTAACGGTTGATTCGAAGAGCGTGGCGGCATCTGCTTTTCCTCCGGCTCAGGAAATTGTAAGATACAGAGTACCACTTTTTTACGAAACAAGCAAGCATTTTTGCTTCTTTTTCACATTTCTGCTTCTTTTTCACAATTCCGGTAATTCCGGGTTACTCCTGGTCAGGGGGTATCCGGTAAACTGATTTTTTGCTTCCTTTTCGCTTTCGACGAACCAGCGTGGCCGCCCGGTGTCCGAGTATACGTCCTCATAGAAAATATACCTTATCTGCCCCATTATTTTTACAGTGTAGCGAAGCCCTGAACTGCCCGCGCCGGACGCGGCGCGGCGGACGTCGAGGACCCTGTCTATTTCAAATGACTGTCCGTCTTCCCATTTGAATTTAACAGGCCTCATTGCGCCTTCTACACTGTAATTCACGAGCATTTCAATATAGACCCTTCGCGGATGCATGAATACTGATACCCCCTCTTGAGTTAGAATTTCGCGAAGTTGATGTGCTCCTCTTGCGCGTTCAACATACCAAGCTTGTCGTCGATCCCTGTGAGACCGCGCTTTATGCTGTGGTAGCCATATCGCCGCCGGACCTCGTCGACTGTGCTGTCGATCGACCTCCGGACGTCAAGCTTTGCATGATCGGTAAAGAGGTCGAGCTGCTCGGGAGCGTCTGACGATACCAGCGCGGCAGCGCGCAGGCCTATACTGCGCAGAGGGAGCATACGCGTTTCGTTATAAAGCGCGAAGCTGACGTCCAGTATTTCCTTTGTGATATCCGTAGGGCGTTCCAACTTGCGCTGATGGCTCTGCCAGCGCAAGTCCGCAGCGCGCAGCGAGACTTCCAAAACGAAGCCTTTGAACCCGTTCTTACGCAGCCTCGCGCCGACGCTTTCCGCCAGGGTCATAAGGACTATCCTCACATCCTCGTCGCAGACCATGTCCCGCATAGTCGTCGTAGAATTGCCGATGGATTTTACCGGGGGGCCCGTGCCCTCCGCCCTCACCGGGGAGGTATCGAGGCCGTTCGCGAACGCGTAAAGTACAAGCCCGTTTTTTCCGAACAGGGATTTCAAGGTGTTTGGATCGGTTGCGGCGAGCTCTCCTATAGTATCTATGCCCAAACCGTTCAAACCGCGCTTTGTCGCGCGTCCGACGCCCATTAAGGTTTCCACAGGCAGGGGCCAGACCTTTCCTGCCATGTTATCGCGCGTTATCTCGGATACGGCGTCCGGCGGAGCTATATCGGAGCCGAGCTTGGCGAAAATTTTGTTCCAGCTCAGGCCTATGCTGGCTGTCAGACCTGTTTCTGCCTTCAGCCGCTGCCTTATCTCGTTGGCCACGCCCGGCTCCGCGCCGGCCGGGCAGGCGCCGGTGAGGTCGATCCATGACTCGTCTATCGAAAAATCGTCCCTTAGATCGCTGTAATCCGAGTAGATTTTCCGCACCCGGTCGGTGACCCGGATATACAGATCCATATTGGGCGGAACCGTGATGAGATCCGGGCATAGTTGGAGAGCCTGCCACCGCGCCATGCCGGTCTTGATACCGGCTTTTTTTGCCTGTTCGGACTTCGCGAGGATGATCCCGTGCCGGTGCTCGACCGACCCGCAGACAGCCACCGGTTTGCCGCGCAGTTCCGGGCGGCGCGAGATTTCGATCGAAGCGTAGCATGCGTTTAGGTCGCTTAATAATATTTGCCGCTCCATAAGCCATCCCACCATAGCCGGAATAAATACCATTTTGCTAATTATAAATCTTAAATTTTAAGATTTCAATAGGTCATTTTATACAAATTTTTAGATTTTCAACATATTGTGCTTGCTATTTGAAAGAAACGGCTGTACAATCTATATGCAGAGGCAAAGGGGATACATTTATGGAAATTTCTTTGGGCATGAGGCTTGCAGAGCTTCGCAAGGCTAAAAAAATGACGCAAAAAGCCCTCGCGGAGCGGATGGGCGATCATGGCTTCGTCGTTTATAACAAGACTATATACAACTGGGAAAAAGGCCTCGCGCAGCCGAGCGTCCCGCACTTCCTGGCGCTTTGCGATATACTCGGCGTCGACGACGCCCTGTGGACGTTCGCCGGTATCCATAGCGGGGCATACGCCGGGCTCAACCAGGCAGGGCGCGAAAAGGCGCGCGAGTTCATCGGCCTGCTGTTTCATATCGACATGTACCGTGACGAACCGGCTACGCACAGCGAGGCTCCGCGGCTTCTGCGCTTGTATGATATCCCCGCGTCGGCGGGCACGGGGAGTTTTCTCGATGAGAGTGGTTATGAGATGATCGAAGTTCCCGACTACGTCCCGCCGGACGCGGATTTCGCGCTGCGCGTCAGCGGGGACAGCATGGAGCCGCTGCTCCAGGACGGCCAGGTTATCTGGATCAAGGAACAAGAATCCCTCGGCAGCGGCGATATAGGGATATTCACATATTTTGAGGACGTCTACTGTAAAAAACTGGTCGCCGACGGAGAGAAAGCGTATTTACGCTCGCTTAACCCCGCGTATGAAGATATAGAGATCAAAGAAGATTATGGGTTTAAAACGATTGGTAAAATAGTATAGGGGTGCGACTATGTGCGGTCGATATCTTATAGAGGACGAAGCCTACGCCGATATGCTGGAACTGCTTAACGATCCGAAAGCGGCTCAGAGCATGGCGCGCGGAGAAGTTTTCCCGTCAAATATAGCGCCGGTCATCACGCGTGACGGCGCGTCAGTTGTTAAATGGGGGT
>Ga0082212_10004205_pt1 | contig 20054 bp, 12 predicted proteins | sample TergutNt197P3_FD_71548 | JGI IMG/M metagenome (GOLD analysis project Ga0082212, IMG submission 71548) | Neocapritermes taracua P3 segment gut microbial communities from Petit-Saut dam, French Guiana - Nt197 P3 | ecosystem: Host-associated > Arthropoda: Insects > Digestive system > Gut ... | reverse complement strand
CCGGACTATTGTTTGCGCTTCAAGAAGCGAAGATGCCGTTTCCTTTGACAGATCGGTTACATGGGAAATTGACTGTACCGCTTCGCCCATTCCGGCAATATTAACTTTGGTTAGTTTCTGCATATCGGAAATGGAGCTGTCAACTTCCTGGGCGGCGGTTCTGGTTTTTTCCGCAAGTTTTCGCACCTCTCCCGCAACAACGGCAAAACCCTTGCCCGCTTCGCCGGCATGGGCGGCTTCTATCGAGGCGTTCATCGCCAGCAGGTTTATCTGATCGGCAATGTCGGTTATCACTGTCATTATGCTGCCGATTTTGTTTGACTGTTCCCCCAACTGGCTGATGTTTGCAGTCAGATTCCCGGTAATGCCGTGCAGGGCTTCCATCGCCCTGCCGGATTGTTCGGCCATATCCACTCCGGAATCCACCTTGTTATGCGATTCCTGCGCCTGGGCCGCCGCGGAATTTGCACTGTCTGTAATTTTTAAAACTCCGGAGCTGAGTTCTTCCATTGCACGGAGAACTTCCTCGATGCGGCCGGTTTGCGTAACCCCTCCGGCCTTTACCTCGTCGGCGCTGAGGGATACACCGCTTACCGTCTCCTCCACCTCCGTGGCGGCATGTTCAACTTTTCCGGCGACATTCAGTATTTTCTGTGCCGTTTTTTGGGCTTCTTCCGCCTGTGTTCTGGCCTTGGTTTCCCTGGTCTGAATATCCGTGAAGTTGTTCTGCAGTTTTTTGGCCATTTGGAGGAACGAATTTTCCAGCACGGTTATTTCGTCACGGCCCGATACGCTCAAGGACAGATCGAGATTGCCGGCCGCCAGTGCTTCCGCAGCTATAACCGTTTCCCGCAGCGGCTTGGTAATGGAACGCAGTATCAATACACATAACGGCCCGATAATAAACAAAACCCCTGCTGCAAGTATCACGATAGTGATAAATATGCGGGTTTTCAGTTCCGCATGTTCCTGCTGTTTTATAGCCGCAATGGTATGTTCTATGTTGTCAATGTAGATGCCGGTGGAAATCCATATATCCGTTCCGGGAATGTACATAACATAGGCGATTTTTGGTTCGTTATCCATTGAAGGGGGTTTGGGGAAGATAAAATTTACAAAACCGCCGCCTTTTTGGGCGTTCTCGTAGAGCTGGCGCACGTAGTAAACCCCTCCCGCATCGGCGGTGTTTCCCAGATCCTCGCCTTCCCTCTGGGGCAGGGTCGGGTGCATGAAGATAACCGTGCCGATATAGGTAAAATAGTAACCTGACCGGTCTTCTTCAAAGCGGTAGTCCTGGATGTAGCTCTTGATGATGTCGTGTTGCTGCTGACGGTCGCTCACCTCTTCCAGTGCTTTTCCCAGAGCAACCGCCATGGTTTCCGTACCGAGCTTGATCATCTCCTTTTTTCCCTCAAGCATGACGTATTCGGTTTCCTTCAGGCCGATTTTCTGTATTCCGATGGCGGTTAAATACGTCACTAAAGTCAGGGCCGCTATAGCGAGAAGCATTATTACATTGATAAAAACAACACGTGTACCGATGGAAAAATTCCGCAACATTTCAGGCTCCTTTTGAGTAAAAATTATAAACGACATTATTATCTTATGCAATCTTTAAATTGACACGGTTTCAATTAACAGGTAAAGTGAGGTGTGGCCGACACAAAAACTTCCTCATTGTACACATTCCGACGGCTGGGGTTAATTGTCCTGGGCGCGGCACTGATGGCTTTTAATATTAAAACGTTTGTCCATGCAGGGGGACTTATCCCCGGCGGTTTTACCGGTCTTTCTCTGCTGATTCAGGAGATCTTTCTGCGCTTCCTGAATATTCAAATTCCGTTCAGCCTGGTTCTTTTTACACTGAACGCAGTGCCGGCGATCTTCTGTTTCCGCTTTGTAGGAAAAAAATTCACCCTGTACTCGGTGCTGATGGTTTTTATAAGCGGCCTTATGACCGACTTTATGCCGGTGATGTTCATCAATTTTATCAAACTGCACAACACCCTTCTTTCCGCCGTGTTCGGCGGCATACTGCACGGAGTTTCCATTGTCCTCTGCCTGCATGCCGGCGCTACTTCGGGCGGTACCGATTTTATCGCCATTTTTATTTCCGAAAGGTACCGTAAAGACGCCTGGAACTATATTTTTGCCGGGAACTGCGTTATGCTTATTGTTGCAGGCGGTCTTTTTTCCCTGGAAATGGCCCTGTATTCGATTATTTTCCAGTTTACCGCCACAATGGTTTTAAATTCGCTGTACCATGCCTATCACCAAAAGACATTGCTTATTATTACCGCCAACCCAAAAGAGGTTTACGCAATTATCCGCGACAGAACAAGCCACGGGGCTACCGCCATTACGGGGACGGGTATGTACAATATGGAAAACCGGACACTTTTGTACTCGGTGGTATATTCAAGCGAGATCGCACCACTGGTTAAGGCTATTCATACCGTCGATCCCGGCGCTTTTATCAACATCATCAAGACCGAGCATATTAACGGCAGGTTTTTCAAGAAACCCAAGGATTAGTAAAACGCCTCTTGACGGGTTTTCTCAGTTTTGTTATAACCACTGTATATGGTGTATATTGTTTGGGTGTACGCTATATATACGGTAAAAAGGTGGGGATCAAAAAACAATGAAAATCAAGAGATTTTTCACGGACCGGGAGGGCGGGCCGTATTTTGATATTACTTGGGAAAAAAGAAAAAGCGAGATCCGTAATCCCGACGGCAAGGCGATTTTTTCCGAAGGCACCGTAATTGTGCCTTCGTTCTGGAGCCAGATATCTGCGGACATTATCGCCCAAAAATACTTTCGTAAGGCTGGTGTTCCGGCGGATAAGATTTACGAATGGAAGAAATGGGTCCCTGCGAATGCCACGGGAGTTGGGGAATACCACCTTCCCGAAGACGGCGCTGAACACGACGCCCGGCAGGTGTTTCACCGGCTGGCCTTTACCTGGACGGACTGGGGCCGGAAAAACAGCTATTTTGACACCGACGAAGACGCGAAGGCTTTTTACGACGAAACCTGCCATATGCTGGCCCGGCAGCTTGCCGCGCCGAATAGTCCCCAATGGTTCAATACCGGTCTGTACGCGGTGTACGGCATCGACGGGCCGGCCCAGGGACATTACTATTTTGATTCCGAAAAAAACGAGGTGGTAAAATCGGACAGCGCCTACAAGCGGCCCCAGCCCCACGCCTGTTTTATCCTTTCAATTGAAGATGATCTGGTAAACGAGGGCGGCATCATGGACCTGGTAACGCGGGAGGCGAGGCTGTTCAAGTACGGTTCAGGTACGGGTTCCAACTTTTCCCATATCCGGGGGGTAAACGAAAAACTCTCCGGCGGCGGCGTTTCTTCCGGGCTGAAATCTTTTCTGAAAATACTGGACCGTTCCGCTTCGGCGATTAAATCCGGCGGTACCACCCGGCGGGCCGCCAAAATGGTGACGCTTGACGCCGATCATCCCGATGTGGAAAAGTACGTTGCCTGGAAAGCCGAGGAAGAGTACAAAGTCGCTTCGATGGTTACCGGATCGGCGGTTGTGAAAAAGCACCTCGACGGAATCAGGAAGGCGCTTGGCGGTTTCCGGGGGCCGGATGCCGACAAATTCAACATCGAAAAAAACCACGATCTTGCCTCGTCTCTTCGCGCCGCCCTGAACGATAAGATTCCGGCAGCCTATCTGTACCAGCAACTGCGCCGGCTGGAACAGGGTGATGATGAAACGGGTGTGCCGCTTTATTCAACCGCTTGGGACGATGAAGCTTACAACACCGTTTCCGGTCAGAGTTCCAACAACAGCCTGCGGGTAAAAGATGAATTTATGCGGGCGGTGCTGAGCGACGCCGACTGGAATCTTACCGGCCGCATTACCGGCGAAACGGTAAAAACAATTAAGGCCCGCAAACTCTGGTCGGATATCGCCCGTTCAAGCTGGCAGTGCGCCGATCCCGGCCTGCAGTACCACACCACGATTAACGACTGGCATACATGCCCGGCGGGCGGTGAAATACGGGCCTCCAACCCCTGCTCGGAGTATATGTTTCTGGACGACACCGCCTGCAATCTCGCCTCGATAAACCTGGCGGTCCTGTACGATATAAAGTTAAAACAATTCGATGTTGCCGGTTTTCTGCACGCCATAGATGTTTGGACAACGATTCTTGAAATTTCCGTTGTGATGGCCCAATTCCCCGCGCCCCGTATTGCGGAACTTTCCTATCGGTACCGTACTTTAGGTTTGGGTTATGCCAACCTGGGAACTCTTCTTATGCTCATGGGCCTGGCCTACGATTCCGGCGAGGGACGGGCAGTGGCGGGGGCGGTTTCGGCCCTGTTGAGTGGCGAAGCCTACACCCAATCGGCCCGCATGGCCGCCGAACTGGGGCCCTTCCTCCTCTACGGTGAAAACACCGACAATATGCTCCGCGTTATTCGCAATCACCGCAGGGTGGTGTATAACGCTCCCGATGACGAATACGAGGGGTTGCACACAATTCCCTGCGGGATAAACCCCGCCCATTGTCCGCCCTACCTTCTGGATGCGGCAAAGGCCGCCTGGGATTGCGCTCTGGAACTCGGCAAGGCCCACGGCTACCGTAACGCCCAGGTCAGCGCCATCGCCCCCACCGGTACCATCGGTCTTTTAATGGATTGCGACACCACCGGCGTGGAACCGGATTTCGCCCTGGTCAAATTTAAAAAGCTCGCCGGAGGCGGTTACTTTAAGCTCATTAACCATTCGGTGCCGCCCGCGCTGGAGGCGTTGGGCTATTCGCAGCAGACGATAGAAGAAATTGTCGCCTATGCCACGGGCCGTAAGACCCTGGACGGCGCTCCTTTTATCAACCCGGAAAGCCTTAAAACAAAGGGCTTCACCTCCGATGTAATTTCGGCCGCCGAAGACGCGGTTAAAACGGCCCTCAGTCTGGAAGGGGTTTTCAACCCCTGGATTCTCGGCAGGGATTTTGTGGAGAAGGTTCTCCGAATCCCCGAATCAACCTGGTCGCTTCCGGGATTCAGTTTGCTTAAGCATCTCGGTTTTAGCCAGGAGGAAATAGCCGGGGCGGAGTTGTACGCCTGCGGGACTTTGGGGCTTGAAGGCGCTCCGGGTCTTAAAAAAGAACACTACGCGGTTTTTGACACCGCCACACCGTCGGGTAAAAACGGCAGGCGGTCGATTCCGTGGACGGCCCACATCGGCATGATGGCTGCCGTGCAGCCCTTCATTTCCGGAGCGATTTCGAAAACGATCAACATGCCCAATTCGGCGAATTACGAGGACGTGAAGGGTGCGTATATGCTCTCGTGGAAGAACGCCCTAAAGGCGGTCGCCCTGTACCGCGACGGATCAAAACTCTCCCAGCCCCTCTCGTCACTCGCCCCGGGAACCGATCCCCTGGCCGATACTGTTCTTAAAGTGGAACGGGCGCTTGAACAGCCCCAGGCTGCGGACCGGGGGCCTCCGCCTGTCAGAGGCCGCGGGTTGCGCAGACCGCTGCCCAATCGCAGGACGGGTTACACCCAGAAGGCGAAAATCGGCGGACATTCAATATTTCTGCGCACGGGCGAATACGACGACGGCAGTTTGGGCGAGATTTTTTTTGATATGTACAAGGAAGGGGCGGCGTTCCGCAGCCTCCTTAACAGCTTTGCCATAACCGTTTCTCTGGGCCTGCAATACGGCGTGCCGCTGGAGGAATTCGTTGACGCTTTTACTTTCAGCCGGTTTGAGCCGAACGGCATGGTTCACGGCCACGATTACGTGAAAATGGCCACCAGTGTAATTGACTATGTTTTCCGTGATTTGGCGATAAGCTACCTTAAACGTACCGATCTCGGTCAGGTAAAACCGGAAGACCTTCTTACCACCGGCACGAAGGGGGAAATGGACGGCGGTGACAGGCATCGTTCCGGTGAACACCGTTCCGGTGACAGGCAAAGCGCTGGTTTTAAACCCCATATTTCCGGGGCCGGCTCTACATCGGCTTTGCCGGGTACGGTATCAGGCGTTTCTTCACCGGGCATTTTGCCTGCGGGTGCTACTTTGCCCAGCGGCCAAAAAAATCCCTACCCATCGGGACAGGCCGGTTCCCAGGGACCTGTGTCACAAAGTGACGGTATAAAAAACACGGCAAAGTCCCCTGCGGGTGTCGTTCCCGAATATTCCCCGCAGATTGCACCGTCCCAGGTTCAGATGATCGATCGGCCCCGGACGGCGGAGCAGGGGCGTTTGGAACAAAGCGAAGTGGTTAAAATCGCCGAGGCCCGCATCAAAGGTTATGAGGGAGACCCCTGCCCGTCCTGCGGATCGTTTAGTCTGATACGAAACGGTACCTGTATGAAATGCGATTCCTGCGGCAGCACAACGGGTTGTTCGTGAAAAGATTGAGAAATCAAAATGTGTCACCTATCTCTGATAATATTGAAGAACAGGGATTTTTGCTCATGGGGGTATAGCGGAGTACGGAACAGCACGTTTTATTTATCGCAAATGGCAATAAACAGCAAAAAATAGTATTAATTTCTAATATATTCGTAATAATTCACCGTATTGCAAATATTTCAAATTTGCCTTGACATTTTTTAAAAAAAAATTTATCTTAACTGTGAAATATTTCACAGGATCAATAATGGCTGATACTATTTCGGAAAGGACAAAAGGGCGGTTGCTGGAGCTAATGCGCCTGTTTGAAAATCATGCATTGGCGGGTAATTCGGAGCCGGTGACTTCTGCGCAGGTTGAACATTTGACCGGCTGGCCGAGAGACACCGTCCGCAAGGATATATCCTGTCTTGATGGTGGGGCTGTTGGCAGTAACGCGGGTTACGATCCGCAAGTTTTGGTTCCCCTGATAAAAAAAGCGCTGAAACTGGATCGCCGGCGGAAATTTTGCGTGGTTGGTCTGGGCCGGCTGGGATCCGCCTACCTGAATTTTACGCCGCCCGAACTGGTCGAGTTTGATCTGGCCGCCGGTTTTGACACCAATGTAAACCGTGTGGAGATACTTAGTTCTCCGGTGCCGCTTTACCCGGCTTATAAAATGGCCGAAGTGATCAATCGTTTTGCCATTGAAATTGCCCTGCTGTGTGTTCCTTCCGAAGCGGCGCAAGCGGCTGCGGAAAAATGTGTTGGTGCGGGTATCCGGGGCATTCTGAATTTTGCCCATGCGGCGTTGAGTGTACCACCGGATGTTACTGTGCGGAACGTGTATGTAACCGATGAACTGAGAAATTTGGTTATACAAATAACAGATAACGAATAACATTGGAGTGCTGTGTATGAAGAGAGTGTTTAATTTTTCACCGGGACCATCGGCGATGCCTGTGCCGGTTCTGGAAAAAGCTGCCGCCGAAATGTGTGACGCCAACGGCACGGGTCAGTCGGCAATGGAGATGAGCCACCGGTCTAAAGACTTCAAGCCGATTTTTGAAAAAACCGAAACCCTTTTGCGGGAACTGATGGGGATTCCCGGCAATTACAAGGTGCTGTTTTTACAGGGCGGCGCTTCGCTTCAGTTTTCAATGGTTCCGCTCAACCTCGCCGCAAACGGAAAAAAGGCCGTTTATGTCGATACCGGGATCTGGGCGGAAAAGGCCGCAAAGGAAGCGGCAAAATTTGCCGATGTCGACGTGCGGGCAAGTTCCAAAGACCGCTCGTATACGTACATCCCCCAGGCGCCTGCCGCTTCCTCCGGGGATGGCTATTATCACATAACGCTTAACAATACCATTGTCGGAACAAGATGGGCCAAGGTGCCTGACACCACGCTGCCTGACACAGGAACCGCCGCTAAAGGCGGCGCGGTACCTTTAGTGTCCGACATTTCAAGCTGTATCCTGTCGGAACCTCTTGACGTTTCAGAATTCGGTATTCTCTATGCTGGCGCGCAAAAGAATCTGGGACCGGCCGGGACAACTGTGGTTATCGTCCGTGAGGATCTGATCGGTCATGCTTCACCTAAAACTCCTGCCATGCTCCGTTACGACATCCATGCCGAAGAAGGATCCATGTACAACACGCCGCCCTGCTACGGAATTTACATGATCGGCCTGGTTCTTGAATGGCTGAAAAATTTGGGTGGTGTTTCGGCAATCGCAGAAAAAAACCGGGAAAAAGCCGGGCTGTTTTATCAATACCTTGAAAACTCAAAACTGTTTTATTCACCGGTGGAAAAACCTTTCCGCAGTTTGATGAACATCCCCTTTATTGCACGGGAGGATGATCCGGTGAAACGGACGGAACTGGAAAGCCGCTTTGTCAAAGAAGCCGCCGCTGGGGGCATGGTAAATCTTGCCGGTCACCGCCTTGTCGGCGGCATGAGGGCCAGTATGTACAATGCCATGCCGCTTGAAGGTGTGCAGGCGCTTATTCAGTTTATGGAAAGATTTGAAAGAAGTTTTTCCTCCTAAAAAAATAACGGAGTAACATATGTTTCGTATCAGAACGATGAATAAAATTTCCCCCTTTGGGTTGGAACTGTTTCCCAGGGACAGGTATGAAGTTGCAAGCGATCTGCCCAATCCCGATGCGGTGTTGGTGCGGAGTGCGGATCTGCATAATGCGGAAATTCCCGGTTCCGTGCTTGCCATTGCCCGTGCAGGTGCAGGGGTTAACAATATCCCCATTTTAAAATGCAGCGACAGGGGAGTGGTGGTGTTCAACACCCCCGGGGGAAACGCCAATGCGGTGAAGGAGCTTACCCTTGCCTCCCTGCTGCTCGCTTCGAGGAATGTTACGGGGGGTATCAACTGGGCAGCCTCGATTGCAAACAGGGCCGACGAAGTTCCCGATCTGGTTGAAAAGGAAAAATCCAAATTTGAAGGGCCGGAACTCCACAGCAAGGTTCTTGGTGTGGTGGGACTGGGGGCTATCGGCGTAATGGTGGCCAATGACGCGGTTGCTTTGGGCATGGATGTTATCGGCTATGATCCCTATATTTCCGTTGATGCCGCGTGGAACCTTTCCCGCGAAGTTGCCCGTGCCGAATCCCTTGAGGGCCTGCTTGCCAAGGTGGATTACCTTACCCTGCATATTCCGTTAAGCGACACCACAAAGGGCCTTTTAAACGCGGAGAAATTCCGCCTGATGAAAAAGAAAGCGCGGATTGTCAATCTGGCCAGAGGCGCCCTGGTTAACGAGGCCGATATTATCGAGGCGTTGAATTCGGATAAACTCGCCGTTTATGTGACGGACTTTCCGTCGGCGGAATTGCTTGCCTGCAAAAAAGCGATCTGCATTCCCCATTTGGGAGCTTCGACTCCGGAGGCGGAGGACAACTGCGCGGTTATGGCGGTAAAGCAGTTGATTGATTTTCTTGAGACCGGCTGTATCCGAAACTCGGTAAATTACCCCCGCTGCAGACTCGATCAGCGCGCCCCTTACAGGCTTCTTGTTTCAAACCGGAATATCCCCAACATGGTGGGGCAGATAACCACGGTTCTCGCCGGTGCGAATATCAATATTACCGATCTTATCAACCACCATCGGGACGAATTTGCCTACAACATAATAGACACCGAACAGAAAATTCCCGATTCCGCCCTGGAACAGCTAAGGCAGATTGACGGTGTTATCCGTGTCCGGCCGGTGGAAAAAATTGAAAATAACGTGTAAATTGTAGATGAGGTTTTGAAAAATGGATTCACATTCAAATAAAGAAAAAATAGAGTGGATTGTACCCGTGTTTTTCGGCTGCCTTGGTTCGTTAGTTATTTGTACCCTGTTGGTGGTACGCCAGCCTGATTTTTCCCGTTACCCCGAACCAGGGGCGGTAAATACTTATACGGAAGTTGTTCAGGAAATTTTCATTGAACCTGAAACGATCTCCGTTTTTGCCGGGCCCGGGCCTGTACGCCGCGACGTTATTCAGGAGTGGTACCGCCGGAGCGAGACCCGCATCTTTGTGATAGATTTTTTCGCTGAAATTTGTCATTCACGGGAAATCGCCGAAACCGTTCTTGCATATGCCGATCTGTTTAACATACCTCCGGCCCTTGCGTTTTCACTTGCCTGGGAGGAAAGCCGCTTTAACCACCGTGCGGTGAACAAAAAAAACCTTGACGGAAGCATAGACCGCGGGCTTTTTCAGTTGAACAACTACTCTTTCCCCCGCCTGGATCTAAACGCTTTTTTCAACCCTGAAGTGAACGCCCGGTACGGTATGGGCCATTTGCGTTACTGCCTGGATACGGGTGGCAGTGAAATTGCCGCATTGGCGATGTATAATGCGGGATCGGGCCGGGTTTCTTCTTCGGGTACGCCCAAGTCAACACTGGATTATATCAGCCGCATTCTGGAAAACCGCCAAAGAATTGAAAACCGTTTCCGTGAGAGGGAAGTTCTCTATCAGAAACCTGAAGAAGATTTTCCGGAAATAACCGCCGAGGTAAAACCTTCACCTCCTCTTCTGGTTCCGCTGAAGCCTTTGGCGGGGATGCAGTTATGATTATCTATTTAAGCTGACACTCTGTCGATTTTAAGCCAGGTTTGTACCGTATAACTATTTTTTGTGGTCCATGTTCATCAAATCAGGAATTCCGGCGAAACTGTCCGCAAACATGTCAAGCGCACGCTCCGCCGTTTCAAACACGACAATATCGGGTTTGTACTTGGTAACGTATTCCTCAATGTGTCCCATGTTTACAAACTGGGTCAGGATCGCTTTACCGAAATGCTGCGCGATAAATTTTCCGGTGTACTCCTCGCCGGAAAAGCTGGTACGAAAAAGAAGAATAACCGGCAGGCCGGGATCCGTGTTTTCATAAGCCTCATTCCAATTATGGCCCCACCAATCATCAACAACGCTGAAATCTTCAAAAAACGAAGAATCCAGTTTTTTATATCTTTTTTCCTCTTTGAAGGATACGACGGGGTTTTCTCCCAGTTCGTCGTAACTTATTTCGAGATCCTCCAGTTCGTAAGGAACCATCCCGGGGAAATGAATGTTGATATGCCTCATCAGCTCGCGGTATCCGAAAAAAGCCCCTATCTGGTTGTAGTGGGTTAATGCACCAAGACCTCCGGCCTTGTCCCACGGCGGGTAGGCGTCCTTCTCCGCCACCAGAGCCCGCCTGATGCTGAAAACGTCCGCGCCGGTATGTTCCCGAAGGTACCCGGTTATCACGTCCAGCTGATCGGGTTCGGGACCCCGCTTGATTAACTTCGGGTAAAATTCGGGATACACCGACTCCTTGTCCGGACAGATCATAACCGCCAGCGGTATGCCCCTGCCGTCAAGGTATTTTCTAACCTCTTCAAGTTTTGCCGCCGTGTTTTGCAGCTGCTCGTCGGAAAGAAACTGCTTCCCCTGAAATTTGGGTATCAGTATGCCGCCCTGATCCGCAAAATAACGGTACCCCTGTTCCCCGACAAGAAAGACGTGACCTCCCTCCACATTCCATATAGTGTTCAGCAGCCTGCTTTCCTCCACCGCATGGTACAGTGTCAGCAGCTGTTCCCTGAAACCGGTGCTGTCCTTAAACCACGCGTCAAATTTCCGGATAAATGTTTCGGGCCCTTTTTTCAGATCGGCCAGGACGGGACTTGCCGCGAGCATCCGGTTTTCCCGGACGGAAACCCGTTCCGGCAGCATGTCCGCGAAAACAAGGGGAATCATTGACATTGCCATGAAAAGAACAATAGAGACCCCGTTTTGAATGCGCATTTTCCCTCCTAAAACCTGAAATAAATGAACGGGTTGTATGACGAAGCGGTAACAGACACTATACATACAAAGTAAAGAACAAACGTGAGCACAAGTCCTGCACGCTTTACGGCAAGGGCGTTATTGCCTGCGGCAAAAATTGACGGTAGTTTTTTCAGCACGGGTGTTGACGCAACCGCCGCGAGACACAGCAGAAGAACGGTCTTCGGGCCGAAATATAACTCTACCGGAAGGGATATGCCTTCCGGCCGAAGCAGACCGAACATGATTCCCAAATACTTTAGGCCGTAACGCAGTCCCGGAGACCGGAAAAAGGGCGAACCCGCAACGAATATCAACATGGTCGCAACATACCGCAACGGGACGAGCTTTTTGTTCCGTACTTTCCTCGCGTTAAACACCCGTTCAAGCGCCAGAAAAAAGCCGTGCCAAAGCCCCCATACCATCATTGAAAAACTCGCCCCGTGCCAGAATCCGGTCAGTAAAAATACAATAAATAAATTGACATATGCGTTCACTTTTCTGCTTCTTGCAATGGGCATATACACATAATCCCCGAACCACGACGAAAGGGATATGTGCCACCGGCTCCAGAATTCGGTCATTGTTTTTGAAATAAAAGGGTAATTGAAGTTTTCGCGAAACTCAAACCCGAACATTTTGCCCAGCCCTATCGCCATGTCGGAATATCCTGAAAAATCAAAATAAACCTGAAACGTGTAACAGACAGCCCCCAGCCACGCTATCCCCGCCGTATGCTCCCCCGAGGGAATCCCGAACACCAGATCCGCGACGTACCCGATATTGTTTGCGATGACGGCTTTCTTCGCCAGCCCTATGACAAAGCGCTGCATACCGGAAACAAACTTTTCAGCCGTTTCCGTCCGTTCGTATATCTGTTTCTCAATGTCGATGTACCGGACTATCGGCCCGGCTATCAGCTGCGGGAAAAAAGATATGTAAAACGCCAGCTTGGCGGGATTCTTCTGCACGTTCACCTTCCGCCAGTACAGATCAATCACGTACGACATTCCCTGAAATGTAAAAAACGATATCCCTATCGGCATGACAATATCCCGAAACGCGAACCTGGTGCTGAAAACGTGGTTAAGGGTGTTAAGCGTGAAATTGAAGTATTTGAAATAAAACAAAATCCCCAGATTGCAGGCGACGGCAAGGATGAGCAGTATTTTTGCAAAGTTTTTGTTTGCCCGGCTTTTATGGATGAGCATGCCGAAGCCGTAGTTGACTGCTATCGACAAAAGCATGATCAGGACGTATCGGGGTTCGCCCCAGGTGTAAAAAAACAGGCTGGCAAACATCAGAAAATAAATACGGTAGTTTTTCCTGAGCAGGTAATACCCTATAATAACCAGAGGCATGAAGAAAAACAGAAAAATTGACGAGCTGAATACCACGAGTTACCTCCCGGGCACAAACTGTATGTTCGTATAGACCGATTTGGGATTTAGTGGATAAAATATCATATTAGATTGGCTTTGTAAAGGTCTTTTGCCTGTTTGAACAGTTTTGCATAGAATTTGAATTTAATCCATGAAGTGGTACATGAACTTCAGTAGCCTCGCATATGTAAACCTGCCGACAATGGTGATCTTGGATGACTAAAAAATTGGGAACATCCACTTGAAAAGCGGGATATTAATCGCGTATAATTAGCAACAAATATGACCGAATACATTATCACATTTCTCACTGCAGCCCATCCGCTTGAGTTGGCCATCATTCTTCTGTCAAAGACGATTGAAATTACCCTCTCTACATTACGGCATATACTGATACAAAAAGGACACCGCAGGCAGGGAACCATGCTTTCGTTTTTTGAAGTAATGCTTTGGACATTTATCGCTTCACGGGTGATCTTGGGACTCGCCCAGGCACCGATTAAGGGCATTGTGTACAGCATTGGTTTTTCCATAGGTGTGTATCTGGGTTCCCGCATTGAAGAAATGATCGCCATGGGCCGGGTGCTGATCCAGATCATTGTCACCAGAGAAAACTCAGGCCGGATAATCGACAACCTGCGGCAAAAGGGTTATGTCGTAACCACCATGGAAGCCCGGGGCCGGGATTCGGAAAAAACAGTGTTAATGATATTTGCCAATCGCAAAGGCAAGGAAGAGATCATTGACGAAATCCTCCGGTTTGACGAAACCGCCATGGTAATAACCAATGATATTACAGCCCTTCGGGGCGGAACCATTAATGCCGTGCGAAAACTTCTTAAATGACGAAAGCGGCATTAATACCCTTTATGGTTCAACGTTAAATGTAATTGCCTCTTCTTCATCGCCGTTTTGAACGTGCAGGATGTGTAAACCGGGCACCCGTTCAAGGTAAAAAACAAAGGGCCGTTTTACACTGAATGTTCGGTTGTTAAACGTAACTTGCAGTTCGTTTTCACCGCCGCCGATAACCTCAACAGGAATTTCGTCTCTTCCTATGCCGGGACTGCTAAGGTACACAAAGCCTTCGCGGGGGTTGATGATTTCCAGCGGGCGGGAACCGTAGTCGAGCGATCCCTGCCTTGCCGCGGCGGTAAACCACGCCTGGTATTCGGCGGGGTATATCACCTCGCTGCGGCCGTTTACCGTTTGGTGCCAGGTGCAGTGATCGTTTTCATCACCCTGTTTTATGTACTCGGTGATGACAGAGAGGCACCCGTTCGCCGGAGCCATACCGGAAAGGGCGCAAATCCTCTGCGGCTGCCAGTTCTCCGGCTCGGGAAAACCGCCGTCGTACCCCGGTGCGACATGTCCTGATACATCGCGTCCCGGCGGGCCGTTTACCCCGTACCTTTCCTGCAGGAAAACAAGGGTGTCACGTGCAATAGCGGCCGGAATTGAACTGCCCGTTCTGCCGATAACCGTTTCACCGGTGAAGTTGCCCATCCACACCCCGGCGGTGTACTTTGGCGTTGCTCCGAGTGCGACAATGCTTTGATACTGGTTGGCGGTGCCTGTTTTGAAAATCGCCGGGAATCGGGTTCTGAAATTCGCCGCCGAGCCGAAGGCAAGCACCCTTGCGCCGGGGTCCGACAGGAACGAGCAGATAAGCCGGGCGGCATCTGCGGAAAATATCCGAGTGGAAAAAATCCGTGCGGAGAATACCTGTTTCGTGCCGTCAACCCCTGCCGTACCGGCCAAGTCCCCCGTAGTAAGTTCCGTCGAAACAAATTCCGCAGTCAGGGGAATATAAACACCGTCCCGGGGAAAAACGCTGAAGGCTCTGACAAGTTCTTCCAGGCTTACCGGTGCGTTACCAAGGGCAAGACCCAGCCCGGCATTTTCGGCGGAATGTTCAAGGGAATCAAAACCAAGCGAAAAAAGTTTATCGGTATAGTTTTGCACCCCCAGACGGTAGAGGAGGTAAACCGCCGGGATGTTCAGGCTTGAAGCAAGGCTTGCCCGGAAAAGCATGGGGCCGTTAAAACGGTTGTTGAAGTTCCGGGGAAGGTAAATCTCGCTTTCACCGAAACTCATCGGAATGTCGGCAATAACATCGGACGGTTTAAAGCCGTTTTCCAGAGCCATGGCGTACAGAAAAGGTTTCATGCTGCTGCCGGGCTGGTTCAGGGCAAGCACCCCGTCAACCTGCCCCGCTGCTTCCGTGCTGCCGAAATCGGCGCTGCCAACCCAGGCGAGTATCTCCCCGGTTTCGTTGTCAATCACAAGGGCGGCCCCGTTGGTGAGGCGTGACGAATAATATCGGGCGACATTCCCCGCAACGGCCCCTTCAAGGTAGTGCTGCAAACCGAGATCAACGGAAAGCCGTACTTCACCCTGATGAACGGATCTGTCAGGCGAAACCAAATCCGCATCGCCGGTGTTTAAACCGGCGTTGATGTGCCGAATCAGATGGGGCAGTTCAAACGGGTAAACAAAACGGCGGGCAGAGTCCGCCGTGTACTTCCAGTCCTCCGGGGTTATTTCAGCTAACAGGGGCCGTGTCCGGATGAGCCTTTTATTTTTAACAAACCGTATATGAAGTTCCGTTGCGGCGGCTATGCACGATTCGGGATTTTCAAGCGGGTTGTAAAAACCGGGTCTTCGGGGAATTACAGCCAGGCAGAAGATCTGGGCCGGGGAAAGCATGGAAAGCTCGCCCGCAAAAAAAGTCCGTGCGGCCGAAGTGACACCTTCGGTGTTAAAACCGAAGGGCAGGGAATTAAGGTACAGATCGAGGATATCGTCTTTTGAAAGCCGTGCTTCAATGCGCAGGGCGTTTACCGTTTCCCCGATCTTTCTGCCCAATCCGCCTGTTTTTCCGGATGCCTGTTTTGCCGTTTGCGCTTCTGCGGAAACTAGCCGGGCAAGCTGCATGGTTATGGTGGACGCGCCGCTTACCCTTCTGCCCCCCGCAATATTCTGAAAAAGAGCACGGACAGCGGCGGGAACGTCAATGCCGAAATTATTGTAAAAACGCCGGTCTTCGGAAAAAACAAAAACATCCCTCACTTCTTTGGGAATGGTTTGCGTCCGCTCTCGTCGTAAACCGTCAGTCAACGGAGTTATCTGTAATAATATGCCGTTTCGGTCGTAGTAGCGGACGCTGCACGGCCGTTCCTGAAAAGCCCGCAGTTCAGGATAGGGGGAAAACCGCAGTACAAGCAAGGCAAAGACAAAAAGACCGGCGATAATTGCCGCAATGCGGATACTATTCCGATGTTTTGATAACATATAATTCCAGATTAGCGTCCAGAAAATCCGTAAAAGCCAGGTATTTTCCGTCAGGCGAAACCGCCAGGCCCGTGGGCTGGTTGCGGCCCCATACCCTCTCTTCCAGATTTAAATTATCCGCGTTAAGCATATAAATTGCACCAAAATCCGGACCGGGTTTGGTGTAGTCTGCGGGGTTGTTCCGCCCCCGGGAGGAGGCAAAAAGCCGCCTGCCATCCGGGGAGAGAACAATGGTGTTGATATTGGGTCCTATGCGCTTTGAAACGAGTAAAGCCCCGGTGTAAGCGTCGAGGATGTTCACCGTCCCCCTGTACATATCGGAAACGTAGAGTTTGCCGTCACGGTAGATCACATGGCGGACAGCCCCCTCCCCGTCGTAAAGCCGGTACCGTTTGCTAACCCTGTTTTCTTTCATATCGACCACAGCAACAACAGGCCCGTCGTAGATCGCCGTGTACAAAAAACCGCCGTCAGGTGAAAAGGCCATGCCCCGGGGCGTGCCGCCGACGGGAATACGGCGGAGGAGTTTCTTCGTTTCCGAATCAAAGACGCTTATATTACAGCTAACCCAGTTGGATACCAGTGTAAGATCTCCGACGGGATTCTGAACTATCACTTTGGGAAGAACACCCCCCGTTTCCAACGACATTTTATAATCCAGTGTGTCAAGGTCGTAGATATGCACCTTGTTTTCAAACATGCTTGAAACCCAGAGTTCCCGCCGTTTCGTGTCGGTTAACGCTTCTACAAAACCCACCGCCCTGCTTCCCGGCACGGTAAGCCGTTTTTCAAATACAAGGGACGGATCAAAACGGAACACGTCAACGCCGTGCTGGTCAAGCAGGGGGACAAATATTCTTGTGCCGTCAGGGGAGAAGTACGCGCTTTTGGGCTGTATTCCTGTTTTGTATTCCCCGGCATATTCCAAAATGCCGTTTTCATTTTCCAATTTGATTTCCAGAAGGCCGTTTTTAACGGGCAGCGTTTCACTTGTATATTCAACACTGCGGTAACCGTCGGCGCTGAAACGCAATGTTCCGCCGCCGGCCGGGCGGTAGTTCCGTATCCCGCCGTTTTCGGAAAGGGGCTTTTGCGCTTCCCCGTTGAAGTATACGGCTAGATCCGGCGGCGCCGATTTAAGGCCGAAGGGCAGAGGTTGAGCCGCCAAAAATCTTGGTTGAAACAGGCTAAACAGAAACAAATTGAACACAACAGCCTTAAAACAACGCATTGGTTTATTTTATATTAAAACATGGGCAGGGAACAGGTGGCGGAAATACCGGTTCTTGTATATCATAGTAAAGACGGAGGTTCAAATGGAATGTAAAGTTTCTTTGACTTGGGATGATGAGGCGTATGTCTGGCTGGCCAGCAGTGCCGATGTGCCGGGTCTTGCCCTTGAATCAGGTTCATTGGACGCGCTTATGGAGCGGGTAAAATTTGCCATTCCGGATTTGCTTGATATAAAGGACACCGATCTAACTATAGATTTTCACGCGGAACGCCTGTCCATGGTACACGTATAACGGCGGAATATGAAAAGAAGGTACGGGAAATACTAAAACAAAACGGGTTTACTTTTCATCATCACGGCAAAGGCGATCATGACATTTGGATTAGTGAGACGTTCAACAAGAAAGTTACCGTAGACAGCAAAATTAAGTCACGTCACATGGCAAACCAGATTATGAAAGAAGCGGGAATACATTATCATTTTTAATATTCCCGCTCCCCCAACTACTCAACAGTGTAAATAAGCCCCTTGCTGCGGCCGAAGATCTCCGCCTCGTACATACATTCCGCCTGAACAGGCGGGGTGGGGTACACGCCCCTCCTTACGGCGCGGAAGAGGAAGCTGACCTGCGACTCGCCCTTGTAAAACCGATCCCAGAAAAAGTGAATTTCATTGTCAAGAATCAGACGGTGGCTTACCCATGAGCTGTTTCTCGTATTTTCATCCCCGGACTCGCCGCCCATGTCGCCGTAGGAAGCGGTGGTTGCAAATGTGGCGTCGAGGATCTCCGCGCCGGAGGGAACGGGAACACGCAGGGCGACGTAGGTGCGATCCCGGCCGGAGGATAACCTCACCCTGCCCCGGTAGGTTTTTCCGCTTTGCAGGGCGGTTCCCTTCACCTCTTCGCCGGTACTGATGTCGTATATGCCCATAAAAACCCCCAGCCCTTCGTCACGGAAGTTCTGCAATTCCGATGGTATCGCGTAACGGAGGGAGGCGGTGTAGTGGATGTTGCCGGTGCCCCGGCGGATAAAGTCCAGGGATTGCAGACGGTCACGGGTTAGGTTCGCCATAACGGGATCGGTAAAGTCGAATGAACCCGACACGGCCTTGGCCCCCAGGCCCTTGAATGTGCCGCTGAGGAGTTCCGTTCCGGCGAGGCTCACCGTTCCGGTAACGTCAAGGTTGACAAGGTTTTCCGCACGGATTAAAGCATCCACAGCGGAAAGAACCCGCACCGTTACCGCCGTGCTTTGCCAGTACCCGTGGTCGGAACGTTTGTTTTCAAGCAGGGAATAGAGGAGCCGCCCGTTGATCTCATCCCCGGGGTACTGGTCGACAAAGAACTGCAAGGTTAAGGCAAGCTGTTCGATCATGCCACCGTAATAATCGTAACGGTACTGATTCAGCGGGTCGGTGATGTCCGCTCCCCTGACGGTTAAACGGACAAGATTCCGCAGACGTTGTGCGGTACTGGCCGCTTCGGTGTTTCTGCCCAGGGCGCGGTAGGTCATGCCGGTAAAGGCAAGCACCGAGGGGTCGACATTGTCACGGCTCAGAATATCGGCAAGCCGGGAAGCGTCTACGTTTTCACCTAACAGAGCCATGACGTAAAGCATGTAGGCTTGCAAATAAGATTGATAATAATACTCTGATGAACCCGATCGCCATCCCTGCATATTCCGGTATTCCCTGTTAAGGTAGGCCACAAGGGACGGGACATTCAGAGACGAGGGGAGGTTGTACCCTTTTGATTTGGCAATGGCGATGATGTGGGCTATACGCAGACTCACATAGAAGTTACTCGATGTGCCTGTGGGCCAGTACGGAAAACCGCCGGTGGGAAACTGCACCTGTGCCCAGCGTCTGATCTCTTCCTCCACCACACGCTTGGGGTCGGAAACCTCGCTTTTAAGGTTCAGACTGTCTAGGTATTCTCCAAAAATTACCAGGGGCATAACCGCCGCGCTGCGCTGTTCCAGGCATCCGTAGGGGTAGCGGAACAGGTATGTAACCGCCGAGTCCAGCATCCCCAGCCGGGTTGCGTCCAAAATAAGCGAAAGGCTGCCGACATTGTTATCCGCAAACGAGGGTATAACAACGCCTTCACTGCCCGTGTCCCCGGCCAGCGTACCGGTGGTTGTAACACTTTCCATAATATAGGGATGTTCTATCACCGTTTCCTTGATAAGCCTTTCGTTGAGGATATTTGAGTTAACCGTAAAGTTAAGGCTGATATTCCCCTCCTTTACGGCGGCAACATCAAAATAAACAACGGCGTTTTCGCCGCTCCGTACCGTTACGCGACGTTCCGCCGTTCCGTCAACAAAGGCACGTCCGGGGATCTTACGCCTTCCGTCGCTGCTTTCGTTTTGCAGGGGGCCGCCGATATCGAGTTTAACGGTGAGGGTATGTGACGCCGAATCGAGGTTGGTGATA
>Ga0082212_10004204_pt1 | contig 20055 bp, 12 predicted proteins | sample TergutNt197P3_FD_71548 | JGI IMG/M metagenome (GOLD analysis project Ga0082212, IMG submission 71548) | Neocapritermes taracua P3 segment gut microbial communities from Petit-Saut dam, French Guiana - Nt197 P3 | ecosystem: Host-associated > Arthropoda: Insects > Digestive system > Gut ... | reverse complement strand
TTTCACAGAGTACGTTACCGTAAGGCAAATCATTATCTGGCTTATTTTCAGGCTTATTCAAACACGTATGCTTCGTTGGACAAGTTACGCGATTTGTACGGTGAAGCATTATCCGTTCCTGATGTGATGGGTATTGTGATCGGTACGCGCCCCGACTGTGTTGATGATGAAAAACTTGACTATCTGGCTGCGTTGAGCCGAACGCATCACGTAGTAGTGGAATATGGTATGGAAAGTTGTTACGACCGTACTTTGAAACGGATCAATAGGGGGCATACGGTGGCGCAGTGCATGAAGGCTATCGAAGATACGGCATCGCGCGGAATCCATACGGGAGTGCATCTGATATTCGGACTTCCGGGCGAATCGCGTCAGGAAATGCTGGACGAAGTGAAGATCATCAACCGGCTACCGATCGTCACCATCAAGTTGCACCAGTTGCAGATAGCGGTGAATACGGCTTTTGCAAGGCAGTATGCCGTATGTCCGGAAGAATTTCAGTTGTTTGGATGCGATGAATATATTAATTTTGTTGTACAGTTTATAGAAAAACTAAACCCGCGTATTGTGATTGAACGATTTGCCAACGAAATGCCACCACGCTACATGGCAGGCCGGGGATGGGGATTGATTCGTAATGTGGAACTCTGGAGAATGCTCGAGCAACGCCTGGAAGACCGTAAAACATGGCAGGGACGACTTTTTAACCCGATGGATGTTTAGTTTTTGCCGTATGTACCGGCGATCAAAAGAAAAAGTTGGTCAATAAAAAAATACTTCTTACCTTTGCAAAACGTTTTCTATTAAAGACGAAGAAATTTAGAGCTAAAATGAAATGAATCAAGATCATCTTATTTCGAGGCGACATTTTATCGCTACCACAGGAGTAGTTGCAGGCGGTACGCTTATTAATCCCGATTCGAGGCGTGCAACACCATCAGATCAGGCGGATGATTCCCATACATTCTCTATTGGTATGGAAGTATTAAAAAATGTTTATCAGGTTGGCGGAAGCCTTTCCGGTATCACACATACGACAGGCGACGCCAATTATGACGACTGTAACACGTATGTGCTCAAAACACCAAAAGGATTGATCATGCTCGATTGCGGTTGTGGCGACACTTTGGAACAGATATTCGGGAACATGTCCTATTACGGTTTAAACCCGTCGGATATAAAGGCATGTCTGATCACTCATCCGCATCTTGACCATGCGGGGGCGGCCTATCTACTGAAAAAGAGAGGTGTTGCCCTGTATGCAGGAAAAAGTACCGCCGATGCCATTCAATCCGGCGACGAACGATGCTGCGGATTTCTCTATCATAAAGAATTTAAGCCATGTACCGTTGATCATATCGTCGCCGACGGAGAAGTGACAGATGTGCTGGGTTTAAAAATAAAAGCCATGCTTTTGCCCGGTCACACCGCCGGCTGTACAATATATATGTTCGACCATGACGGCAAACGAATCGTGTTGAGCGGCGACGTGATCGGTACATTACTCGCCGGATTTTTCGGGTGGAGCGGATCTGTTGATTTTAATAAAACAGCCTACATCGAATCATTAAAACGTTTCGCTAAACTCGATTTCGATGTGATGCTGGTCGGGCATGGTCTGATTTGCTATCATCAGCCCAAACGAAGGATAGAAGAAGTGCTGAACCAAGCCCTGATGCAGTGGCGGTAATATTTAGTTTTTTTAGTATATAATTCATTTTAAATAAATTAATAATAATGAAAAAGTCACAGATGATTATTCTTGCCCTGTTTTTCTTCCGGTGTGCGGCTGATGCACAGAATGTCGGCAATAACTCAGGGGTACGGTGGAAACCACAAAATGACGAAGTTTATCTACAGGAGATCTCGGTAAGGATTCCGACCGAAAGTCCTGTGGTCTCCATTGCCGAAGCAAACGGCGTTTGTCTGGCGTTGATGGACGGTAAAGTGTATCGCGTTGAAAACGAAACTCTAAAACAGGATGCTTCCGCTCCTTCAGGCATTCGTTCGTTGAAAAGTGAAAATAATGAGATATGGGCGCTTTCCGGAAATGGTCTTTATGTTTTTCGAAACAGTAAATGGGAAAAAATTGATGACCGGGTTTTTGTTGATTTGTGTATGCATTTGGGAAATGTACATGCGGCAACGAGTGAGGATATTTTCCGTATTGAAAAGGGAAAACTGATCACTACAAAACCCGCCGATGGGTATTATGGCAGCGACATTACCATGGTGATGGAAGACGGTACGCAAATGCTGGCCGATCCGGTTGATCTCGGTCCTGTAACGCGGATTGAGTCGTACAGCGGAACTTTACATGTGCTTCGTCACGGAAGATTAGTGTTGTTCGACGGGAAAACGGTTAACCCCGATTTCGTTGAATGGGGCAGACTTCCTTCTACAAATACCAACGATATGATCAGTTTCGGAAACCGTATGTACATTGGTACTGACCGCGGGCTTGCCGAATTGCGCAGTACGGCCATAACCACCATCACAGGCAGCGACGGTCTGCCGGTTGAACATACCACCTGTCTGAAAAAAGGATTCGACAGCGATCTGTGGATTGGTACCGCGCGTGGCGCTGTTCGCATGACAAAAGATGAATTTCATTACTTTGGCGCAGAAATGTGGTTGCCTCACAGCAAAGTGAACGATATTGCCGTTGGCCAAAATATGGTTTATGTGGCTACTGACGGCGGCGTGGGAATCATCAGGTACGAGCCGTTTACCTTATTAAAAAAGGCGGCATGGTTTGAAAGGCATATCAACGAGTGGGGTCACAAACGCCTTGGTTTTATTCATCTTTTGTACAGAAGAAACAATGAATGGATACGCGAAGTGAGCGACAATGACGGCGGACATACGGCTCCATATCTTGTGGCTATGTGTTATAAATATGCCGTTACGGGCGATCCTGCTGCACGCGCCGAAGCGGTGGAGTCGTTCAAATCTATGATCTGGCTCAATCAGATTACCGGAAAGGACGGATTTATTGCCCGTTCCATCTGGTCGGCTTCAGGTGACAGAGATGAACGGGGACGTCACGGTTCGGGCGGACTTCCGGCCAAATGGTATCCGACTTCCGACGGAAAATGGTTTTGGAAAGGCGATACGTCGAGCGACGAGGTGACGTCGCATTTTTACGCTGTTTCGATATTTCATGATCTGGTGGCGGAAGGGAAAGAGAAGGAAGTTGCCCGCGAGCATCTGCGTCGTATGGCATCGTATATTATTGATTGCGGCTGGACGATGCACGATATGGACGGCAAACCGACACGCTGGGCACGCTGGAATCCCGAATATTTGCTTCGTCCATACGGACAATGGGATCGTGGTTTGAATGCGCTGGAAGTTCTGTCGTACATGGAAGCAGCCATTGCCGCTACCGGAGAGCAAAAATTCAAAGATGGCTACCGGCAGTTGATCAATTGGGGGTATCCGGAAAACACAATACACCAGAAAAACACTTTCCCGCCGAATGATATCGCTCCCTGGGATGACGATCTTGCTTTTATGAGCTACCATACACTGTTGCGTTATGCGACAGATCCTATTTTGCGTTCGATTTATCTTCGCAGTCTCGAACGCTCATGGACAGTGAAAAGGATAGAGAAGATTCCATGGTACAATGTATCCTATGGCGCCTTAACCGGTAACGAATGTGACCTTGAACACGCCATGAAGTTTTTCAGGGAATGGTCGCTCGATTGTCAGGCACACAGTTATTCCAATTCTCATCGCAATGATTTATTTATCGAAAAAGGATTTACGTCGTATGACGGCTGGGTGAAAATACTCTCGCCGCGAGACGCCTTTACCGAAGGAGGCAGTAAAAGTATCAACGAATTTGATGGCTACAACAGGGGAAACCGCGTCAAAGAACCCACCCATTTCCTGCGCGATTACTGGATGGCACGCTATTTTGGATTGATCAAAGCGCCTCAAACCAATGACCCCGACCTGATTTCCGTACCGAAAAGAACCGGTGAAAAATTTGGCGCCGAACCCTACAACGGTACACAGCGCCCCAAAATTTATTAAGGGTTAATTTCAAAAAAAATTATGGGGAAAGAAAAAACATTTTACCTTTGTCCATCATTAAAATAATCTATTATTAAATTTTGTTTAATAAATATTCAATTCAAATAAAAAACAGCCATGAAAAAATTACATTTTCTTCTTTCTGCCATGTTTTTCTGTTGGTGTCACACCGACGCGCAGAATGTCAATCATGCAACAAAACAGTGGAAACCTCAGAATGACGAGGTTTATCTTCAGGAGATTCCGGTAAAGATACCAACCGGGAAACCGGTCGTTTCTATTGCCGAAGCAAACGGCGTTTGTCTGGCGCTGACAGATGGTCAGGTGTATCGCGTAGATAAGGAATCGCTGAAACAGGAATCTTCCGCTCCTTCGGACATTCATTCGCTGAAAAGTGTAAACAGTGAAATATGGGCGCTTTCCGGCAACGGTCTTTATGTTTTTCGCAACAGTAAATGGGAAAAGATTGACGACCGCGTTTTTGTTGATTTGTGTATGCACATGGGAAATGTACATGCGGCAACCGGAGAAGAAATTTTCCGTATGGAAAACGGAAAGATGATCACGACCAAACCGCCTGAAGGGTATTACAGTAGCGACATCACGATGATGATGGAAGACGGCACGCAGTTACATATTGATCCGGTCAGGCTTGGCCCTGTAACGCGAATAGCATCATATAGCGGTACTATTTATATGCTTCGTCCCGGACAATTGATATTATTCGACGGTAAAACAGTAGACGCCAACTTCGTTGAATGGGGCAGACTTCCTTCTGCCAATACCAACGATTTGATAAGTCTTGGAAACCGTATGTACATCGGAACGGATCGCGGACTTGCCGAATTGCGTGGTTCGGCATTAAAAAGCATAAAGGGTACGGATGGTTTGCCGGTGGAACATACAACCTGCCTGGCAAAGGGTTTTGACAACGACCTGTGGATTGGTACGGCGCGTGGCGCAGTACGTATGACAGGCGGCGAATTTCATTATTTTGGCGCTCAAATGTGGTTGCCGCATCAAAAGGTGAACGACATCGCTGTCGGCGATAATGTAGTATATGCAGCCACAGACGGCGGAATCGGAATCATAAGGTACGAACCGTTTACTTTATTAAAGAAGGCGGCATGGTTTGAAAGACATATCGAAGAGTGGGGACACAAGCGACTTGGTTTTATCCAGGGTATATACAAAAAGAACAATGAATGGGTACGTCATATCAGTGACAACGATGGATTAAATACAGCGCCGTATCTTGTGGCCATGTGTTACAAATATGCGGTTACGGGCGATCCGGCGGCACGCGCCGAGGCGGTCGAGATTTTCAAATCCATGGTTTGGCTCAATCAGATTACAGGAAAAGACGGTTTCATTGCCCGCTCCATCTGGTCGGTGACAGGCGATAAAGACGAACGCGCACGACACGGTTCGGGTGGACTGCCGGCCAAATGGTATCCTACTCCCGACGGAAAGTGGTATTGGAAAGGCGATACGTCAAGCGATGAAGTTGATTCACATTATTATGCGGTTTCGATATTTTATGATTTGGTGGCGCAGGGAAAGGAAAAAGAAATTGCCCGCGAACATCTGCGTAAAATGTCATCGTACATCATTGATTGCGGCTGGACGATGCACGACATGGATGGAAAACCCACACGCTGGGCGCGTTGGAACCCTGAATATCTGTTTCGTCCTTACGGGTACGCTGGGCGTGGTTTGAACTGTATGGAAGCGCTGTCATTCATGGAAGCTGCCATTGCCCTTACCGGTGGAGAACAAAAATTTGTGGATGGCTACCGGCAGTTGATCAATTGGGGATATCCGGAAAACACTGTGCGCCAGAAACTCACTGTTCCGGAATTAGAAGTTGTCTCTTGGGACGACGATCTTGCTTTTATGACGTACCATACACTTTTGCGGTATGCCAAAGATCCGGTCTTGCGTTCGATTTATCTTCGAAGCCTTGAGCGTACCTGGTCAATATTGAGGATTGAAAATTTGACCTGGTACAATCTGAGTTACGGCGTTCTCACCGGTAACGAATGCGACCTCGAACAAGCCATGAAGTATTTCAGAGAGTGGACGCTCGATTGTGTTCAAAACAGTTATTCCAATTCTCACCGCGATGATCTCTTTCTTGAAAAAGGCGTCATTTCGTATGACGGATGGGTCAAAATACTCTCGCCACGCGACGCCTATACCAATGGACTCAGAAATATACCAACCAATCGAGCCATCAATGCACTTGACAATCGCAGCGGCGGAAACAGCGTACTGTATCCCACCGGTTTCCTGCGCGATTATTGGATGGCTCGCTATTACGAAATGATCAAAGCGCCCGAAACCAAAGATCCCGGCTTGATTTCCGTACCGAAAAGAACAGGAGAGAAATTTGGCGCCGAACCCTACAATGGTCCGGATCGGCCTAAAATTTTTTGAAAAATTCCTCCGCGTCGCTTTTGAATTTATCTACTGCGACCGCGTATTCTTCAATAAACCGGTCAAGCGCCATGCCTGCTGTGTTTCGGGACAGGTTTAAGAGGTGATTACACTCATTGGCGTCCATAAATTTGACTGCTTCCAGAAGATGTTCGCAGTCCTCCGCGTCAATAGCCATGAAACCGTGCTTGTCGGCATGTATCAGGTCGCCCGGAATGACCGTAGTACCAAAAACCGCTACTTCGCAGCCCCACTTGACCGGCGTAGAATAGGCGTGACCGACGCAGGCATGACGCGCCATGACGTGCATACCGGCGTTGGCCATCTCATCCAGGTCACGAACCGCGCCATCTGTGATTGTGCCGACGCAGCCCAGCGCCTTGTGCAGGTTGGCGTTGATCTCACCCCAGAAAGAGCCTATGTGAGGACTGTCCAAATCCTTGACAACAACTATTTTCGGACCCGGCACCGAGGCTAAATATTTCATGTATTCTTTTTGCGCATACGGGTTAGCACGCTGGTGTTCAGGGTTGCCGGGCTGTACCACTACGGTGACGGCAGTCCCGACCATGATGCCCATTTGTGTCATAAAGTCGCACACAGGCTCGCGGTTAAAACGTCCTTCAGTACGCTCAAGCCTTGTTACCCGCTCCCAGCCGTTGTAGACCGTGGGGGTATTCCATCTTTTGAGATGTAACATCTCCGAGTATGATAGTATCTTTTTCATTACGCAATTATATTGATTTATATGAAAATATAAGTTATTTTTTATGGATTTTGATGCAAAAATAACCAAAAAAATCATACACGGGAAAATCTGTTGATTTTTTTAGGTATCAATATTATCATTGTACATTTGCGTCGTGAAAAATTCACATTCAACAAAACTAATTATAATAAATAAAGAGTTTTCTGCGCAACTAATTTTAATCCTCTGTGTATCCGGATATGGCAATTAATCCGTGTTTCCTGGCGATGACCTGAATACTGACTGTCCCCGTTTTGTTGGGCTTACAGCGTACAAACATGCGGCAAATTTATGAATATTTACTCATGGGACACCCAAATTGCGCCTTTTCTAATCGTTAACCGCTGAATATCAGAAAACTGTGTTTTTAAGAAAAAAGTGCGGAAAACAGGAAGCGTATCGCGCAGTTCGACAAGATCGGGGGTGAGTGTCCCGTAACGCTTTTCAAAAATCTTTTCGCCTTTTTCGTCCATTGCTGCCCAGCCGCTTGGAATTCCAAAAATTTTATCTATTTTTGACGCGAAATAGAGTTATTTGAAAGGCAAATCAATGTAATTGAGAGAAATCAACTCGTTGCCAAATCATTACCCATTGGAGTTAAACACATGGTTTATTAGTTGATAAACAATGTATTGTATTTTTTTTAACTTTTTCTTCCCTAAATATTACAACAAATTGAAAAAAAACATGTACGTTTGTCGTCCATAATTTTTTAAAACACTTTGATCATGGTTACACGAACATTTGATATATTGGAACAATACCGGACATTATACCGGTTGGATGATGCTTTGGCAGGAAAAGTTGCCGGCAAATGGAAAAAGTACAGTGGCGACGAATACATCAAAAATGCCAACAGCATCAGTTGTGGATTGCTGGCTATGGGGTACAAAACCGGCGAAATGATTGCAATGATTTCGAATAATCGTCCCGAATGGAATTTTTTCGAGATGGGGATGTCGCAGATCGGGGTAATTTCCGTACCGATCTATCCGACCATCAGTCTGGATGAGTATCAATATATTCTGAACCATGCAGCGCCCCGTATGCTGGTGGTTTCGGATAAATTACTGCTCGAAAAGTTACGGCCATTGTTTGAAAACAGTCCTGTCATAGAACATGTATATACATTCAATCAGATTGAGGGTGTACATCACTGGAAAGAAATAGCGGCGCTGGGAAATGAGCGTTCCGACGAGTTTTTACCGCAGGTGCAGCAAATCAAAAACGCCATCAAACCCGACGACATGATGACGCTGATTTACACATCGGGGACAACCGGCATTCCTAAAGGGGTGATGCTGTCGCACAACAATTTTGTCAGTAATTTTAAAGCGACCAGCGATCGCAATTACCTGACCACAGGCATACGGGCATTGAGTTTTCTGCCCATCAGTCATATCTACGAGCGTATGATGAACTACCATTTCCAGTTTAAGGGCTTTTCGGTGTATTATGCGGAAAGTATGGGCGCCATCATGGAAAACATCAAGGAAGTACAGCCTCATATATTCAATACGGTTCCCAGACTTCTCGAACGCATATATATCGGGATTCTTGGAAAAAGTAAGGAATTAAAAGGTATCCAGCGGAAAATACTGAACGATGCCATTCATGTTGCCATCAAATTCGATCCGCGTAGCAAAAATAATATCATCTACCGTTTGCGGCTGATGCTGGCGCGAAAATTGGTTTTTCCCAAATGGACAGCCGTGTTGGGCGGGCAGGTACGCATCATCGTTTCGGGTGGCGCGCCGCTGCAAACAAGACTGGCCAATCTGTTCAACGCCGTAGGTATTGACCTGCTCGAAGGTTATGGTCTTACTGAAACATCGCCGGTAATTGCGGTGAGTGATTTGCGACGGGGACGACCGAAACCGGGAACCGTAGGCCCCCCGCTCGAAGACGTTGACGTGAAGATCGCCGATGATGGCGAAATACTGTGCAAAGGACCGAATGTGATGCTTGGATATTACAAAGACACCGAATTGACAGCGAAGGTAATTGACAGCGAAGGATATTTCCACACCGGAGATATTGGCATGTTTGATGAAAATAATTTCCTGACGGTTACCGATCGTAAAAAAGAAATCTTTAAACTCTCGAACGGGAAATATGTATTGCCCCAAATGATTGAAAACAAGTTGAAGGAATCGCTGTTGATTGATCAGGTCATTGTGATCGGCGAAAATGAAAAGTTTGCCAGCGCATTGATTTCACCGGACGTTGTGCAATTACACAATTGGTGTTATACACAGGAAATCAAGTTTTCGAGCAATCGCGAACTGATACAGCATCCCGAAGTGATCGAATGTTTCCGGAATGAAGTTGCTCAGATGAACAAACAATTGGGCGCCGCCGAGCAGATCAAGCGTTTCCGGCTGGTAGCGGACGAGTGGAGCGCTCAGACGGGTGAACTGTCGCCCACCCTTAAACTCAAACGTCGGTATCTTACCAATAAATACAACAAGATGATTGACGAGATTTATGCCGGTTCGCGAGCTGAGAAAAACGATGAAAATAAATAAAACATGAACTATCAGGATATTTTTTCAGAAACCCGTAAGGCTTCACGATCTTTCGCTGAGCATGATCAGGTGGATGAATTATTGATTTATTTAGCCGGCCTGCTTGAAAAAAATACCCAACAGATGCTGATGGCCAATCAAAAGGATTTGGACAAGATGAGCATGTCTGATCCCAAATATGACCGTCTGAAATTAACTGTCGAGCGAATCGCTGATATTTCCGCTGACATGCGTAACGTTGCTTCCCTGCCTTCGCCAATAGGCAGGGTATTGGAAAAAACAATCCGGCCAAATGGTTTAAATATCGAGAAAATATCTGTACCTGTCGGAGTCATTGGCGTCATTTATGAAGCCCGCCCTAATGTTACTTTTGATGTGTTTTCGTTATGCATCAAATCGGGAAATGCATGTGTCTTAAAGGGCGGCAGCGACGCACAACATTCCAACGAAGCGGCAATTTCCCTGATTCGGGATGCGTTGGGGCATTTTCAGATCAATACCAACATGGTTGCCTTGCTTCCTCCCGACAGGGAAGCGACAACCGCATTGCTGAATGCACGGGGTTACGTAGATTTTGCTATTCCGCGAGGCAGCCAGGGACTGATTGATTTTGTGTGTGAAAATGCCCGGATTCCTGTGATTGAAACAGGAGCCGGGATTGTACACGTCTATTATGATCAAACAGGAAATCGTGAAAAGGCTTTAGCCATCATCAACAACGCCAAGACAAGACGTGTAAGCGTCTGTAATGCGCTCGACTGTTTGATTGTACACAAAAGCAGACTGGTTGATCTGGGTATTATCTTCAATCCTTTGGCCGACGCCCGCGTGATTGTGTATGCCGACGAACGCGCCATGAAGTTCTTGCAGGGACGTTTTCCGGCTGAACTGCTGAAACCTGCCGATGATACATCATTCGGTACGGAATTTCTGGATTACAAGATGGCCGTGAAGACTGTTGATAGCATCGAAGAAGCGCTGGAACACATCGAACGATACAGTTCCCGACATAGCGAAGCCATCATCAGCGAGGATGCCGCAAACATAGAAATGTTTCTCAACCGTGTGGATGCAGCAGCCGTGTATGCCAACGCCTCAACGGCATTCACCGATGGCGCACAATTTGGTCTGGGCGCAGAAATAGGCATCAGTACACAAAAACTACACGCACGTGGCCCGATGGGATTACAGGAACTGACTTCTTATAAATGGGTGGTGAGAGGCGACGGACAAATACGGTATTGATTCTTTCGTTTTGGGTTTAGCTTTATCGAAGACTTCACCGTTCACTGAAAAAATAACTTTCGTCACCAATTTTTGAACGTTCGTCAAAAAAATCAGTGCTGGCGGGATTTTCCTGAGTATCATCTACAATATTTGAAAAATAACTATATCTGCTTTTGAAATTGATTATATATCAATAAATCAAAAAAATAACAACCATATCTCCGGTTGATGAAGTCGCTGAAATCACACTTCGGTTTATTGATTTATTTTCCGTTCGTCAAAAAATTTGATACGTTCGTCAATGAAATTGATACGTTCGTCAAAAAAAAAAAAAAACCGTTTTTTTTTATCCGAAATTTGTGATTCCATTCATATAAAGTAATCATTAATTTTAAAGAAGTCATGAAAATGAATCATTTTTGCAGGACGCTTTTCATCGCCGTCATGTTTTTGGGCGGGATATTTTCGGGCGGTCAATATGTTTATTCACAAACACCGTCAAAAGTTGTAGTAAACATTAACGGAGATCCCTCTACAAGAATGGGTTTCAATTGGGTTACCACTACTACCTCTAATACCGGAAAAGTAGAAATTGTACAGGGGATCACCGACAATTTTACTTCAGGTGTCAAAACAGTTGATAACATCACGCCCACCACATTTAGCAGTACCAGCGAACGTGTGTACAAGGCAGTAGCTACCGGTTTATCGCCCGCAACTACTTATTCTTTTCGTGTAGGCGATGGAAGTAATTGGTCGGATGTTGGCAGTTTTACCACAGCCCCAGGCAACAAGTCAGATTTTTCATTTCTGTACACCACTGACCCGCAAGGATCAAATGATGCGAATTTCATACTTTCGGGACAAACCCTTCAAGCTGCATTTGACCAGTCATATCCCAACGTAAAATTTTGGATTTGTTGTGGCGACCATACAGATTATGGTAACGCAAATGAATGGAACTGGTATTTTAATCGCCTGAAAGATTATCATCTCAAACTACCGTATGCGCCTGTCAGGGGTAATCATGAAGGTATGGGAAACACCGCCAGTTTTCAAAATTATTTCAATACTGACGTGACAGACGATGTAAATGGCAGCCAATATTCTTTTGTTTATGGCGATGTTCTTTTTATGGCGTTAAATTATGAAAATGGTAAAACATCAACCGGAAATTGGGATTGGATGAGAGCGCAAGTGGCAAAATATCCCGATACGCGGTGGCGTATCGCCTTTTTGCATAAAGCCGTATATACGGGCAGTATGCATCATGGAGAGAACGAAGGGGCAGCGCCTATATTTGATGAATTAGAGATAGACCTTGCCTTACAGGGACACGACCATATTTATGAAGTCATAGGGCCGGTATATGATCGTAACTTAGTAGCCGGAGCAATTTCTGGAAGAACTAGCAATTCCGTTTCTAAAACAGGATATGCAGGAGGAATTTATAATGTGGATCATGGCACCTTGTATTTCTTAAATAATACTTGTGGAAATAAAACAACATACACACCCAATAATATGGGGGCTACTTCAACAGTTCCAAACTATTTGAGTCTATTCACGGGATATGTTGCGCAACCGGGCTTGCCTACTTTTAGTAATATAAGCGTAACTAACGATGAAATTACTATTTCAACTTACACGGTATCTACTTCCGGGAGCACCACTTTGTTGGATGAAATCAAAGTGGTAAAATCCAGCGCTTCCTCCTCTGACGACGCCGAATTAAAATCCCTGACAGTAAGCGCCGGAACCCTTACTCCGTTATTCAGTTCCGGCACAACCAACTACACCGTCAATGTGGCCAATAACGTGACAAGTATTAATTTGACAGCAACGCCAAGAAATTCCAATGCTACGGTTACGGGTGATGGTACGAAATCACTTCCCAGCGTGGGCGACAACACGTTTTCCATTACAGTAACCGCAGAGGATCATACCACCACCAAAACATATACCGTGAACGTGGTACGTGCACAACCGCCAAGTACCAATGCCAATCTGAGCAATCTGACGGTAAGTTCAGGAACCCTGACGCCCGCGTTTGACGTTAATACGCTCAGCTATACCGTCACTGCGCCCGCTTCCGTATCAACCATTACGATTACGGCGACAAAAGCCGACGCTAATGCAACCGTTACAGGTGACGGTACGAAATCACTCGCTGTTGGCGATAATACCTTTCCTGTTCAGGTAACAGCTGAGGATGGAACCACCACCAAAACATATACCATTACGGTGAAACGGTTGAGTAACAATACCCTTTTACAGTCTTTAACCGTCGCAGGGCAAACACTGTCGCCTGCGTTCAGTTCCGGCGTTTTCGCTTACACTGTTCAGGTACCATGGAATGTAACGAATATTACCGTTTCGGCAACAGCGGCAGATCCCGTCAATTCAACCGTAACGGGAGATGGCAGCAAACCGCTTCCTATGGGCGATAATATCTTTTCAATTACGGTAACAGCTGAAGATAACAGCACCCAAACATATACCCTTACAGTGAGACGCCAAAACAATGATGCTGATTTAAAATTACTGACCGTCAATGAGGAAACGCTTATTCCGGTTTTCGCTCCCGGTACTTTGTCCTACAACGTTGATGTCGTCAACACTGTATCCGGCATTACTATTTCTGCGGAAGCGAACGACGCCAAGGCATCTGTTACGGGTTCAGGTGCCAAAACACTCAGTGTTGGTGTGAATACCTTTACTGTTACAGTTACTTCAGAAGATCAAACCGAAGTCAAAACGTATACCATTACGGTCAATCGTGCACAGCCACCCAGCAGTAATGCCGATTTAAGCGTTCTAAAAGTGCTATCCGGCGCAGAAAATCTGTTACAGGATTTCACTGCCGGTATAACCATCTATAACGTTGATGTCCCGTTCAGCGTAACGAATGTTACCGTAGAAGCAACAACGGCAGAAAGCACTTCAAGTTATCAGATCAATGGAAATTCCGGTTTACTCAGTTTGGGCGATAATATCATTACAGTGGAAGTAACGTCTGAGAACGGAACAGAAAAAACATATACCATTACAGTAGTACGCCAAAACAATGACGCCGCGTTAAAATCCCTGACTGTCAATAAGGGAACGCTTACTCCGGTTTTCGCTCCCGGTATTTTTTCTTACACCGTTGATGTAGCTAACGCTATAACCGACATTACTATTTCTGCGGAAGCAACCGACGCAAAGGCATCTGTTACGGGTACAGGTATTAAATCGCTCATTGTTGGTGTGAATACCTTTACTGTTGAGGTTACTTCAGAAGATCAAACCGACGTCAAAACGTATACCATTACGGTCAACCGTGCACAACCACCCAGCAGTAATGCCGATTTAAGCGTTCTAAAAGTATTATCCGGCACAGAAAACCTGTTACAGGGTTTCACTGCCGGTAAAACCACCTATGACGTTGATGTCCCGTTCAGTGTAACGAATGTTACCGTAGAGGCAACGCCTGCCGATGCCAATGCAACCGTCAAAGGTACAGGAAATTACACCCTCACTTTGGGTGTCAGTACCACCATTTCTGTGGTTGTCACCGCTGAGAGTGGAACCCCCAAAATGTATCGCATTACGGTCAACCGTGCACAATCACTCAACAGCAATGCCGATCTATACGATCTAAACGTCAGTGAAGGCGAACTTTCACCGGAGTTCAATCCCAACGAAACCTCCTATTCTGTCAACGTAACAAACAATGTCAAAAACATTACGGTTTCGGCTATAGCAGAAGATGCCAACGCCGGTGTTACGGGTACAGTGATCAACCATCCGCTTGATCCGGGCATTAATACTATTGTAGTGAAAGTCACCGCTGAGGACGGAAGCACTAAAACATATACCGTTACAGTAAATCGGCAAAACAATGATGCTGATTTAAGCGCTTTGAAAGTATTATACGGCGAAGTAAACCTGTTAGAGGATTTCATCGCCAACAATACCAATTATACGGTCAATGTCCCCAATAACGTAGAAATCATTTCCGTCACGGCAACGCCTGCCGACGTCAATGCATCTGTTACAGGCACAGTTACCAACCAATCGCTCGATGTGGGTGTAAATACCTTTACCGTTACGGTAAAATCGGAAGACCAAACCGTCACCAAAGAGTATACCATTACGGTAGAACGTGCCGAACCGGACATCAACAATGCCGATTTAAGCGCTCTAACCGTAAGCGAGGGAAGTCTTTCACCAGCATTCAGCACCGGTATAACAGAATATACCGTCCATGTTATCAACAGCATAGAAAGTATTAGTGTTTCTGCAACAGCAGCCGACGTTAATGCAACCATAGCGACGGGTACAGGTACCCATCCGCTTGATGTGGGCAGCGGTAACGTCATTCATGTGGTCGTAAACGCACAGAACGGAAACTCCAAAACATATACCATTGTCGTTACACGGGAAATACCCTTAAGTAATGATGCTTCACTCAAAAGTATTCATGTTGATAACGAACCCGCCGTTCTGAAAACAGGTGATGATGATTTATGGGAAATAGAAGTTGATTTCACAGTCAGTATCACTATTTTCGCCACAGCGAATCATCCGTCGGCAATCATATCTGACAATTGTCTGGGAATGAAGTCGGTACAGGTAGGTTTGAATGTATTCGAAATCGTGACAAGGGCTGAAGACGGCACTACAAAGAAACACAATCTTCATGTTACCGTAAAAACACTTCTTAGTAAAGATGAGATGATCATAGGACAGCCATTAGTGGCATATCCTAATCCGGCAAGTGAAATAATCACCATCGGCGGTCTGGAGGGTCATGGCACATTGACTGTGTTTGACGCCGCCGGACGGCAATGTATACGACGAAATATCTCTTCTTCACAGGAAACGATTGATGTCAACGCGCTGCCGAGAGGATATTATATTGTACAGATCATTGAAGGTACTCATGTGAGAACAATAAAAATAATTGTCAACTGACCCTGATCATTAATATCTGATTTCCTGATCTCAAAAACCTATATTGTTGCATACGAATAAAGTATTATTTTTGCAGGTGAAACAGGACTGTCCCTGTTTTGGTAAAAAAAAGAGTTATGCCCCAAGAAATACCTGCATACAACAAACGGACGAGCGCACGTTGTGATAATTCACATTTTTTTTAATGATGTGGCAAAAGTAAATAAAATACGCTTTACACGAATTATTTTCGCTCTGATAATAAGCATAATATTAAATGAAGCCTAATTGAATTAGTGAAAGTTAGTGTAATTAGTGGCTTTTGAGACAGTCCCGAATATATGGCCGCATGTGAAAGATGCCGGTATTTTCACATTTTTTTTAATGATTTAACATCAATTAACGAAAACAACTTTTATTTTTGCACCCCGGATTGAATAACCATTTAAACGTTAAAAATTTAATATAGGAGGAATTATTGATGAACAAACACACAGGATTATCAAAAATGCTCGTTTGCTCCCTGCTGGGAGTGTTGATGCTGGTCGTTTGCCGCGCCGACAACCCGAAAGGTGTCACCCTGTACACACCATTTACGCAAATATCGGTGCCGCCGGGCGAATCCATAGATTACAGCGTGGATGTGATCAACGGCAACGAAACGGTTGAAGACCTGACCGTTTCCGTATCGGGAATACCGCACGGATGGAACAGCGAACTGAAGTCGGGCGGATGGAAAATCGGGCAGATTTCAGTGCTTCCGGGCGAGAAAAAAACCTTGTCGCTCAAAGTAGAAGTACCCGTACAGGTAAACAAAGGTTCGTATCATTTCAAGGTTTTGGCCGGCCGTCATTCACTTCCGCTCACCATCGTCGTTTCCGCACAGGGAACCTACAAGACGGAATTTACCACCGATCAGGCCAACATGGAAGGTCAGGCCAGCGCCACCTTCAACTACAACGCCAGCCTGCGCAACCGCACAGCAGAAGAACAACTGTACGCGCTGACGTCCAACGCACCGCGCGGATGGAACGTATCGTTTCGTGCCAACGGCAAACAGGTGACGTCGGTAGAAGTTGCGCCCAATGCCACCACCAGCGTCAGCATCGAAGTAAAACCGCCGGCATCTGTCGGAATGGGCACGTTCAAAATACCGGTACGCGCATTTACGTCGTCCACGTCGGGCGAACTGGAGTTCGAGGCCGTCATCACCGGTTCGTATAACATGGAACTCACCACGCCCGCCGGTTTGCTGAGCTCGAGCATTACGGCCGGCAATACAAAAAAGATTGAACTGGAAGTGCGCAATACCGGCTCGTCGGAACTGAAAACCATCGAGTTCTCGTCGGGCAAACCGGCCGACTGGGAAGTAACTTTTGTTCCCGACAAGGTAGAATCGCTGATTGCCGGATCGTCAACAACCGTAACCGCTTATGTCAAAGCGTCGCGAAAAGCAATTCCCGGCGACTACATGGTGAAAATGACTGCCAAAACCCCCGAAGTATCCTCGACTGCCGATTTTCGTATGGCCGTCAAAACCTCCATGCTGTGGGGATGGATCGGTATTCTGGTGATAGCGGCTGTGTTGGGCGGTGTGTATTATCTGTTCCGGAAATACGGAAGGAGGTAGACTGTGGAACCAAACGTGATTCAAATGAACGGCCTGACCAAAAAATACGGGTCGTTTACGGCAGTGGATAACCTCAACCTGAGCATTACCGGAGGAGAGATTTTCGGATTGCTCGGGCCCAACGGCGCCGGAAAATCAACCACCATCCTGATGATGCTGGGATTAACCGAACCGTCGTCGGGAACAGTGAACGTCTGCAACATCAATTCTACCAGATACCCTGTGGAGGTGAAGCGAAAAGTGGGTTATCTGCCCGAAGATGTCGGATTCTACGACGACCTTACCGGACTGGAAAATCTGGTGTACACGGCGCGACTGAACGGTATCGCTTCGGGCGAAGCAAAAGATAAGGCTTTGCGGCTGCTCGAACGGGTAGGTCTGTCAGACGAGCTGACCAAAAAAACAGGCAAATATTCGCGCGGAATGCGTCAACGTCTCGGGCTTGCCGACGTGCTGATCAAAAGTCCCGAAGTGGTGATCCTCGACGAGCCGACATCGGGTATTGACCCTTCCGGAATACGTGAATTTATGGATCTGATCATGCAGTTGAGCCGCGAAGAAGGCGTTACGGTGCTGTTCTCGTCGCATCATCTCCATCATGTGCAACAGGTGTGCGACCGTGTAGGACTGTTCGTCAAAGGACAACTGATTGCCATGGGCGACGTCAAATCTTTGTCGCAGCAGCTGTTTGGCAACGAGCCGGTCATCATCGAAGCCGGAACGCTTCGGCCTGACGGACAATTACAGGAAGCCATCAGCCGTATCGAAGGGGTGAACACCATCAGGCTGGAAAACAATATCTTTCACATCGGCTGTTTGCACGACATAACGCCTGCCATTGCCGAAGTAATCGTAACATCGGGAGCGGGGCTTACTTGCCTGCATAAAAAGGAGTATGGCCTCGACGATATTTATAACCGTTATTTTGAAGGAGGTGAATCATGAAATTATTTGATACATCAAGCGCCAACGGCGTCAAGCATCCTTTCAGTGTGATTGTCGGCAAGGAAATATCCGACCACCTGCGGAGTTGGCGTTTCATTATTCTGGTGGTCATCATTCTGTTAACATGTTTCGGCTCGCTCTACACTTCGTTGAACAGCATTGGCAAGGTGATCAAACCTGCCGACCCCGAAAACGCTTTCTTTTTCCTGCGGCTGTTTACAGCATCCGACGGAACATTACCATCGTTTCTTGTTTTCATCAGTTTTCTGGGGCCGTTGCTCGGTATCAGCCTCGGATTCGACGCCATCAATACCGAACAGAACCGAGGCACGCTTAGCCGTGTGCTGGCGCAACCCGTGCACCGCGATTATCTGATCAACGCCAAGTTTGTAGCGGCATTGACCGTCATCAGCGTTTTGTTTTTCGCGCTGGGTTTCCTTGTCATCGGCCTTGGTCTGATCGCCATCGGTATTCCGCCCACCCCTGAAGAATTTCTGCGGATTGTGTTTTTCATTCTGTTGAGCATCTGTTATGTTGCTTTTTGGCTCAACTTAGCTATTTTGTTTTCGGTTCAGTTTCGTCAGGCGGCCACATCGGCGTTGGCATGTATTGCCGTATGGCTGTTTTTCAGTGTGTTCTACGGTATGATTGTGGCTTTAATCGCAAAAGCGATCGCTCCTCCCGAAATGGCTTCGGAATACAGGATCGTCAGTTTTCAGCGATTTATTCTCAATCTGTCACGCGTAGCGCCCAGTCAATTGTTCAGCGACGCATCCACGACCCTGTTGATGCCCAACTACCGCTCTCTGGGCCCGCTGACCATGGAACAGGTACAAGGCGCCATACCCAGTCCGCTGCCGCTTGGACAAAGCCTGCTGATCGTGTGGGCGCAACTGACGGCGCTCGTTGCCGGTACGGTCGTGTGGTTCGGACTGTCGTACCTGTCGTTCATGAGAAAGGAAATACGATCAAGGTAGGAAATGGAAGCAACTTTACACCGGTTAAAGGATAAGAAAGCCCGACTTGGCGTTCGGGCTTTCTTTAATGCCCCCGCTACGGAAAACGAAATACGTGATGTGGAAGAAAAACTGAAGGTCGTCTTCCCCGTTTCTGTTCGTAAATTTTACCTGACATTCAACGGCGGCTTCTTTGCAGATGAAACCTGGCTTAAAGAGGATTTGGAAGATGCCAGTCGCTTTGATAACATACAATGGAACAGCAACCATATCATGTCGCTGCAGGACATTAAATCGGGGTTCGGCAGTCGCTATCCCGATTGTATTCCTTTGATACATACCCATACGCAGGAATTTTTAGCCGTGATCAACCCCTTAAAGGATGGCGAAAGTCCTGTTTACGATGCCTTCCACGAATTTTCACCTCACCAGTGGGGCGTACTTTATGAAAATTTTGAGGAATTACTCAATGATTACATTGAGCAGGAAGGAAATATCAAAACAATTGCGGTGTAATTCGGGTTTGAAGTTTCAAAGTCAAAAGTTGTAAAAAGAGAGTGTGTTACAGAATTGAGAATAAAATGTGTGAAAATTTATAAA
>Ga0082212_10004203_pt1 | contig 20060 bp, 16 predicted proteins | sample TergutNt197P3_FD_71548 | JGI IMG/M metagenome (GOLD analysis project Ga0082212, IMG submission 71548) | Neocapritermes taracua P3 segment gut microbial communities from Petit-Saut dam, French Guiana - Nt197 P3 | ecosystem: Host-associated > Arthropoda: Insects > Digestive system > Gut ... | reverse complement strand
AGCCTCGGCGGCCGCCGGGCGGACCGCCGAGCCCTGGCCCTGGAGACCCTGCGGGTGGAAGTCCCGCTGGCCGGACCCGGGGAACTCACCCTCTACAGCGATCTTAATTTTCTGCTCCTGGGTTTTCTTTTGGAAGAAATCGGCGGGGTGGTCTTAAGCGGCCTTTTCGACCGGGAACTGGCCCGGCCCCTGGGGTTGACCGGGACAGGCTTTAAGCCCGGACCGGGGGCGGTCCTGGCCCCCACGGAGGACGGTTTTCGCTACGGCGGCCCGGTGGGGCTGGCGGACTTTAAGGGGCCGACCCCTCTGGGCCGGGTCCACGACGACAACGCGGCTTGGCTGGGGGGTGTGGCCGGTCACGCCGGGCTCTTCGCTCCGGTCGCCGGAGTCTGGGCCATTGCCGGGGACTGGGCCCGGGCCTGGCGCCAAGGGCGGGGCCTGGTTTTTGAACGCCCGGCCCTGGACGAATTCCTCCGCCCCGTCCCAGATATAACTGGCCCGGGCCGGCCCTTGGGTTTCAACCGCCGGGGACTGGTCCTCTCCCTGGCCTCCTCTTCCTGGCCCGAGACCGCGGTCGGTCATCTGGGTTATACCGGTCCCTCCCTGTGGTGGGCGCCGGACCACGACTTCCTATGGCTTTTCCTGACTAATAGGGTCCACCCCCGGGCGGTCAACCCGGCTTGGCGTCCGGCTGACTATGTCGGCGGGCCGGCTTGGCCTCAAAAGTCCCGGCATCGGGGCTGGTAACTGATAGTTCCCTCCGTTTCCAGGCGGTCGTGGATTCCTTCCGGTTCCAGGCCGGCGGCGGCCAGGGTCCGCAGGCCCAGGGCGGCCTCGGCCGTCGGCAGGCGCAGGCAGAGGCCGCAACCCGCGCCCAGGGAAGGGGGGCGGGGCATGACTTTGACGGCCAGTCCGGCCGCGTCCAGGGCCGCCTCGCCTTTGACGGCTTCGCCCGGGGCCCTGAAAGTGAAGATCACTTCCATAGGATTCAGAGGGTGATGACCTTGTCGGCCCGGGCCAGGGTGGTGGTGAGGGAGAACATGTCAATGACCGAGCCGATTTTTAGGGTCAGCCGGTGGAAGTCAAGGCAGGTCCCGCAGGTGCTGATGGAGACGCCCTTGTTTTCCAGGGCGCCCAGGTCACCTAGGGTCTTGGAGCCTTCGGAGGTCAGAAAGGCCCCGCCGTTGAAGAACAGGAGATGTTCCGGGGGTGGCGAAAGTTCGGTCAGGGAATAGATGAAGGCTTTCATCAGGGACCGGCCCAGGTCCGGGTCAGGCCCATGCCCCAGGCTGTCGCGCCCTATGGCCACGACGAGACGGTCCGCGGCCGGTTCCGGAACCTCGGCTCCGGCGGTCAGGGTCACCAGGAAGCGGCCGGTTCCGGCCGCTTCGCAATGAAAGGCATGGCCCAGTCCGGCGGCCATCCGGGCCAGGTTCCGGGTGGCCGGCTCATTGTCCACCAACAGGAGGATACTCTGGCCCGGGGCGGCCCCGCTCAGGGCCTTCTTGGCTTCAATGACAGGTATGGGGCAGGGTTTGCCGGTCAGATTCAAGGGATCCATGTTCCCTCCGTTCACCGATAATCGACATCTTCGCCGATGCGTTTATTCTGGGGCCGGGTGGAGTTTGGAGGTGATTTTTGGCCGGAAGTTTAAGGGACTTGAAGCGGAACCATGGCTCCGGGGGAGCGGTCAGCCCGGACGCCGGTTCCGAACCCGGCGCCCAGGCCGGAAGTTCAGTTGACGGCGTCTTTAAGAGCTTTGGCGGATTTGAACTTGACGGCCTTGTGGGCCTTGATGGTGACAGGTTCGTTGGTTCTGGGATTACGGCCCTGACGCTTCTTGCGCTTGACCACCTCAAAGACGCCCAAGCCGAAAAAAGCCATGCGGCCGTCTTTTTTCAAAGTTTTGGTGATTTGCGCCAAAATGCTCTCCAAGGCCTTTTTGGAATCAACCTGGGAGAGGCCAGTTTCCTTGGCCACTTGGGCTATCAACTCCAACTTGGTCATTCTTGAATGTCCTTTCTCCTGTTATTATAAAATGCAGCCGCACCCGGAGGGAACGGACTGTTTGCCTACGGACTGTTGCCCAATGAATAAGTCGATTCCCTTGCACATTACCATAAGTCAAGCCTTTGAGCAAGTGTTAATAACGCTTGTCGGTGTCAGCCGGCGTTGAGACGGGAAAAATCGGCGACCAGTTCAAAGAGCCGGCCCAAGCGGGACAAAAGGGCGATGCGCGCCTCCTTGACCTGGGGATCGGGGTCGTCCACCAGCACCCGCTCGAAGAAATGGTCCACCGGGCCGCGTAAATCGGCGATCTCGTTGATGAGCCCGTCGAAATCGCTGGCGGCGATGAGGGTGGCCGACTTCTGTTCCAGGGTTTTCACCCGGTTCAATAGAGTGGTTTCGGCCTCCTGGCTCAAGCGGTCGCAAGCGGCCGGGTCATGATGGGTCCCGAATTTTTTGATGATGTTGACCACCCGCTTGAAGACCTGGACCAGGTCCTTGAAGCCCTCCCTGGTCCTTAAGCTTTCCAGGGATTGAGCCCGGGAGAAGGCGGCCAGGGGTTCGTGGCCGTAGAGGCTGAGGACGGCTTCGGCCGTATCGGCCGAAAGTCCCTGGCCGGTCATCAGGCCCTTTAAGCGGACCCGGAAGAAATCAATGACGGCCGCCTTGGTTTCCCGGGCCGGGCGCTTGGCCCAGGGGGTCAGGATCTCCAGCGATTTGTCCATAATGGTTTCCAGGCCGGTCCAGCCCCGGTCCAGAAAAATGTTTATTATGCCCAAGGCTCCGCGCCGGAGGGCGAAGGGGTCGGCCGCCCCGGTGGGAATGAGGCCCACGGCGAAGCAGCCGCAGATGGTGTCGAGCTTGTCGGCCACGCTCAGGATGGCCCCCAGGGAGGAAACCGGCAGGTTCCCGCCGGCCCGGTTGGGCAGGTAGTGTTCCAGGATGGCCTCGGCCACCTCGGGGTCTTCGCCGTCTTTTAAGGCGTATTCCCGGCCCATAAGGCCCTGGAGGGTGGGGAATTCCTGGACCACTCCGGTGACCAGGTCGCACTTGGAGAGGTCCGCGGCCCGTTCCAGTTTGGCCTTGAGGCTGGGCCCGGCCTGGTCGGCCAGCTTCAGGGCCAGGGCTTTGAAGCGTTCCACCTTTTCCCAACTGGTGCCCATGAGTTTGTGGAAGACCACGCCTTTGAGAGCCTCTATGCGTTCTTCCAGCCGTGTCTTGCGGTCTTCGTTGTAATAAAAGCGGGCGTCGTCCAGGCGGGCTCTGAGCACCCGTTCGTGGCCCTTGCGGACCACATCCATGTCCCGGGCCCGGGTGTTGTTGACGGCCACGAAATAGGGCGCCAGGCGGCCCTTGGAATCGGTGATGGCGAAATAACGCTGGTGATCCTTCATGGCCGAGGTGGCCACCGCCAGGGGCAGGTCCAGGAAGTGGAAGTCGAAGTGGCCCAGGATGGCCACCGGTTCTTCCAGGAGGTTGGTCACTTCGGCCAGCAGTTCCTCGTCTTTCACCAGATGGAGGTCCGCGCTGTGATCCCGGGTTACCCGCTCGATTTCCTGGCGCACCAGTTCGCGGCGTTTTTCAAAATCCACCCGGACATGGGCTTCGGCCAGTTGGCTCTCATATTCGTCGGGCGAGGTTATGATCAACGCTTCGGGGTGGAGGAAGCGGTGGCCGAAGCTGACCCGGTCGGCCTTGGCTCCCCGGAAGCTTATGGGCAGCACTTCCCCGTCCAGCACGGCCAGGAGCCAGTGCACGGGCCGAACGAAGGTATGTTCGCCCGTGCCCCAGCGCATGGTTTTGGGAAAGGGCAGGGAGGCCAGGAGGTCGGGCAGGATCTCGGCCAGAATGGCGTCCGCGGCCCGGCCCTTGACGTTTTTTTTCACTGCCAGGTATTGGCCCTTGGGAGTGACCACGGTTTTCAGATCACTCACCGACACGCCCTGACCGCTGGCGAAGCCGGTGGCCGCCCGGGTGGGATTGCCGTTGGAGTCGTAGGCCGCGGACAGGGGCGGACCCACGATCTCCTCTTCAATGTTCGGCTGGTGGGGGGTCAGGCCCCAGAGCCCGAAGGCCAGCCGTCTGGGCGCGCCCCAGATTTTGAATCGTTCAAAGGGCAGGTGGGCCTCGGTGAGGATCCGGGGCAGCCGTTCTTCCAGAAATCTTATGGCCGGGGCGAAATAACCGGCCGGAATCTCTTCCACACCCAGTTCCAAGATGAAGTTTTTGCCGCCGCTCACAGCCCGTTCTCCCAACGGCCCATGAGGGGATGCCCCAGGGCCTGTCTCTGCTCCACGTAAAGCCGGGCCGTCTCCCGGGCCAGAGCCCGCACCCGCCCGATGAAACGGGTGCGCTCGGCCACGGAAATGGCTCCCCGGGCTTCCAGGAGGTTGAAGGTGTGCGAACACTTCAGGCAGTAGTCGTAGGCCGGCAGAACCAGGCCAAGCTCGGCCAGGCGCCGCGACTCGTCTTCGTAGGTGTCGAAAAGTTTGAAGAGCATGGGCACATCGGCGTGTTCGAAGTTGTGCTTGGAATATTCCACTTCGCCCTGGTGGTGCACATCGCCGTAGCGGATGTGCCCGTTCCAGTCCAGGTCGTAGACGTTGTCAACGCCTTGGAGATACATGGCCAGGCGTTCGATGCCGTAGGTGTATTCCACGGAGATCGGGGACAGGTCGAAGCCTCCGACCTGTTGAAAATAGGTGAACTGGGTCACTTCCATGCCGTCGAGCCAGACTTCCCAGCCGATGCCCCAGGCCCCCAGGGTGGGGGATTCCCAATCATCCTCCACGAAGCGGATGTCATGGTTCAGGGGGTCGATGCCCAGGAACTTAAGGCTGTCGATATAGAGTTCCTGAGCTTCCAGGGGCGAGGGTTTCAAGATGACCTGAAATTGGTAATAGTGCTGGAGGCGGTTGGGGTTTTCCCCGTAGCGCCCGTCGGTGGGCCGGCGGGAGGGTTGGACATAGGCCGTCCGCCAGGGTTCGGGGCCGAGGCAGCGCAAAGTGGTGGCCGGATGGAAGGTGCCGGCGCCCACTTCCATGTCGTAGGGCGAAAGAACCAGGCAGCCGCGCTCGGCCCAGAAGTGGGAAAGGGCCAGCACCACTTCCTGAAATGACTTGGGATGGTTAGGGAGCATAAGACCTCATGCCGGCCGGCTTTGACTGGGGCGGATCCCCCGAGTGCTGTTTTCGGGGCCTCCCAAAAGTGGAGCCCGGCTTGTAAGGATTGGATGTTAGCACAATCCCGGGGGTAATTCAATCCGGGGCGTTGTCCTCGTTTTGGAGGACCGAAAGTTCTTCCTCCACCGCGACCATGAGTTCCAGGGGGTCCGGCGCGTTGTCCGTTTCGGCCGGATCCGGGGACCAGCGTTCCCGGCGCAGGGCCGCACGCTCCTCCGGGGGCAGGAATTCCAGCCAGGCCGAGAAGCGGGGGTCGTCCGTGGGGGTGTGGCGGGCGTGGAGTCGGGCCAATTCGGCCTGTTCGGCCGGGTCATGAAATTGGGCCAGCAGTTCCTCCGGGTCGGCGTCGCCGTAGCCGGACAGGACCAGGGCCCGCCGGTCGCCGGAGGGCTCCTTGAACAGTATTGTGGCCCTGGTGACCAGCCAGCGGGGCCGGCCCAGAAAGAATTCAAAACTGCCGCCGGGTTCCTCGGCCCGGGGAAACCACCATTCCATTAGGGGGGCGGCCCCGGCCACGTTGTATATTTCTCTGGCCGGCCGGGGCGCCAGGCGCTGCCGAAATTTTTCCAGGTCCTGGCCGCCAGAGGCGGTGGTGATGAATTCATATTCGCCCCCGGGCCGGAGGCGGATGGCCCGATGGCCGAAGGGGGGCACGTTAACGGCTTGTTCGTCCGCGGTCACGCTCACGGCCGCGGGGAGCCCGTTGTAGATGGTCACCTGGCTCAAGCCCTGGGTCCACCCCTGCCAGACCAGGAGGGTCAGGGTCAGGGCGGCCAGGGCGGAACTGACCGGCCCCGCCTTGAAGTGGGCGGAAGGGTAATGGACCCGCCCTGGCCGGGGTTTGGCCGGCGGGTTGGGAAAGTCGGCCGTGACCGGCGTGGCCGGGGCGGCCGGGGCCGGTTCGCCGTGGCCCTCGGCCACCTTTTTTTCCGCGGTCAAGAGGCCGGCCAGGGCCAGGTCCCGGAGTTGGGCCAGGGCTTGGTCGAGCCGGGCCCAGGCCGAGGGCCAGTCCGCCCGCCACCTTAACCAGTTCGACTTGGCGGGCGGGTCCAGGTCCAAGGACGCCAGCCGGCCCAGGTTGGCCAGGCGGTCCCGGAGATCGGCCCAGACGGCGTAAAAATTTTCCGCGGCCACCCCGGGAAAGGAAGTTGGAAAAGCCTCGGGCGGCGCTTCGGAGGGGAATTTTTCAGCGGCCGACTGGGGGAAAAAACCAGGGGGGACGGGCTGGGCTGACCGGTGGAAAAACCTCGCGGATTTTCGGGCGGACAAAAGATTTTCCCGGGCCAGGGTCAGGGCCCGGCGGCCGTGTTCGGCCAGCCACAGGAGGGCTCCCCAGCCACGCAGGGCCTCCGGCCAACCCGGGCCCAGAGCCGCGCTTGCGGCCAGGTGGGCGGCGCGGGTGCGGGCGTGGTGGATGAAGATCCGTTTCATGATTCGGTCGTAGCGCGCTTCCAGGTCGCCCAGTTCATCAAAGAGGTCCCAGGCGGGCCGGAAGCGGCCGTCCAGCCAGACCAGCCCGTTTTCCGCCTGTTCAGCCAGGAGCCCGGCCAGGAATTCCCCTTCCGCGGCCAGGAAGGCCGCGGCTTCGGCCTCCGGGGCCAGTTCCGGGGGGTAGAAGAGGCCCAGGTCTTTTTCAGGCCGGCCGGCGGCGTATAGTCCCTCCGGGGTCGGGGCGTAGAGGGTGACTGGTAGATTGGAAAACACTCCCTGGTAGCGAGGGTCCAGCCAGACTTCCGCAGGTTCGGCGGAGAAGGAGGGGGCCGCCCCGGCCTCGGGGCAGGGCCCGCCGACCTGAGCCCCGTAGCGGGTATCATTGTAGAGGTGGGCCAGGTCGGCCCGCAGCCGGGTCAGGCGGCGGATTTGTTCATCCTCGTCCTGGTCGGCCTCCGGCCGGTCCGGGGTTCCGGCCCTCCGCCAGAGGTCCAGGGCCAGCCGGCGTTTGTAGATGGTCAGATATTCCATAGGTCCGGGGTCGGCCCATCTCTGAGCGGCCTTGAAAAAAATGAAGCCCCACAGGCGCATCAACTGTCGCGTTGGACTGGCCAGGAGGTGGAGCGGCCAGGCCGGGAAGGCCAGGAGCCAGGGCCCCCGGATCAGGGCGCGGAGAACCAGGTCCAAAGGGCTGCGGTCCGCCATCAAGAGGCTCAGGCGCCCGGCCCGGCCGCCGTGGGCCAGGTGGGCCTCGGCCGTGGCCAGGATCCGGGCTTGATCCTCCGGCCCGGCTACGGCGAAAAAGGCCGGCCCGGTTTCCAGACGGCCTGAGCCGGCGAAGGGCAGAAAGATCAGGGGTGGTTCCGCCAAGCCGAGGAAGACGGGCGGGCTCGACGGTCTCCGGGGCCGGTAGAAGGGGGCCTGGGCCAGGTGGAGGGTCATGGGTCCCAAGGTCAGCCAGAGAAGAAGGACGGCCGGGTCCAGGGCCAGCGCGGCCGGGATCAGTTGGCTGAGGGTGCGGCCCAGAAGGCCCAGGAGCCCGGCCCAGAAAGCCAGAAAGGTCAGGGTCAGGCCCAGGAGGATCAAACGGGCGGCCAAGCCCTTAGGGTTGGTCCGGCCGGCGGCCGGGTCGGTTACAGTCATGGACGTCACTCTTTGTGATAGGGCAGATGGTTCAAAATGGCGTAAGCGCGGTAGATCTGCTCCAGGATGACCAGGCGGGCCAGTTCGTGGGGGAGGGTCAGGGGTCCGAGGCTCAACATCCAGTCCGCCCGCTTAAGGAGGCTTGGGTCCAGGCCCCAGGGGCCGCCCACGGCCAGGTTTATCGTCTTGACCCCGTTTTCGCGGAGCCGGTCGATGCGGGCGGCGAGATCAGCCGAAGACAGGCTTTCGCCGCGCTGGTCCAAGGCCACCAGGTAGTCCCCAGGTTTCAGGCGGGACAGGAGGGCCTCTCCTTCCATGGCCCGGTGTAGAGGCGCATCCGAGTCCGGGCCGCCGGCCCCCTTGACCACCAGTTCCCGGGCTTCAGCCAGGGGGCGGAGCCGCTGGAGAAAATCGGCGATACCGGCGGCCAGGAAGGGCGTTTTGGTCTTGCCCGGAAATAGAAAAACCCATTTCACAGTTTTTAGTTACTCCAGGCCAAGGTTATAACATATTTAAATTCAAAAAGAAAGACGACCGGTTCAGGCCCGGTTCATGCTTGACAGGAGCGGGGGCGGAACTTACCATATCCCCTAGGATCGCCGGTTTTCAAGAGCCTTAAGGAGAGGATGCCCATGCGCTATGACAAGTTCACCCTGAAAAGCCAGGAGGCCCTGAATGAGGCCGGCAACCTGGCCGACCAGCGGGGCCAGCAGGAGGTGACGCCTCTTCATTTGAGTCTGAGCCTGTTGGGTCAGCCCGAAGGCCTGGTCAGGCCGGTGTTGGCCAAGGCCGGCGTGCCCCTGGGTCAGGTGGCCGAAGTTTTGGAGAGGGAGTTGGACAAGCTGCCCCGTGTCTCGGGCACGGGTCTGACCAGCTATGTGGGGATGGATCTCAAGACGGCCCTGGACCTGGCCCTGGCCGAGGCTGAAAAAATGCGGGACGAGTTCGTCTCCACCGAACACCTGCTCCTGGCCGTCCTGGCCCGGAAAGAGCATCCGGCGGCCCGGGCCTTTCTGGACGCCGGCCTGACCCGGGACCTGGTTTTCAGAGCCCTCCAGGAACTGCGCGGCCAGACCCGGGTCACGGACCAGAACCCGGAGGAAAAATTTCAGGCCTTGCAAAAATTCACCCGGGACCTCACCGATGAGGCCCGGCGGCGGAAGCTGGATCCGGTCATCGGCCGGGACGAGGAGATCCGCCGGGTCATCCAGGTCTTGTCCCGCCGCACCAAGAACAACCCGGTGCTGATAGGCGAGCCGGGGGTGGGCAAGACCGCCATCGTCGAGGGCCTGGCCCGACGCCTGGTCTCCGGCGATGTGCCGGAGTCGCTCAAAAACAAAAGGATACTGTCCCTGGACCTGGGCGCGCTTCTGGCCGGGGCCAAGTTCCGCGGTGAATTCGAGGACCGCCTGAAGGCGGTCGTCAAGGAAGTCGAGGCTTCGTCCGGGGAGATAATCCTGTTCATTGATGAAATGCACACCCTGGTCGGGGCGGGCAAGGGCGAGGGCAGCCTGGATGCCGGCAATATGCTCAAGCCGCCCCTGGCCCGGGGCGAGATGCGGGTGGTGGGGGCCACCACCATCGGCGAATACAGAAAGAACATTGAAAAGGATCCGGCCCTGGAGCGCCGCTTCGCCCCGCTCTTGGTGGAGGAGCCCACGGTGGAGGACACCATCAGCATCCTGCGCGGCCTTAAGGAGCGCTACGAGGTCCATCACCGGGTCGGCATCAAGGACGGGGCCCTGGTGGCCGCGGCCGCCCTCTCCCGCCGTTATATCACCGACCGCTTCCTGCCCGACAAGGCCATCGACCTGGTGGACGAGGCCGCCAGCGCCCTGAGGCTGGAGATCGACAGCCTGCCCGCGGAACTCGACGAGCTCAAACGCCGCGTCCTGACCCTTTCCATCGAACGCGAAGCTCTCAGGAAGGAGAGCGACCCGGGGGCCGCCGAGCGTCTGGCCCGGCTGGAAAAGGAAATCGAAAACCTTTCGGCGCGGGAGACGGCCCTCTCGGCCAAGTGGCAGGCCGACAAGGACCTCCTGACCCGGGCCGCCGGCCTTAAGGGCGAACTTGAGACGGTTCGGGCGGCCATGGAAAAAGCCCAGGGCGAAGGGGACCTGGCCCGGGCCGCGGAATTGCAATATGGCCGCCTGCCGGCCCTGACCGCCGAACTTTCAAAGATATCGGCTCTGGCCGCCGGCGGCCTGGTGCGGGAGGAGGTCACGGCCGACGACATAGCCGCCATCGTGGCCAAGTGGACGGGCATCCCGGTCAGCCGTCTTCTGGAGGGTGAACGGGAAAAGCTGGTTCAAATGGAAGAGCGCCTGGCCCGGCGGGTGGTGGGGCAGACGCCGGCCATAGAGGCGGTCTCCAAGGCCGTGCGCCGGGCCCGGGCCGGCATCGGCGACCCTGGCCGGCCCATAGGCTCCTTTATTTTTCTGGGCCCCACCGGGGTGGGCAAGACCGAGCTGGCCAAGGCCCTGGCCGAATTTCTCTTCGACGACGAGACCGCCCTTATCCGGCTGGACATGAGCGAATTCATGGAAAAGCACGCCGTGGCCCGCCTCATCGGAGCCCCGCCCGGCTATGTGGGCTACGAGGAGGGCGGATATCTCACCGAGGCCGCGCGGCGCAAGCCATACAGCGTCCTGTTGTTCGACGAGGTGGAAAAAGCCCACCCCGAGGTTTTCAATGTCTTTCTCCAGCTTCTCGATGACGGCCGCCTGACCGACGGCCAGGGCCGCACCGTGGATTTCAAGAACACCGTGGTCATCATGACTTCCAACATCGGTTCGGAAATCATCGCCGAGGAGGGCGCGGAAAGCCCCCGGGTCCTGGAGGCCCTGAAGCGGCATTTCCGGCCGGAGTTCTTGAACCGCATCGACGACACGGTCACTTTCCAGGCTTTGAGCGAAGAGGATATCCGGCGCATCGTGGCCATCCAGGTGGGGCTCCTGTCCGCCCGCCTGGCCGAGCGCAAGCTGGCTCTGACCATTTCGCCCGCGGCCTTGGCCTTCCTGGCCCGGGCCGGCTACGACCAGGTATACGGAGCCCGGCCCCTCAAGCGGGTCCTCCAGGCCGAATTGATGGACCCCCTGGCCCTGGGGCTTCTGAACGGCGAAATACTGGAAGGGCAGAGCCTGATGGTGGAACTGAACGAACGGGGTGACGGCCTGGTCCTAAGGCCGGCCGGGGCGGCGGAGACCGGGCCGGAAGAGGCCGAGGCCCCCCTTTTACTGAACTGAGGCCATTAAAATCAGGCTGGAATGATGACTTTGAGATTAGGCCATTGAGGTCCCCCCGTTTTTGGGGGAAAGGTCATTATTCCGAAAGAAATACGTCACCCGCCTTATCAGAAAACCGCTTCAGAATCGCTTCCGCCCTGTTTCCGAAAGAATTACCAATTCTGTCCCCCATGCCAAGCGCGGAGGAGGTTTTGGCCATAGAAACGGCATAAATCAGCAGAGAGTCTCCGCAGTCTATTACAGCAAAGACGGATTGCAGCCTATTCTCCCCCACAGCCGTGACTATGCCGTAATTCAAAGCGGTGATATTCTCTTGAACAAAAAAGAGGGCGTTATTTGCGGTTCTGAAATCGTAACGGTAAATATTGTCCCCAAAAGTAAGGTCTTTTTGCCTGGCATAAAGGACGACAGACGCCGGCAACTGGGTATATCGGTCGGGCCGTCAAGTGGGCCTTCCAGGTCGTCTAATACCAAGTTGCAAACAATAGGGAGTTAATCTTGTATTTTAGCTAATAATATCAGCCGTATTTTACAGGTATGCTTTAATATTATCACCTGTTTGACTGCAACTTGGTATAAGTCCAGGCCCTCAACCAGGGTTCCGGTATGCTCATGCCGCTCTGCTTCGTTCCTGGCCAGGTCAGCGCCTCCACGGCCTCTTGTTCTCCCAGAGCGTCTCTCAGGCGGTCCAAGGTGGCCTCGTAAGATTTTTCGCTCACGCTCTATCTCTCCCCTTAAGGCCTTTATTATCAGGCGCGAATAAGGTGGAGCTGGTACCGTGCCCAAGGCAGCCGGCTCCACGATATTCCGCCGCCGACGGAGAAGGTGACCTGTCTGATCCGCATCTTTCCTTGACGTGAGCAGAGTTAACCGTCTGGCTAGGACCTGGAAAAGTGATCTAAAACGGAAAGACAAATTCGCTGAAGATGTAATTCCCTTCCGAACGGTTCTTGGCATCAAATTCGCGCCACCAGGTCAGGGTTAGATGCGTCCCTGGCTTGATGAACGGCAACATAATCCGTGTATACGGCCCCACGCCGTATACGCTGTGCTTGCCGGAAGGGGACATGAACGGCAGTTCATAGCCCTTTTCACTGCCTTGATCGTTTGTTATCTGCCAAGCCGCCCAATAAGATGCGGCCACCGAAACATACTCGTTGACGTTATACGAAAGGCCGCCTTCCAGGGTGAAGGTATCGCCGGGCCGGACGTCGTAGTTCTTCATATAGGTATTGGTTTCATAGGTGCCGATGGCCGTGAAGGCGAGCCTGCGAGCTTCATCAAACCATGCCGTGCCGCCGAGTTGGGCGTGGAAGCTCCAAAAATCCTTACCGAAGTTGACCGGCTCATCCTTATCATAGGCACCCAATGGGATATACGTGCCCAGGCGCGCCCGAATAGCGAATTGATCGAACATCCAGCCCTGCATCAACTCCACACTGGGGTCGCCCATCTTGGTAAAGTTCCGCTTCCAAGGTTGACCAGGCAGGTCTCCAGAAGAGGTATTCATGTGCGCGCCGGTCATGGCCACATTGAAGCCCGTGGTGCCGCCGAACAGGCCGTCTTCAAACATATGAATCCACCGTAGCGTGCTAACCCAGGCGTCGATATCCGGCGATGAGACTTTTTCCCCATTGTTGTTGCGCGAGGTGTCAAAGCGGTAGTTGACTAAGGCTATGGCCAGATTATCACTGCCAGGCGGAGGATTCATGGCACCTTCCACGGCGTTTGGTCCAGGCAGGTAGTGGCCTGTGGGCTTACCCATGAGTGGGGCCGCCGAGGCATCGTCAGAACACAAAAACAGTAGGGTGACGAAGCAAATGACAGAAAACCTCGTTTTCATAACTCTTTCTCCTTATTTTTGAGAGTGGCGAGATTGTGCCACTTTGTCACAACATGATGTCCGCGAGATAGACGCTTTTCCCGAAATCAATGGTCAGTCGTTTACTTCCCCGTGAGCCTGCGTCAATGGAAAGAATATACCCACCACTATCTTCCGGCAGATTGTCGAACTTGAAGTCGCCGTAATTGTCGGTGGTCAGTTCGGCGACCGTTCCCCCTTTGGTAGACAAGTTCACTGTAGCGCCATTAACACAGTCAACCACACCGTCTTTTGTAGCGGCTACGCTGCCTGCGATAAAGCCTTTGGTGAAACGGAACAGGTTTTTATAGAGTACGGTGGGTTCTGTCTTCAGTTCAGGTTTGTAGGCTTCGAGCTTTTCTTTGGCGATCAATTCCGCACGTTCTCCATCCGTTATGTGCATTAGTTTGATCGCGCCGGATGGGCATATCTGCGAGCAACGTGTTTCATTCCAACCCTCGTCCAGCAGATGTGCACAAAGAGTGCACTTCTGCGGCAGGTTCGCCTCCTCGTTCCAGGCTATAGCGCCGTAAGGACAGGAGGCGACGAGTTCGGACTGGTTTTTAGCTTTGACCGGATCAATGAGCACGATGCCGTCAGACCGTTTGTTCACGGCCCCATTTTTCGCTTTGCTCGCGCAGAGCGGCTTGGAGCAGTGCATACAGGGCTGGGGCAGATACTTGATGTCCATGAGTGAGCCATCGGCGCGTTCCTTGCGTGGGTGGCGAATCCACATGTGACAGTGGCGCGGTTGCGGTGCGCTGTAACCGATAAAGGTGTTGTCAAGGTATTCGTCCTTGCAGGCCAGGTAACAGGCCCTACAGTCCTGGCACAAATCCACGTCAATCAGCAAAAAATACTTTTTATCCGACATAGCTCAGCTCCTTATGTTCCATTTTTCGATCTGGACCAAGCAGGTGTTGGAAGCGGTGGAATGGCTGCGTTCAATAATGAAGCGGCTGGGGGTGAGCAAGTTCAGGCAGCCACCGCGATCCGGTGAATTGCCCGGTTCGCCGATTGGGTCGTAGGTGGCACATGATTCGTAGCCGTGCGCCGCCCCTGGTCGGATGCGCGAGGTCACTTGAACAGCACATATCACCGCACCTCGATCATTGAAGACCTTGACCAAATCACCGGTTTTGACGTCGCGCTTTTTCGCTTCTTCCGGGTGCAGACGGATGTTCCAGTAATAGTAGCCGTCAATCAGGGTTCGGTGATCCTCAATATCGTTGATGAAGCTACTCTTGCCGTCGGCGTGCGTATGATAGGAATAGCGCGGGTGCGGGGTGAGGAGCTGGAGCGGATATTTTTCATACAACTCCGTGGTGTGGTGTCCTTCCCAGGAGGGAATATACTTGGAGAGGGGCGGTCGCTCCGGATCGTCCGCAGCGAAGGCTTTCAGGCTTGAAGCCTCAAATTCAATCTTGCCGCTCTGCGTTCCCAAACCATGTTGGAAGATATCGTTGTAGTCGGCCGGAAAAGGTGTAGCTTCGGGCACGTTTTTCGGCTTGCCCTCGTAGTACCAGCGCATACCCACAGGGTCACGCTGTTTTTCACTTGGCGCGGGTACTACGTAGTAGCCCTTTTTCATGAATTTTTTCCAACTGATCTTCTTGGGTAAGTCCGTACCCTCGAACAAGCGGTGGCACCAGTCATACTGGCTCATTCCCTCGGAATAATAGGCTGACAAGCCGAAGCGTTTGGAAAGCTCAAATAGGATGTCATAGTCGGACTTGGATTCTCCCAGGGGTTCAATGCACTTGTGTTGCATAACCATCACCCGGTGGTTGTTCCCGATAAAGCTGTGTTGCACGTAGCCACCACAGCTCGCCCACTCGCCTATGTCCCAACGCTCGAAGTTGGTGCAAGCAGGCAGTATGATATCCGCAAATTTGGCCTCACCCTCAAACCAGACCGACTGGTTGACCACAAATTCTAGGTTTTCGTGCCGATAGGACTTCACAAAGCGATTGGTCTCACTCATAGTGCCGATAAATGAACCGCCGTAGCGGTAATAGGCCTTGACGGGCGAATGCCCGGGCGATGGGTACATGATCGGCATGAACTGGCCTCGGATGGTCATGGAATCGGTCATCCAGCCCATGACGGGCTCACCCATGATTGCCTCGGGCAGTTTCAGACGCGGGATGGCCTGGTAAACCGGGTTGATTGTGGGCAGATTGGGCATTTTCTGATACAGGTTGACAACAGCACCTGTGCGGAACACATCACCGGACATGCCGCCCTCGGCATAGCCGGGGAAATAAAATTTGGTGTCTACAGGCGTGCCCATCTGCACACAGCCGAAGTTTACGCCCGGCTTGCCAATTCCTTGCATGGCCATAAGCAAAACCATGGAACGTGCCCATTCAATCCCTGTGGCACAACGGCAAGCCCCACCCACCATGTTGCCGCAGCCACCCACGGCCAAATAAGTTTTTTTTGTGCCCCACTCGCGGGCCAGGGCGCGCAAATCTTTAGCCGGGATCAAAGTTTCCGCTTCCTGCCATTCCGGAGTTTTGGGGATGCCGTCCTCTTTGCCCAGGATATAGTCGCGCCATTTTTCAAAGTCGATGGTACGTTTTTCAATAAACCACTTGTCGTACAACCCTTCCGTGATCCATACGTAAGCGATGCCCAAGGCCATGGCGTTACCCGTGTCCGGCCTCGGGGCAAACCATTTCCCCCCCATAAGCCCAGCAGTGTGGTTGCGGTAGGGGTCAATGTGCACCATCTTAATGCCCAAGTCTTTCATCCATAGGCGGCGGATAGTGGCCTCCATTGCATGATAGATACCAGCGGTGGATTCCGGATCGGCTGACCAGAACACCACCATCTCCGCCTCTTTCAGTTGGTCCTCGACCGTACTGTACGGCTCGGACGCACCCAAGCGTGCGGCGTTACCCCAGTGGTGCATGGCCCCCCAGTGCCAGCCTTCCCAACTATCCGGGTTGTTGACCACAGCGGTGTGGCCAATGGCGTTCATAAGGCGCTGAAAAGCGCTGATCCAGTATCCGATGCTGCCCCACATGTGATGCGAGGGGTGGGCGGCCAGCAGCGCACCAGGACCATATACTCTTTTGACCCGCTTGATTTCGTTGGCCACGATATCCAAGGCTTCGTCCCAACTAATGCGCTCATAGCCGGAAATGCCGCGGTTCTGCGGATTACGCGCGCCGTTCGGGTCATAGTCCACGCGCTTCATAGGGTAGAGCAGGCGATCCGGCGAGTAGATGACCGACTTCATATTTATGGCGTGGTTGTTCAGCGTAGTCTTGCGCGGTGGGGTGAAGACTTTACCCCTAGCCTTGATTGACCAGGGTTGGGCATCTTCCTCGTCAAACTCTATAGGAGTCACGCGAATGATTTTGTCATCCTTCACGTAAACGAAGACAGGTCCGCCGTTGGTCAGGTTGGTAAAACGCTTCACTCCATTGCCCATATCAGTGCCATAGCCACCCTTGAGCAGGATGGGCGCTTCCATCATCAGGTTGATGAGGGCGGAAAACCAAGCTGCCACGTCGTGCGAGCCTTCAACTGACATTTGAAAGTTTTTCATGGCATGTATGCGCTCTAAAAAGTCCCGGCTACGCAGAAACATATGCGTGGCCAGTTCGGGCGTTTCCCAGGTCATATCCAGATCGGGGTTCTGACAGAGGCCTGCTTTTGAGCGCACTTTGCCGTCCTTGAAAATTATGTGGCGCGCAACGCTTTCGTCTCGGAGACGCATTTGGACGACACAGTTCCGTTCCTTCAGCATTTTGCCCAAGGCCGGGTACTTTCTCCCAGATAGAGCGATAACCTTGGGAATGGCAAACAACAGGGTGCTGAGCACGGTCTTTGTTAACGCCATAAATCCTCCTTTTTCTCGCAGTTAAGATTAGATTTGCAGACCACATGCACGATGATTTTCATCTGTGGCCGTATCTCCATATCGTTGCGAACGCAACTAAAATGCTTTTTTTAACGACGGGTCGTCAATTCTTCCGCTACTATTCTTTGCCGATGCCTGCGGTCATCGCCAGACATATCAGTAAAAGCCATGCCTAGACCGGAAAGTAATATTATCGCGAGTATCGTTCGAGCGACTACACGATTGCCGAGGCTTTTAAGCAGGGCATTCCAGTTCAGTGCAAGGTGTGCGATGCAGGCAATTATAAATATGATACTGACAAATTCATGGATTAGCACAATGGGGCGAGATTTTAGATGAAAAAACAAATAAAGACCGGATACCAGAGTAAGCCCGCCGGTCAAAGTCAGAACGGGATTCAAAACTTTACGGTTCAGAAGCGAAGACATTACAAACTCCTACAGATCTGTATAGTTGCGGACAATTTACTTTTAAGCAGACAAATACCACTGCCACGGCTTTGCCCCTGTCCTAAATGGTTGCGCTCGCAACAAGGGGCTTGCAAAAAACCACCTCAGGCGTTTTGTTCATTTAGAGTTTGATAGCGTAAATAACCTTTCATACTTCATCAGCCACACAATCCCCAAATGTCTCGGCCTTCTCAAGTGCCGTCTTAGCGACCTTTCGCAACATTGAATCAAACAAACTTATTTCTTCCTCTGTAAAGTCCTTTAACAAAGTATCAATCCAAGAATTTACCTCTGAGACGATTACAGGGTGAATCTTCTCTGCCGCTTCTGTGAGAAAGAGCCTGGCCGTCCGCCCGTCCCGCTCGTGGCGCTCTTTCCTAATAAAGCCACCTTTTTCAAGTGCATCCAACGTTCGCGTAATATTGCTTTTATTCAAGTTAATAAGCAGTTTAAGTTTGTCTTGAGTGATGCCTGGATTGGTACATATCCGCCTGATAAAAAAATGTTGGCTACTGGTGATACCCAAATTCAAGGAATGAAAGCGGCTGTTAAGATGTATCCTGCTGAACCGATAGATTATCGAAATCCAGCGCGGTAGTTCTTCCATGCCACAACCCCAAGGATGTAACGCATTCAAATAGTTGCGACCGCAATATTATATCAATTGCACCCCACTGTCAAGGGTGAATTATTACGTTATAGCGTAGTGCCGATACTCGCCGTAACCAAGCTAAGGTCAATATTGACCTTACCCCAATAACGGTACCAAGTGAAATGATAGTGTCTAGGCCTAGGGGCAAAGCCGGGGAACTGGCCAAGGTTCTGAAGACGGTCCCTTTCAATTTCCTGTCCCGTTCGATGAGGTCTAAGCCAGGTTAAAGAGGCGGGGCCAGAGGGCCCGGACCTGGGCTTCCGTCACGGCCCACTCGCCGTCGTTGTTGATTATGAAGTCGGCCCTCTTGACCTTGGGGGCCGCCGGCCACTGGGCCTCCAAAAGACGCTCGGCCTGGTCCAGGCTCATAGAGGGTTGGCGGTCCAGGAGGCGGGCCGTTTGGGTGGCCGGGCTGGCGAAGACCAGGACTATGGGGCGGAAAATGGCGTTGAGCCCCGTTTCAAACAACAGGGGCACACTGACGACCACGGCCGGCTCTTCGTCCAGGGCCGCCATTTTCAGGTCCAGAAGGTTCCAGATGAGGGGGTGGAGGGCGGTTTCCAGGCTGCGGCGCGCTTCGGGGGCGGCGAAGACGGCCCGGCCGATGGCCGCCCGGTCCAAGGCGCCGTCCGGGCCGAGGAAAGCCGGTCCCAAAAGTTCCAGAACAGCGGTGAATCCCGCTTGGCCCGGGGCGGTGACCTCTCTGGCCAGGATATCAAGGTCCACCTGCCGGGCCCCCAGGGTCTCCAGGAGGCCGGCCACCCGGGATTTGCCCGAGGCCGCCCCCCCGGTCAGGGCCAGGCGCAGCCGGCCGGGCCGGCTCGTCAGGCGTCCGGTGAGTTCCGGGCGGGCCAGGGCCCAGTCCGGAGGTCCGGGATTTGGGGGTGATTCGGTCGAATCCTGATTCTGGTCTTGAGCCCGGCCCTGGTCAGGGCGGTCCGCGTTTCGGTCGTCGGCCATGATCCCGGCCCTCCTTTTTCGGTCAGAGAAGACCGCGGATTTGGCGAACTTCGGCCGGGGAGTCCACCAGGAAGGCCGCGCCGGCCTCGGCCAGTTCCGCCCGTCCCCGGTAGCCCCAGGTCACGCCCACCGGCCACATCCCGGCCCGCCGGGCCGTCTTCATATCCACCGCGCTGTCGCCGAGGTAGATGAAACGGTCAGGGGGAAGGCCCAGGGTTTCGGCCAGGGCCAGGGCCGCGGCGGGGTCGGGCTTGGCCGGCCGCTCCGGGCTGAGGCCCCAGGCCGCCTCGAAGAAGCCGGGGAAATAGTGGTCCACCACCGCGGTCGTGTTGTCCTGGTTCTTGTTGGACAGCACGGCCAGCTTAAAGCCCCGGGCCTTGAGTTCCAAGAGGAGTTCCGGCACTCCGGGATAGGGGCGGGACTTCCGGCATTGGTTGGCCCGGTAGCGGAGGGAGAATTTTTGATAGATACGCCCCGTCGTTTCCGGGTCGCGCCGGTTTTCAGGCAGGGCCCGGGTGATCAGGAGCCTTTGGCCATTGCCGATCATGAGCCGGTATTCGTTATAGGTGTGTCCGGGCAGGCCCTCTTCGGCCAGGGCTTCGTTGAGGCTGTCGCCCAGGTCCTCCAGGGTGTGGAGGAGGGTGCCGTCGAGATCCCAGAGCGTGGCCGCGAATTTTGGTTCCATAGGGAAATTACATGAAGCCGCCCCGGGCCAGGGACTCCAGGGACAGACCGCTCCGGCCGTCCTGGTTTTGAAAAGTCAGGAGGCGGTGGACATATTTTCCCAGGAGGTCAGTTTCCAGGTTGACCGCCTCCCCCGGCCGGAGCCCGCCCAGGGTGGTTTGGTCCAGGGTGTGGGGTATGAGGTTGACGGTGAAGGATTCGGGCCGAACCTCATTGACGGTCAGGCTGACTCCGTCCACGGCGATGGAGCCTTTGGCCACCACGAAGGGCCGGAGGGGCGCGGGCAGGCTGAATTCAAGGATTTGACTGGCCCCGGCCGAAGTTTTTGAAGCCAAGGCGCCCAGGCCGTCCACATGACCGCTGACCAGGTGCCCCCCCAGGCGGTCCCCAAGGGCCAGGGCCCGTTCCAGGTTGACCCGGACTGCCCGTCCAAGGGTGGAGCGGCTCAAGGTTTCGGCCGAGGCGTGGGCGGTGAAGCCGCGGGGGCCGGAGAGGCCGGCCACGGTCAGGCAGACCCCGGAAACGGCCACGCTCTCCCCCAGAACCAGGGGCGGCGTCCAGTCGAATTCGGC
>Ga0082212_10004202_pt1 | contig 20069 bp, 13 predicted proteins | sample TergutNt197P3_FD_71548 | JGI IMG/M metagenome (GOLD analysis project Ga0082212, IMG submission 71548) | Neocapritermes taracua P3 segment gut microbial communities from Petit-Saut dam, French Guiana - Nt197 P3 | ecosystem: Host-associated > Arthropoda: Insects > Digestive system > Gut ... | reverse complement strand
TTTCGGTTTAGTAACAGTTCACGGGGCGCAACGCGCCTAAAGGCGCGGGGATGAACTCTGATGATGCGTTAATCGTCAGGCGGAGGCCGGCAGACGCACATCCCGGGGCAGGGATAAAGCGATGGTATGCTGTTGGAGCCGGCCACGCGACTTTTCATGCGAGTCAGAGTACAGACGCGGCGCCCCGTGAACTGTAACCCGGTTTACTGTTATTACCGCGCACCATCCCCTGCGGCCGTTCGGTCCAGTTCTTCGATCGCGGCGATATCGAACCTCGCCCTGTCTTTCATCACATAATCCAGCAGCGCGAACTCATGGTCGACCAGCCGCGCCCGCTCCGCCTCGTCGTCCTCGCCGGAGAGCTTGATAACGACCTCGCATATGCCGCCTTCCGAGTACCCGACCTCAAACCAGTACTCCCTGGCCCTGTTATACATTATTATCTCAAGCCCGACGATCCCCCGCGCGCTGTCGCACGATACCGTTCGCGCTTTTTGAAGCTCCGCGAGGTCATGCACGGCGTTTAAAAGCATATCGAAAGGCTGCAGATATCTCTTCCTTCCGGTCATTCGGAATCACTCCCTTCCGCGAATCTCGCCTCCACCGGCGTGCCGATCAGGAGGATCGCGTCGAGCATCGCGTATTCGCGCCGCAGAACGTAGCCGGCCAAAGACCGGGTTTCCTCACGCAGCCCGGCGTCACGCAGCCCGGCGTCACGCAGCCCGGCGTCACGCAGCCCGGCGTCCGCATCCCCTTCTCCATCCCCGTCTCCGGGCGAGACTTCGATCGCGGCCTCGCAGCGGGAGTGGTCGATCGCCGCCGCCGAGAACCGCAGAGTCCACGGCGAGTCGAACATCATCACACGAAAGCACAGCTTTTTCTCCGCGTCGTCGCCCGATATCTCCCTGCCGTTTTGCGAATCCATCAGATCGCGCGCGCCGTTATATACGATCCTGTCGGGGAGCAGGTAAACTCTTTTCGCTTTCATAACGAATCTCTCACTTCCTTATTGGGAATTTGGCCCGGCCCGGCCCGGCATGATTAAACTAAAACTCCTGAGCCGGGCCAAAAACCTGTCTGAACAGTCACGCCCGCGCGCCTGCGCTTGTCATTCAGATTTTTTACGAGTATATCGCGTCGTAGAAACGGTTCAGACGCACAAGCGTCAATCTGTATGTCATGCGCGCCGACTCGTCATATACGTTCGGGCCGTCGGCGTTGAGTATCCCGAGTTCGGTAAACACCCTGACAATGCCCGACTCGTTGTCATAGCCGCTCATTACGTCGGGATCGTTCAGCGCGAGCGCGTATGTATTGTACATGATCACCGCCGCATCCCGCTCGGTAAGGGTTCCGCCGGGGTTGAACAACCCGTCCGTCGCCGTCATCAAGCCAAGATAATCCATCAGCGCCGGCGCCCACTCCATGCCGCAGTCCGTTATCGCGCCTTCCACGTAGAACTCATTGAAAGGCACGGATCCTCTTGCCACGATTATATACAGGTGAGCCATCATCCTGGCGAACTCGCCGCGCGTGACCGGGGCGTCGGGCCTGTTTATTGGCAGCGCAAACCCGTGCGACATCGCGATCCTCATCTCGTCGCTCGACCAGTCGTCCGGCAGATCGCTTTCGTCGAGTATCCGGAATGTGAAGTCCCTGGTCGTTGTCAGTCCCGCAGAATTAGTCACTGTGCACGGGACCGTGTGAAGGCCCGGAGGAAGCTCGAACGGCAGTACCCAAAGCATGTTGTAGGTCAGGTGTTCCCAGCCGGTCCAGACGACGTATATATCTGATTCGTTGCTCCACAGCCATCCTTCCTGAAGGTCGTAGACCTCGACGTCGATCCATATCTCGTCCGAAAGCTTGAACTCCGGAACTCCCTCGAAATCTGTGACGATGATCGGGGCTTTATACGGGACTCTGACAGAGGGGCTGTCCGCTTCCGTCGTCCTGACGCCGTCGGTCGCGTAGATGTGGAAGTATCCGTCGTTCGTTCCCGGCAGCTCGGACAGGTCGACGCTAAGCGACCTCCCCGTTATGCCTGACGCCAGGTTGAAGCTCTGCCCGTCCCTGGGGTGATACCAGATATCAAAGTATATCTCGTCGCCGTCCGCGTCGTACGCGTCCCATGTCAGCGTCGCGTTATCGGAAAGCTGCTGATTGTCGCTCAGGCCTGTAAACGTAACTGTCGGCGCGTTTCGCGACACGTTTTGCGAGAATATCGTCTCGACGCCGTGCTTAATGTCTATCCTCGCCGCGCTTGCGGGCAGTCTCACGCTCGTGGAAACGGGTATCATGTCCAGCTCGACCATGACCGACCCTTCGGAACCCCAGTATTGGGCTGACGGGACGACGTTGAAGTAGGTGACTGAAAGAAGAGCGCCCGACGCGTCGTACGTGTAGACGCCGTACTCGCTTGAGTAGGCCGGGGTCACTACGTTGCGGCTCGACTCGTACGTGTACCACAGCGACGGGATGAACGCGCCGCTTTCCGCTTCAATGTATCCCTTTATGCTGGTGTATTCGCCCTGCGTCGCGCTCTGCGTAGCGCCCTGCGCGTCGTGCATCGTGAATCTTGCGGCGCCGCTGTTATGTTCCTCGAACCAACTGTACCATATATAGTACCTGCACTCGGGGCATTCCATATAAAGATCGTTTTCATAATCATCTATATTCCAGTTTGATTCGCATGAAGAACACTGGAAATCGCGCCCCGTCATCCTGATGAATTCGCAGCACTCCCAGCATTCGACGTAGAAGTTCGGGTCAAAAACGTCGCCGTAGCAGTTCGGGCACTGCCCCCAGTACTCCGGCGGAGGCGCGTCCGCGCCGGTGGAGAAATCAGTGTAGCCATATGTGAAACCCGGATTTACAAGCGCTTTGAAAAGATGATTGTAAATCTCCGAAGATATCCATCTGGTATACGGGTCCGGGTCCAGGCCGCCGCTGCCCATGAATGTGGTGGCGTTGCCGAGCTGGAAGCCGCCATAGACCCAGTACGGGCGTTGTTCGGCGTATATGACCGATCCCGGCGGCTTGAGGCCGACGCTCGGCCCTCCGAGCACCAGCGGATTAGACATGGTCAGCGGATTGAGCGTCCATATAAGATGCCCTGACATCATGTAAGGCGCCACGTTGACGTTGGGGTTGAGACCTCCGTTATGATACTCGTCGCCGACGTTGTAGCAGTGCGCAACTTCGTGAGGCAGCACGTTGAGAAGTTCGGGCGTGCCTTCGGTAACAATGTTTGCGGGCATACCGTAAGTGTAGCCGCCGAACCATCCGTCTTCCTCGGGATCGTACATGTATTCCCTTGTGTACCCGACTATGAGCGTGTACTCGTTGTCCGGCGTCTGGAGCGTAAGCAGAGCCTCCCACACCCTGCGATGCCCGGCGAGCGTGTACAGGTCATACCTGGAGTCGCTCAGGTCGATCTCGGGACCCAGTACGTATTCAACGTTTGCCCTTGCCACCGGATATGTGGATATCAGCATTTCCGACGCGGTCATCCATTCGCCTTCGCACGCTACTACTCTCCCGTTGTAATTGCTGATCATCGGCACGGCAAGAATTTTAAGCGAAGCGGTTTCATAAAAGTTGACGGACCTGACAGCCCTGCCCCCGTCCATCTCGAATGTGAACGTGTAAGCTCCCGCCTGCCAGTAATCAACGTCAGACATGTCCCTTGGCTGGAACAGCAGCGTATGGTCGTCAGGGATGCCGGCCGGGGAGAGCTGCGTGACGACGACGCCGTCCCTTTCGATAGTCAGTACAGCCGCGCCGCTGAGATCGAACGGCTCCGCGAAGTCTATGAAGATCGCGGTGTCTTTGCCCGCGACAAAATTCTCCATAAGATAAAAATCACCGGTTTCGGTATCAAAACCGTAGCTCAGGCACTGGTTGATCTCGATCATCCTTATTACGGGCGCGGTGCTTACGAACTCCTCGTCGATCGGCTGGAAAGGCAGGTGCCTCTCCGGTATCGGCACGACTTCGGTCACGTCGATATACGGTTCGCGGTCCGGCGGCGCCGCTCCTCCCGGCTGATTATCCGAAAGGTTGACTGTTATGTCGTTCCTCGCGTCGTCGGCGCCCGATCTTTTGCACGCAGTCGCGGCGAGCATCGCGCACAGGACCAGGATCAGCAGAACTGCTTTTGTGATATTTTTCATGTTCATTCCGATCCGCCCGCCTTTAGCGGACGCCACGCAGCGGTTTGAAAACTTGCTTTTCATGCTTGTATACCTGCTTTCTTCGGAGTTCGTTGATTTTATGATACGAAAATAACATATTAATAGAGTAATGAACAGGGGTAAATTTTTCACAAACCGTCTTTAGGCAATGTTGCTGTTCAGAGGCCGGACCATATGCAGGGCTGCGTGGCATGGTTTTTGTTGTTTCGGTCAGTACCGGCCTTTTCACCGGTATTCCCTCAACAAAAAAACCATACCACGCAGCCCTTGATGGGCAGACAGTGAACAGTTACAGCAAGTCGTTTACTGTTGCGGGAAAAACCGAAGAGTTGTCGTCCTGGGCAAAATGCCTCCGGAGGAAAAATACCTCCGGAGGCAGCGATGGATCTTTTATCAGCCGGCTATATCAAGTTAAGCGTATGTTGCGCACAAAGCGGATGAAAGCCTCCCGCGCGTCCTTTTTTGCCTGTTCCGCCGCGGTGATCCCTCTTTGCGCCGCGTCTATATCGTTATCCAGCGCTGTGAGCCGCGCCAGATAGTTTTGCCCTTGCTGCGTCTGAGGCCCCGCTGATTCAAGATTTTTTCTTATTCGTTCCTGTTCCTCGAGAAGCCGGTTCAACTGAGTTTGCAGGGCGTTCAGTTTTTCCTGTTCCGAGTCTGCTTTTCGCTTTAGTTCAGCCGCGTCATTAAGCGCCGCGCGAACAGGCGCGGGAAACTCGTCGTCGGTCGAAAAACGGACAAACTCTCCGATGGGCATGTCGGACATTACGATCTGTTTTACCGACGGCTTCTCCTCTCTGACGGAGAAAGCCGTTTCGCCGGAGGGCAGATCGATTTCAAAGCGGTAATGGCTTCCTGTTTTTTCAAGGTATTCGGACGGCGACGTCAGCTTCGCGGCCGGGCGGTAAGGATGCTCCACGATAAGACGCCTGGTCTTGCCGGAGGCGTTTCTGAACGTATACGCGCGTTCTTCGATCTGAATGTCCTCTATCGCCATGACGCCGCCGCCTACCGATACCGCGTTGAACCTGTAGCGGTTCGAGTCCGCGTATCGCCCGGTCACGGAGAGGTCTTCGCCGTACGCTATGATCCGCTTTTCATCTTCAGGAAAAAACTCGATCAGCGCGTCGCCGGCGTATGTTCCGTCGTCGTATACGGTTATTGCCCCCGCCGGAAGCTTCATGCCGGTGCTGTTCACCAGTTCGGCGGCGATCGCGGGGTTTGCCGCGCCTCTGCGGGGAGGTCTGGCCGCAGTGAAAACCAGCGTTTTTTTAGCGTTGACCGATCCTTCAACTAAAGGAAGCATCGCGCTTTGCTGCCGCTGAAGGTCGACGGGGGTTTTCACTGTAAACTCAAACTGGTCGCCCGCCTCGCGGCCCAGGGCTGTCTCCAGTTGACCCGCCGGTATGGAAAACGATCCGGCGGCTTCAGCGGCGGCTTGTATGTCGGCTGCCGCCGGGACGCCCATGCTCCCGGCGATGCCCGACGCCGCGCGCGCGCCTTGCATTGTTGGGGCGGTTGATCCCCCGGCATGAGCGCCGTCTGCGGCCGTACGGGCGTTCAGCGCGGCGGGAGCGCCGCTCATAGAGGCGTTTCTTATCGGACGGGGCGGAACGGGGCTGACCGGAGAGTCGTCAGTATCAGACGCGCGCATGAAGTCTTCCCTTGCTCTGTCCCTTCCGGCGGCAGTTCCGGAGTCGTAAACGTTCGCGGCGGCGACTCCGGCGATCGCCAGCGGGACAGCCGGGCGCGCCAGGCGGTAAGGCGCGTACAGATCCTGAGTGAAAGACACGGGTTTTCCCGTCACTAATGAGAGTTCTACCGCGTCCCAATCCGTGTCGGAGTCGTTATCGACGATAGCCCATCCCTGCAGGAAGGGCTCATCCCGCGACAGATCCAGCCGGTATGACACCTTCCAGACCGGCGCTGGTATAACATAGCTGAACGAGACCTTACGGGTTTGCTTGCCGGGAAGCTTTATCGTCAAGTTTCTGACGTCCGAGTCCCGCTCCTTCATGATCAGATCTAGGGCGCGGTTCGCGTCCTCGTTGATTTTCGGGTCGGAAAACGAGAAGCCGCCGACGTCCTGCATCCGGATAGCGCGTATCCCTTCGGCGGTGAGCAGGGTAAGATACTGTTCCTGCCCGGGCATACCCGGCGGCCTCGCTGCGCCGTCAGTCCGGCGCGTCTCCACAAACAGGATCCTGCCCTTTTGCGAGTTTGGGGCGAATAGTTCGATTTCCGCTCCTTTGAGGCTGTTGAGGAGGTCGGCTATATGGTTTACTTCATATAGATCGATGGACAGCCCTTTCAATGTGCGCAGCAAGGTTTCTTCCGAGTGATACGTTACGGCGGGGCTGGCGTCCGGGTCGCTGATCACAATGGACTTCAGCGCGTCGTTGAGCGCGTCTTTATTGAAAGGCAGAGCAACCTCCGCGTCGCCGGTGATTTCACCGTCGTGTTCGAAAAAACCTACTCCGGAAGAAAAAATCGTCAGCTTGCGAAGTTTGATATCCGACGCGCTTGCGTTACTTTTTGACATATTGACCTCCTGGATTCCCTCCGCAGAGATTACTCCCTCCGCAGAGATTGTTCCCTCCGCAGAGATTACTCGCGCTGCAGTTCACGGCGCCCCGCAGACTGTTACTCCAACCGCAGGGATTGCTCGCGCTGCAGAGCGGCTATGTTCCGCAGTTCCCGTATGATAAAGAACGCCGACAGGGCCGCCGCAGCGAAATCCGCGATCGGGCCCGCGTAGATAGCCCCGTCAAGACCGATTATTGTGGGAAGAATCAGCAGCAGCGGAATCAGAAACAGGCCCTGCCTGGTCATGCTTATCCACATACCGCGCGTGGCTTTTCCTATGGACGTAAAGAAACTGAACGTTATCGGCTGGAGGCCGTTGACGAAAGTCATAAACATGAAAATACGCAGATAGCGCTCCGCGAAATCGAGATAAAGCTTATCGTTTTCACCGAAAATGAGCATAAGCGATCTTGGGAATATCTGGAATGCGAGAAATATGACTACGGAGATGACGCTCGCGGCGGCAAGCGCGTAAAACAGAGTCTTTTTCACGCGGTCATACTTCTTCGCGCCGTAATTGAAGCCGAATATCGGCTGGCTGCCGTGACCGATGCCGACGGTCATCGCGAGGAAAATGACGTTCATTTTTGAAATAGCGCCTACGCAGCTCAGAGGAATAACGCTGCCGTAGATCGACGACGCCCCGTAGTGCCGCATAACATTATTCATGGTGATCTGGGTAGCCGCCATCAAAAGCTGGTTGGTAGAGGAGGCTATGCCCAGCGCGCAGATTTTTCCCGCTATCGGCGCTCTCGGCCGCAGATTCTCTCTTTTGATCGTAATGGTTTTTGTTTTCCTCAAAAAATAGTACACGGCGATAACGGTCGTTATGATCTGGCTGACTGTGGTCGCCCAGGCGAGCCCGGCGATACCCCATTTGAACACGAACGCCGTTATGGGGTCAAATACCAGATTGATAACGGCGCCGGCCAGCATGCAGCCCATCGCGTACCGGGGGCTGCCGTCCGCGCGGATGAGCGAGCACGCGCCGGTCGTGAACACTGTAAACGGGATGCCGATAGCCGTGATCCACATGTACGTAAACGCAAGCGACCTGACTTCCTCAGTCGAGCCGAAGGCGTAGAGTATCGGATGAATGAAAACAAGGACTATGACGCCGATAGCGGTCCCGCAGATAGCCAGCAGGCTGAGCGCGTTCCCCGCGAACCGGTCGGCCTCGTCTTTTTTACCCTCGCCCAGCCGCAGGTTATAGTTCGACGCGCCGCCAACGCCCAACAGCAAAGAGGTAGCCCCGCCGATAGCAGTCAGCGGGAAAGAGACGTTCGTCGCGGCGATCCCGAGCATGCCGATCGCGAATCCGATGTATATCTGGTCGACGAGGTTGTATATCGCGGTGACCATAAGCGCAACGATAGCGGGGATCGCGAACTGCCGCAGCAGCGGCCCGACGGGCTGAGTGCCCAGAGGGTTGGACTTCACCGATGAGTTAACAGTTTCCGTCATGCCGACACTTCCAAAGCAAAATATTATCAATTTTGAGTATATCACCTGCGCTTTGCCTTGTCTATCACATTTTCAACACTTATTTACACGTTTTCTCTTGCAAACAGAGCTGTGGCTTGGTATATTATGTAATCGTAGTAACATCCCGGTAAGAACGGGACAGAACATTAATGGAGGTACTCATGAAAAAAAGCCAAATCACAAGAAGCCTGACGGCGCTGCTGCTGATCCTGATGCTTGCGCTGACGCCGGTCATAGTCATTGCGTCCCCGGCCGAAGCGCTTACGATCGAGCAGCTGATGGAAGACCCGTCGAAGAACATAACCAGAGGCGAGTTTGCCATGCTGATAAACGCCTGCCTCTCTCTGCCTGAAATGGAAGGGGCCGGATTCAGCGACGTCCCGGAAGGCCATCCCTATGCGGCGGACATCATGACGGCGCAGGCCATCGGCTACATGAACGGCTACGGCCAGGGCATTTTCCGTCCTGACGCGACCATCTCGGGCGCCGAAGCCGCCGTCAGCATAAACTACTTCCTTGGATTCGATCTAACGAAAGTTCAGCCGAACGACCTAACGACGGTTCCGGCGTGGGCGAACCCGGCAGTGTCGAACCTTCTTGATCTGCGGATGATCGCGCTGGAGCTTGCCGATAAAAGGGTCCTCTCAGTGGCGGACGCAGTGACCTTCGCGACGGCGCTCCTTACGGCGATGATGTTCCAGGGAAGCCCGTACGCGCTGGCGCAGGTCAGTGAGCGCGACGACTTTTACGGATACAACAACCGCCAATATCTCGCGACCGCCACGATACAGCCGGGATATTTCTTCGCTATGGCCTTCCTCGATCCCGAGTTTGAAGTCCAGAACAGGCTGACAGCGCTTTTGACCGAAATCCTCACGACAGAAAGCGCTCCCGGCAGCGACCAGTGGAAGATAAAGCAGCTTTTTGAAATGTACATGGACGAACCCGGCAGGGCCGCGTCGCTGGAAAGCATCATGCCTATCGTCGACGAGATAAACGCCGTGAGCAGCATCGCCGAACTCAATGAGCTTGCCGCGAAGTATTACTCGGTCATGAACCTGCAGGGCTTTTATGCCATGGCCGTCGCCAGCGACGCCAGAGTCGACGCGACGCAATGGTGCGCGATCATAGTGCCGGGCTCGTTTATGCTGGGTACGCGGGATTATTATACGGACGACGAATCGCTCGCGCCCGTACACGACGCGCTGAAAAACTATTTGGCCGCCATGCTCGGGTACGCCGGTGAAACCGACGACCTCGAAGCGCGCGCCGCGGCGATGTTTGAGATGGAGCAGGCGAACGCGCTCGCGTCCATGCCGATGGAACTGTTCAACGATCCCGAAGTGATCTACGCCAAATCAAGCTGGGCGGAAATGGACGGCGTTACGGCGGGGTCGAACTCTCTAAATTACAGCCCTGAACTACGCGAGGTTTTGAGCGACGCCAACGTATACTGCCCTGACATGGACTATATAAAGCACATAGAGTCGCTTTACACGGAGGATAATCTGGCCGTGCTCAAGGACTTCGCGATACTCAACCTGATAGGGACCTTCGGCGGGTTCGTCGGCGACGACTTTGCAGACCTGAACGTGGAACTGCAGGTCGTCCTGTTCGGCGGCGCGGTGGAGCGCATGAGCCTTGAACTGCGCGCCCAGTCGCTTGTTACGTCTCTGATGAGCAACGCTTTCTCGAAGCTTTACGCGGAGCAGTACGTGACCTCCGCCGTGAGGGACGACGTGACCCAAATAGTCGAGAGCATCCGCGACAAGTACCGCGAGCGCATTGCCGCGCTGGAATGGATGAGCGATGAAACAAAGGCGATGGCGATAGAAAAACTCGACGCCATAAAAACGTATATCGCCTATCCGGACGACTACGGCTCTGCGTATGATTTCGACGTCAGGGCGTACGACGACGGCGGAAATCTCATTGAATTCTATATGGACTATTGCAACGCGGTATACGGGCAGCAGCTTGATCTGCTGTCAAGGCCCTATGACGGCAACCTTTGGGACAACGTGCCGACCTACACGGTAAACGCCTTCTATTCGCCGACGGAGAACGCGATAATTATCCCGGCCGGGATCCTTCAGGAGCCGTTTTATTCGGGAGACGCTCAGCGCGAAGCGAATCTGGGCGGTATCGGCGCGGTGATAGCGCATGAGATCAGCCACGCTTTCGATAACAGCGGGGCGCAGTACGATAAAAACGGGACGCTCAGTAACTGGTGGGCGGAGAGTGATTTCGCCGCCTTCATGGAACTTGCCGGAGGCGTTGCGGATGCGCTGAGCGACATCCTGTTTGTTGGCGATATGAGCGTCAACGGGGTCCTGTGCACAGGCGAGGCCATCGCCGACCTCGGAGCGATGACGTGCGTTCTTGACATAGCCGGCGATATCGACGACGCCGATCTGGCGCTGGTGATGCGCTCATGGGCCAACATCTGGGCTTCGCGCATGTCGGCCGAAGTGGCCGCGTACATGCTTTCCATAGACGTTCATCCGCCGCATAAAGTGAGGGCGAACTTCATCCTCTCGCAGCTTGAAGAGTTCTACGAGACCTTCGGGATAACAGAAGCGGACGCGATGTTCGTTGCGCCGGACGCGAGACTCGCGATCTGGTAAGCGGACCCGGCGGGGGGCGGAATAGCCACGCGGCGGGTATACTCAGCGTAAGAAGCGCCGTCCATCCGGGCGGCGCTTTCAGAAGAGGAGTGGTCATCGTGAACGATAAGAGATTGACGGGCAGAGTAGCCGTCATTACCGGCGCGCATACGGCGATCGGCGGCGCGATAGTCAGAAAGTTTGCCGGCGAAGGAGCGCGCGCGGCTTTTTTCGGCGGCTGCGGGGAAGCCGGCGCGGAGCTTCTCGCGGATATCGAAAAAGCGGGCGGGGAAGGGCTGTTTGAAAAGGTCGAAGCTTCCGACCGGGACGCCGTGAAGGCGTTTTTCGGGAAAGTCGCGGAGGCGTTCGGAGACGTCGACATCCTCGTCACGGTTCCGATAATCGAACAGAACAAGCCTTTCGTCGAGCTTGACGAGGCCGACTGGGTCGATATGATGGAAAACGACGGTCTGGGCGCTGTCTACGCCATGTGGGAAGCCCTGCCTTCCATGAAGAAAAACAGAAGGGGGAGCATTTTGAACGTTACGTCCCTCTACGGAACCGAAGCCGGCGTGAACGCCGCGTTTCACGCGTTTTTTATGGCGGGGATGCATAATCTGACCCGATGCGTCAGCATGGAATATTCGCCGTGGGGGATCCGCGTCAACGCTCTCGCGCCGGGTCTGATCTCCGGCGGCGGGACGGAGATTTCCAAAGAAGAAGTATTCCGGATCATGGGCGACGATACGCTGCGAAGGGCAGGGACGCCTGAAGAGGTTGCGAACGCCGCTCTCTGGCTGTCGTCGGACGAGGCTTCTTTCGTGACCGGCGCGGTGATCAATGTCAACGGCGGCGTCGTGAGCCGAAGCATGGAAACCGCGACCTGGATGATGGGAGAGACGGAATTCAAGCGGGATTTTGAATAGAGTGTCCTCAAAAACTCCGGCTGTCATCCTGAGCAGCGCCTCTACGGCAAAGGCGCATGCGAAGGATCTTTCGTTGTGGATAATGGAATAACTGAGGTAAGATTCTTCGCTAATGCTCAGAATGACAGTAATTGCAGCGGTTTTGAGTTTTCGAGGACACACTGATAATAAGAGGGAGGCGGGCAATGGTTATTGACAAACAGGATTATGACCGCACGGGTAAGATCCTCACTGAGAAATTCAATATCAAGCCGGAAGGCTCAAGGCTTCTGGACAACAAGGTCGCCGTCATTACCGGGGCAACGCTCGGCATCGGACTTGCCTGCGCGATCCGCTTCATACAGGAAGGCGCGAAGGTCGTCATAACGGATATCCAGGACGAGATAGGATACGCCAACGCGGAGTTCATCCGCTCCTGCGGCGGGGACTGCGTTTATTTCCATTGTGACGCGTATCTTCGCGACGAGGCGGCGGCGGCGATCAGGGGCGCGATCGGCGAATACGGGCGGGTTGACATTCTTGTAAACAACGCCGGGTACAACATCCCCGCCAGATTCGAAGAGGCGACGCCGAGCCAGTTCCGGCAGATGGTAGGCATACACGGTCTCGCGCACTGCTATATGATATGGGAAGTCTACCCGCATATGAAAAAGCAGGGCGGGGGAGTCATCCTCGAGTTCGGTTCCAAATCCTCCGTCAAATCTTCTTTGCGCGACCCGTTCTACTGTTTTGCCAAGGCCGGGGTCGGGCAGCTCACGAAATGCCTGAACCTCGAGTTCGGCCGCGACAATATCCGCATAAACTGCATAGGGCCGGGGGCGGTCTTTACCGGAATGACCATGACGAACGACGGCAAGCCGATCCCGGGATTCGAGAGGATGGCGGACTTCTCTCCGCGCGGGTATCTTGCATGGCCGGAAGAGATAGCGAAAACCGCCGTCTGGCTTTGCAGCGACGAGTCCGATTATGTGTCCGGACAGATCATCTGCGCCGACGGCGGGCTTGTGACATAATAAAAAAGGAGTGGCTGTAATATGTTTCCAATAAGAACGAATAAGGTGCTGGAGAAACTTCGCAAAGGTGAGACGCCGCTCGGGATGCAGATGTATACGCCGTCACCGGAGATCTACGAGCTCGTTGGCTACGCCGGATTCGACTATGCGATGCTTGATATGGAACATTCGCGCGTCAATGACGAGACGATGCTCAATCTGATCCGCGCCGGCGAGAACGCCGGGCTGACGATGTATGTGCGCGTCGCGGCGAACGAGCCGAAACGGCTCAGATACGCGCTGGAATCCGGCGTCATGGGTATCGTGATACCGCATATCAAGTCGAAAGACGACGTCATCGCCGCTCAAAATGCCATGCGTTATCCGCCGGTCGGACACGCGGGGATATGCCCCGCGATCCGGGGCGCCGGCTACAGCGAGGACAACTGGGAAGCTTACATGAACTTCTGCAACGAGAACGTGCAGCTTATCTGCCTGATCGAAGACGTGGAAGGCGTGGAGAACTGCGAAGAGATTTTCTCAATGCTGACTCCCGGTCTGGACGGATACGGCCTGGGTCTGGCGGACCTTGCGCATTCGCTTATGAAACCGGGGGAGAAGGTCAACTGGCAGCATCCGTTTTGTCAGACCGCGCGCGAGACGGTCATTCCCTGCGGGAAGAAGCATAACCTCTGGAACCAGGCGATGGCTTACGCCGCGAATAAAGAGACTGTCGAGGCCACTAAGGCCGCCGGAGCGGATATATTACTGTTCCACCCCGATCAGCATATCTTCCTCGCGCATCTGAAAGGCATGATAGCGGCCTGCCGCGGCGAAGACAGGTAATATAATGAACCGCCATAAAGGGTATGGGAGGATCCGTTGGTGTACCCGTTATGACGGTTCCGAGCCTTGCTTGACAAGGCTCTTTGGTCGGAGTGGGGCGACTCGAACGCCCGGCATCCAGCTCCCAAAGCTGGCGCGCTACCAACTGCGCTACACCCCGAGGGGTAACGTAAAATGTAAAATGTAAAACGTAAAATGTAAAATGTAATATGAGAAACAGCGCGGTGCAGGACACGAATTATACAATATTGCGAATTAAGTTTCAAGATATTTTTCATTCGATTCGATTGCGCTCATTTCACACGTAACTGTTCACTGTCTGCCCATCAGGGGCTGCGAGGTATGGTTTTTTTGTTGAGGGAATACCGGTGAAAAGGCCGGTACTGACCGAAACAACAAAAACCATGCCACGCAGCGCTGCAAACGGGATGCCCCCTGAATAGTAACCTAATTGAAAAAATGGCGATTCGCCATTTATCATCTGCCTTATTATATGAAATGGCGGTCGCCATTTATCATCTGCCTTATTTTATGAAATGGCGATTCGCCGCAGAGCAGTCCTTCAGTATCTGCGCTTTCAGCTCGTCTATGCTGTTGAACTTGATCTCGGGACGCAGATGCGAGTAAAATTCGATTCGCACCTGCCGGCCGTACAGGTTGCCCTGGAAGTTCAAAATGTGCGTTTCAGCAGTCGTAACTCTTGAATCGTTGACCGTCGGCCGGACGCCGATATTCGTCACGCCGATATGCCCGGCGCCGTCGCCGAGAAAGACTTTGGTCGCGTACACGCCGAAAGCCGGGATCAGCGTGCCCTCCGGGAAACACATGTTGATGGTCGGCGTCCCGAGCGTCCTGCCCAAGCGGTAACCATAGCGCACGACGTCGGTCAGAACATGCGGATGTCCGAGAAAAGCATTGGCGCGCTCTATATCGCCGGCTGATAAAAGCTTGCGGATATAGGTGGAACTGCTTGTTACTCCGTTGTACTTGACTTCCGGGATTATATCGCAGCCGATCCCGGTCTCCAGGCACTTTTCTTTCAAAAGCGCGCTGTTGCCGGCGCCGCCGCTGCCGAATCTGAAGTCGTGGCCCGCGACGAGATGGCGCGCCCCGAACTCGTCAATAAGATGACCTATAAAGTCGAACCATGTCATGTTTGCGGTTTCCCTGTCAAAGTGCAGGAAGATAATATCGTCTATGCCGAAGATGCGGTGTATCAGGCCGGCTCTGTCTTCAGGCGAGTTTATCAGAGGTACGGTCTCGCCGCTGACCAGGCTCAGCGGATGGGCGTCAAACGTGATAACGGAGGGGACAAGCCCTTTATCGCGCCCGATTTCCAGAACCTTTCTCATCAGCGCGGAATGCCCGATATGGATCCCGTCAAAAAAACCCAGCGCGATGGCGCGCTTCTTTTCGACCATTTGCTTACGACCTGCCTTATTCTTGTTGCTGCCGGGGATCATACGATTTGATTGGCTGTTACCCCGAAAAAACTCTTCAAAGTCCTGACATTACCGGCTTTCGCCTCGCCAAGCATCAGGAATTCACCATCGGGCCCGTAGAACCTGTATACCCCGTCCCGCGCGCCTGTATCCGTACAGGGCGCTCCGTTTTTACATTTGCGGGCGTCCGTTATGCTGAGCGTTACGGCCGGATAGCCGGAAAAAATCGCGTCCACCGGAATCATGACCGATTCGCCCCTGCCGGAGGAGATCGCGCCGATCACTTCATCGAGCGTATGCGCGTCCGATATCCCGAACATCCCCGCCCTCGTCCTGCGCAGGGAACTCATCGCGCCGCCGCAGCCGAGCGCGGCGCCGATGTCATGGCATAATGTGCGGATATACGTGCCTTTTGAACAGACTATCCGGAGCGTGAACTCATTTTTTTCGCCGTCAAGAAGTTCGATATCGGATATTAGTATCTCGCGCGCCGTCCGCGGGACGTCGACGCCGCGCCGCGCCATCTCATAGAGTTTTTTCCCGTTTATTTTGATCGCCGAGTACATAGGAGGGATCTGCGTCTGCGCTCCGACGAAACCACGGACGGCTTTCGCGAAGTCGCCGGCGGTTATGTCGGGTTCGCAAACACTGATCGTATTGCCCGTAATATCCTGCGTGTCGGTGACGACGCCCAGCCTGACTCCCGCGACGTATTCCTTTTCCGCGTTTTCGGCGAATTCCGCGGCGCGCGTAGCGCGTCCCGTAAAAACAGGCAGTACGCCCGTCGCCATAGGGTCGAGCGTGCCGCCGTGGCCGACTTTTGGCGCTTTTCCGGAGGGGCGCGCAACGCCGGGAGCCGCGCCGCCGCTGATATGGGCCTCACCCTCGCCGCTGCGCGCAGCGCCTCGTAACGCGCCGCGCAGCTTTGCCACAACGTCGTGCGAAGTCCAATCCGCCGGTTTGTCAACGACGATTATCCCGTTTAAAAACAAGCGCCCACCACCTGCTCCTGCCCGGACGGATAAATGCCGCCCCTATGTGAACCTAAACGCTATCACCCGGCAAATAGTCCGCCAGCGCCCCGAGCAGCGCTTCTTTGATCTGCGCAACTGTCGCTTCGAGGGAGAATCCGGCGGCCATGGGGTGGCCCCCGCCGCCGAAGTGTTCGCAGATGGCGTGCGCGTTTACTGACGGCGACGTCCTGACGGAAACCTTGCAGTCGTGTTCCGACTTGAGTTCGCGTATCGTTATCCCGGCAAGCACGCCGTCTATGGAGCCGGGTATCGACGCGATATCGTCCACGTCGTCCTCGTCCGCGCCCGCGTCTTCCATCATTTTCCGGGTAATCGTGGAGATCGCGACGACTCCGTCGAAATGAAACTCCAGCCCGGAATAGATAAAACCTTCTATCTTTATTCTGCCGCGAGTCTTTGTCCTGAAAAGTATCCTGTTAAGATCCCTGTGCGGGGCGCCCGCGTCCACCAGCAGCGCGGCGACGCGAAGCGTGTTTGCTGTCGTGTTCGCGAAAGCGAAGCAGCCCGTGTCGGTGGACAGCGCGGTATAAAGGCAAGCGGCGGTTTTTGCGCTGACGCCGCCCGACATTATCGTCAGAATATCATATATTGTTTCCCCGTTCGAAGCGTCGGTCTCCCTCAGACACGTCAGTTCCGCGTAGAGCGTGTTCGACGGGTGATGGTCGATACAGAGAGATATCGCGCCTATGTACTCCTCGCCGTTTTTCGGGAACAGATCGTATGAAGCTGTGTCGATGGTGATCGTATACTCCGGCTTGTAATCGTCCGGCGCCCGGTATTCTTCTACGAACCGCAAGTATCGCGGCGTCGTTTCCGGGTTGAAAAGGACATACGCCGTTTTTCCCTGTTCGCGCAGACCCTGAGCGAGCGCGCCCGCGCAGCCTATAGTGTCGCCGTCCGGCCTCCTGTGCGTGATTATGAGGAAACCGTCGCGTTCCCTGAGCCAGTCCGCGGTCTCGCCGACGCTTAACATTTTAGTTTCGGCCATTACTTGTATCCTCCGTCAGACGCGGCTCCGCGCTTCCGCCGCCGACATCGGTCGGGTCGGCAGCGGTCGGGGCACGTTGATCTTCAGTGTCAAGATCGCGCAGGAGCGTATTTATCCTCGCGCCCCGTTCGATGGATTTATCGAGCTCAAACTGCAGCTCAGGCGTATAGCGCAGGTCAAGGGCCTGTCCAAGCTCGCGCCGCAGATACCCCGACGCCGATCTCAATCCTTTACTGAAGTCTTTCTCCGACTGCAGCCCGTAGACGCTCAGAAACACTTTGGCGCGCCGCAGATCGGTCGTTGTGTCGACGCCCGTTACGCTTATCATCCCCTGATTGATCCTGGGATCCTTGATACCGCGCAGCAAAGAAGCCAGCACGCGCTGGATGTCCTCGTTTATACGCTGTAATTTATTCGGCTGCATAACGCACCTCGCCCTTGATAAGCGATTACCTAGTGGTCTGTAAAGTCTGAAAGTTCTGCATAATTGCGGTGGATTTTTTCGCCTACCGAGGCGAAAGACCGCAGTAATACTCAAATATTTCAAGGGCTTTCAACGAATGTAGGCGGAAAAAGACACTGAAAGGATGTAGGATTTTTAGGCTTTACAGACCACTAGACCTGTATCTGCTCCATACCGAAGCACTCGATGACGTCGCCCTCGTTGATGTCGTTGAACTTTTCAAGGGCGATGCCGCATTCGTAGTTCGTCGCGACCTCTCTGACGTCGTCTTTGAACCGGCGCAGCGAAGCAAGCGCGCCCTCGTGAATGACGACGCCGTCCCTTACCACGCGCGCGAAACTGTTCCTCATGATCTTTCCGCTTTGCACGTAGCATCCGCAAATCGTTCCGACACTGGACGCCTTGTAAAGCTGCCGGACTTCCGCGTGGCCATAGACGACCTCCTGGAATTTCGGCGCGAGCATCCCTTTCATAGCGGATTCGATCTCGTTTATGCAGTCGTAGATAACGCGGTACATCCGCATATCCACATGGCTGCGCAAAGCGCTGTCGCGCGCGGAGTTGTCCGGACGGACGTTGAACCCTACGATTATCGCGCCGCTGGTCGAAGCGAGCATAACGTCGGATTCGTTGATGGCGCCGACGCCCGAGTGTATCACCCGCACGCGCACCTCTTCGTTTGTGATTTTTTCAAGCGAGGTCTTTATAGCTTCCGCGCTGCCCTGGACGTCCGCTTTTACTATGATATTGAGTTCTTTGAGCTCGCCCTGCTGTATTCTTGAGAAAAGGTCCTCCAGCGTGACCTTGACGACCGAGACCCGGGCGCCTTTCTGCTCCGTCTTCCTCTGCGTCGCCAGTTCCCTGGCCATGCGTTCGTCTGTGACGACGTTAAAGAGGTCGCCGGCGTTCGGGACTTCGGACATGCCTGATATCTCGACGGGCACCGACGGCCCCGCCGACTTGATCCTCTCGCCCTGCTCCGTCATCATAACGCGAACGTTGCCGACGGCGGTCCCCGCGATTATGGTGTCGCCCTGATTCAGCGTCCCGTTTTGCACGAGGACGGTCATTATCGGGCCGCGCCCCTTGTCAAGCCGCGCTTCGATGACCGTTCCGCGGGCCAGACGGTTCGGGTTGGCCCGCAGCTCCGCTATTTCAGAGGTCAGTATTATCATTTCCAGAAGATGGTCTATACCCTCTCCGGTTTTCGCGGAGATCGGGCAGACGACCGTTTCGCCGCCCCATTCTTCCGGAACCAGATTATACTCGGTGAGCTGCTGCTTTATCTTTTCGGGGTTGGCGCCTTCGACGTCCATCTTGTTTATAGCGACAATTATCGGCGTCGCGGCTGCTTTGGCATGGTCGATCGATTCAACTGTCTGCGGCATGATACCGTCGTCCGCCGCGATGATAAGCACCGCGATATCGGTGACCTTCGCCCCGCGCGCGCGCATCGCGGTGAACGCTTCGTGCCCGGGAGTATCCAGAAATGTGATCGGGTTGCCGTGAATGGAGGTCTGATAGGCTCCGATATGCTGCGTTATACCGCCGGCTTCTCCGGCCGCGACGCTTTCCTCCCGTATCCTGTCGAGCAGCGACGTCTTTCCGTGATCGACGTGGCCCATGACGACGACCACCGGCGCGCGCGCGACGAGATCCGTATCCTTGTCGGCGCTGTCGTCGATAAGCCGTTCCTCGATCGTTACGACGATCTCGTGCTCGACCTTGCAGCCCATTTCGATCGCCACAAGCGCCGCGGTGTCATGGTCGATTATATCGGAAAGCGACGCCATTACGCCCATCCTGACGAGATGGCGCACGACCTCGGAACCGGTCTTTTTCATGCGGATAGCAAGTTCTCCCACGCTTATCTCATCCGGTATCATAACCCTCAGCGGGGCCTTTTTGGCTATCTCAAGCTGAAGCCGCTGCATCCTGTCGCGTTCTTCCTGCCGCCTCTTTGCGCCCGACGCCATCGTCTGCTGGCGCTGCTGCCCCTTCTTGACAAATTTTTCCTTGCCTCTTTTCATGTTTTCGGCGCGTTCGGGGACAAGGCTGTCAAGCCGTTCGTCGTATTTCGCGATATTGATCGTCGCTCCGGAGGTGTCGACCACGCGCTTTTGAGGAGCCTGGCGCGGCGTGAACGGTTTGTCCGGCTTCTTCTGCGGCGGCCTGGCGGCTGCCGCCGCGCCCGCCGGCTCGGCGACGCGTGAGGACGCGTCTGTTTCCGCCTGTGTTCCGGCCGCCGCGTCCGCGTCCTTGCCGGTTTCTTTACGCGGGGGCGTCGCGGGAGGCGATTCGACGGCGTAAATCTCTTCTATGCTTTCGATCTGGCTGTTAATTGTCAGATACTCGAAAATGATATCAAGTTCGTCCGCGGTAAGGACCTGCATATGATTTTTCGGAGTCGTCGCGTACTGCGTGAGGATTTCTGTGATTTTTTTCGTGGGGAGCTTGAAATCCTTTGCGACCTCGTGGACTCTGTATTTAAACATTGTACTCATTTCG
>Ga0082212_10004201_pt1 | contig 20070 bp, 14 predicted proteins | sample TergutNt197P3_FD_71548 | JGI IMG/M metagenome (GOLD analysis project Ga0082212, IMG submission 71548) | Neocapritermes taracua P3 segment gut microbial communities from Petit-Saut dam, French Guiana - Nt197 P3 | ecosystem: Host-associated > Arthropoda: Insects > Digestive system > Gut ... | reverse complement strand
ACTCGTTTTTTGTATGCTGTTTTATAATGATTAAGAAGAGAGTAAATTATGTTACATGGTCAGACAAATATTCGGTAGGAATAAAACTTCTGGATGATCAGCATAAAGGGCTCCTTGATTTTGTTAATGATTTGTTTAATCATGCGACCGGAAATGCAGATGAAGAACATGCCTATTTTCAGGGAGTAATTCAACAAGCAAAACAATATATTTCCGAGCATTTTGTAACGGAAGAAGAATGTATGGTTGCAACAAATTTCCCGGGTTATGTCGAACATAAAATGGCTCATGACAAATTTAAATTTGCCGTAGTCAGGAGCGTAAACGAATTTAATGCGGGTAAAATATTAACCCTCAGTAATTTTGCCAATTTTCTTAAGGACTGGATATCATCTCATGTAGACATGATGGACAAACAATACGGTTTATACTTTAAAAAAATCGCAGCTATTAAAAAAGACGGAAAGTTAAACAATGTCCTGGCGGAAATAATAAACAGAAGAGAAAAAACATCCGGCTGAAATTTTTATCTTTGTCTTGGATTTACGGGAAAAAGCGGCTTATAGACGCTTTTTCCAGGTCTTGTAACAAGCTCATCTACCCCGGAATTCCCGCCAGGGATTTATTCGGAAACGGACTAAAAAATACAGCCAGCCTACAGCAAAGCCTGATAAATGGGTTAGATGGGCTACGCCGCTTTGCAGGCCGGTTACAGAAAAGAATAACTCCAGGACTGTAAACCCAAGTACCATAACCGGCGCTCGCAGGGGGATTATTCCCCATATATACACAATTGCATCGGGGAAAAAAGCGGCAAAAGCCAGCTCAACTGCAAAAAGGGCTCCAGAAGCGCCCAAAAGGATTGCCGGGGTACTGGTAAAATAATACACTGCAAAAGAAATTACCCCGGCAAGGGTTCCTGTTATAAAATAGTATAGAAGAAATTCCTTGCTCCCCATCCTCTGTTCAACCTGAATCCCGAATATAAAAAGCCCCAGCATATTAAAAAGGATATGGGTAAAACTGCGGGGAGAATGCACAAACATATAGGTAACTACCTGCCAAACCCAGCCATGAAGCACTGCATCGGGGATCATTGCCAGATAAAAAGTTATCAATGGAAATACGCGTTGAGCCAGAAACACCAGAACATTAATCCCTATTAAATAATAAACCATGGAAGTATAGGTATAGCGGAAGGGTTTACGGAGTATTTTCATTACCTAACCATACGCTGAAGCCTGTTCTCTTGCAAGCCGATAGTATACTAGTGAATAAATTTTTATCAGGTTTTTTGCTAATTACCCTTCCCCTGTACGCTCAGGAAATCCTGCGTGGGGAGGTAAAAATTGAATTGGAACAAATACGGGGGTTCTCTGTTGTAGAATCGCCTCCTTTAAACCTGGCAGAAGCAAAACAAACCGGCCTGGAAGAAGCAGCCCGTTATTTTGGGGCAATGATCTACGGCTGGTCTTTTCACTACGATGTTGGTGAACGGGCCCGGAATATTGAAGAAAAACTGGAACTTACACCTTTGGGTGTGATCAGTGCCGGTGATCCCCGGATAATTTTAACTGATATTCAGATGAACGGCCCTAATATGCATTTATGGCTCGATTATCACCCCGAAGAAACCCAAATTTACCGGATAAATAAATGGAAAGCCGGCTCTACACGAACAGCTCAGGGTTATGGGGAAAGTCCTCTGGAAGATAAGCATGGCGCCCTGGAAGATGCTGCCAGAGCAGCGATCCGGGCCATTTTACGGGGAAACGAAAGGAACAGACCTAAAGAAACTACTGGGTTTATCAGTTTGGCTGCGTTTCCCCGTTATTGGATGGATAAAGGCCGTTGGGCCGCCTATGGCCGTTTTCACGTTAATATTCAGGAAATTAAGCCATTTGCCGCTTATTAACAATTATACTTGACAGTAATAAAACTCCCCAATTATATTAATTAAGAAAGAAAAATTTGTTATATTATTAATAAGGTGCGGAAGATGTATTGTTCAAGGATTTCCTTGCGAAGGATTGTACTCCGTACTATGCTTTTGTGCTTATTATTTCAGGCTTGTTCAGATTTTAGTTTTAGGCTTGGTACGCAAGGAAAACCTCAAAATTTAGATTCTCAGGGTAATTTTCCTGTCTATACTTTCTATAGAGATATACCAGGTGTAACCCAGGAAGAAATAAATGCTATCGAAGAACTCCGTCAATCTGGCCGTACCTTTGTATATGGCACCTACCTAACTTCAGAATGTTTTAACGATTCAGGCCGTATGGGAGGCTTTGGGGCGCTGTTCTGCCAATGGCTCAGCAGCCTGTTTGGTATCAATTTTACACCGGTTATTTTTGAATGGACCGATCTGCTCGATGGCATTGAATCTGGCGCTATAGACTTTACCGGAGAACTAACTATTACTGCTGAACGGCAGGAAAAATTTATAATGACAAGTACTATTGCACAGCGGACGGTGATTATTACCACAATTACCCACCACCCCGATCCTGAAGCCATATCTTCGTGGCGGCGTCCGCGTTTTGGTTTTCTTACCAATTCCGTTACCTATTCCATGATTCAACCGACCCTGTCTTTTGATGTGGATACAATATATGTTGATTCTGTAGATGAAGCCTATCGTCTGCTTAGAGAAGAAAAAATAGATGCATTTATCGAAGATGGATACGAAGGTGCGGCGGCAATCCAAAACGATTTGACCATAGAAGAACTTATTCCCCCTGTTTACAATCCTGTTTCTATGGCTACAAACAAGGCGGAACTGGCTCCCATAATTTCTGTTTTACAAAAATACTTAAACCAGGGCGCACTCCATCAGCTGGTGGATCTTTATAATAGAGGCTATAGAGATTACTTTACCTATTGTTTTCATGCATCTCTTACCGAAGAAGAAATGGCATATGTTGCAGATCATGATGGTAGTCTGGGAGTAGTAAAGCCAATTCCCTTTATTATGGAAAAGGATAATTATCCCTGGGCATTCTATGACAAGACCGAAGAAGCCTGGCAGGGCATAGCCTGGGATGTGCTTAAAAAAATCGAATTGGTAAGCGGCCTGCAGTTTGAAGTAGTTAGTTCCAAAAATGATACATGGTCTGATAATCTGGTTCAATTGGAAAAGGGCGATGGGGCATTTGTTTCCAAGCTAATCCGCACCAGCGACCGGAAGGATCATTTTCTCTGGAGTGAAGTTCCTTATGCTACAGATCACTTTGCCCTTCTGTCAAAAAAGGAAACGCCGGATGTGGGGATTAACGAAATTCTTTATGCTAAAGTAGGGCTTTTGGCCAATTCTGCATATTCGGAATATTTCCCTCTTTGGTTTCCTAATCATACCAATACGTTTATATTTCCTACCAGGGCAGAAGCGTTAAAAGCCCTTGATAAAGGCGAGATAGATCTCTATATGGGAACAAGGGATACAATCCTTAACCTGACCAATTACATGGAAGAACCGGGATACAAGGTTAACCTTATGTTCTACCAAACTGCCGATTCTTTCTTTGGTTTTAACCAGAACGAAGAAATATTATGTTCAATAATCAACAAAGCCCAGGTTTTGGTGAATACGGAACTGCTGGAAAACCGCTGGTTAAGCAGAACTTTTGATTACCGGACTACGCTTGTTCGCCAAAGGCAGCCCTACCTTATTGGTTTTTGCATTGCAATGGGTGTGATAGTTTTTCTTCTTTTAACGCTGCTGCAAAAATACCGGGAATCAAAATATCATCTGAAAGTAATGGTAAGGCGGCGGACGCGGGAACTGGAAATCCAGAAAGATGCCGCACAGACTGCATACAAGGTAAAAAACCGTTTTCTTGCCAATATGGGTCACGAGCTTCGTACCCCTCTTAATGCAATTATTGGCCTTTCCCAGGCGGAAGTGGAACGGGCCAATGCGGAATCCAAAGAAAATCTTTCTTCTATCAACCGTTCCGGTGTTACTTTATTAGGTATTATTAACGATCTTCTGGACGTTTCCAACATTGAATCAGGAGATTTGCAGTTAAAGCCCTCCGATTATTCATTGCCTATGTTTATCAGCAATGCTGCTGCTTCGGCAAAACTTAGAATTGGCACCAAAAAAATAGATCTGCAGCTTGATTTGGATGAAAATCTGCCGCTTAAACTTTTTGGAGACGAGCACCGGGTAAAGCAAATTCTTGGGAACCTTCTTACCAATGCTGTAAAATTTACCAACGAAGGTTCCATTGTTTTGCGCGCAGGTTTTATCCGGCCGGAAGATGAAAGTGGAATTATTTTATTCTTTGAGGTCTGCGATACGGGAATCGGAATCCATAATGAACACATGAAAAAACTCTTTACTGATTACAGTCAAGCTGATACGGAAAGCAGCCGTTCAACAGGCGGAGCCGGTATGGGATTAGTCGTATCCAAAAGACTTGCAGAACTGATGGGAGGGAGTTTAAGCGCAATAAGCAGGTTTGGCATAGGCAGTGTTTTTGCCGTTCAGATACCTCAAAAAATTGTGGATAAAACGGTTCTTGGTAAAGAAATTGTGGAAAAACTTAAAACATTTACCTGGAAAGAAATGCTGGAAGAAAGAATGTATCTTCCCTATGCCCGTGTATTAGTAGTAGATGATGTAGTTACCAATCATGCGGTAGCCAAGGGAATGATGAAGCCCTATAAAATGACTATAGACGCAGTCCTTTCTGGTCAGGAAGCTGTCGATCTTATTGCCGGGGCGGAAGTACATTACGATGCAATCTTTATGGATCATATGATGCCCGGCATGGATGGTGTAGAGGCGACCAGGCTTATCCGGGAATTGGGTACCGGTTATGGGCAAACCATACCGATTATTGCCCTTACTGCAAATGCTTCGCCGGGAATTGAGGAACTATTTCTTACCAATGGCTTTAACGCTTTTATGGCCAAACCCATTAATGCAAATACATTAAATAGCATATTAAATAAATGGGTTAGAGACAGGGAAAAAGATGAGCTTTTTGCAGGCGAAATACAGGAAGAAGAACAGGAACAAAGTTGTATTTTAAATGACTATAGCATTGAAGGTGTAGATCTGGCTGCCGGTGCAGCGCAGTTTGGCGGAGAAGATAATTATCTGGAAATTGTAAAAGTTTTTATCAGCGATACACCAAAATTACTGGGAGAAGTACAAAATTTTCTGAATGGATTCAGCATTATGCCTGCTGCTGCCGCCGCCGCCCTGGAGTCGTTAAAAAACTATACTATTACGGTACATGGCATTAAAGGTTCCTGTTATGGAATTTGTGCTACACCGGCAGGGGATCTGGCAAAAGAATTGGAAATGGCCGCAAAATCCCAGAACCTTGGCAGGGTATTGGAATTAAACAACCAGTTTATTGCATCTACAGAAAAGCTAATCGATGAACTTAAAGTATTATTCCCTAAAAAAGAAGAAAAAAACAAAATCGAAAAACAGTCCCCGGACAGAGCGGTGCTGCAAAATCTGCTGGATGCTGCACAGTCCTACAATATCAATAATATTATTAAAGTCCTTGATGAACTGGAACAGTTTAAATACATAGAAGATTCAGAACTTGTTTTAAAACTTAGGGAATCTGCAGATAATTATGAATATATGGATCTTATTGCACTTCTAAAAGATGCATTAAAGATAGAGGAAGGAAGCGCTTCTATGGCAGTTTCTGCAAGTTAATTTTTATCCGGTTTTTATCTTTTTGATTCTTCTCAAAACCTGTAAAAATTGTTATTCTGAATAATAATGGATCTTCTAAGTACTGTAAAAAACCTCCATCCTCTGGAAATTAAAATTATCCTCAATTATAAAAAAGGGGATGAACTTACCATTGACCGGGTAGAAAAAGACTTAAATCTGAAAAGCGGCAATGGCAACCAGGCTCTTTCCTGGCTTGCAGGGAAAGGCATAGTGCAGGAGCTTCGCCGTGAAACAGCGGTTTTTTATGAGATAACAGGACTTGGCCAGGAATGGAAAGAAAAGGGCAGCCCGGAGGAACGTATCCTTGAACTGATACGGCAAAGACTTAATACGGAACAGGATAAACCAAAACTTCCCGAAATTGCCCGGATGCTCAAAATGGAAAACAAGGATATTGGCAGCGCCTTTGGCAGCCTGTCAAAATTAGGTGTACTGGCTATGGATGGTGATAAAAAAGTAACCATTACACTGCCTCTGGAACATTATGAAGATCCTTTAAAAAACCCGGTGCTGGCGCATTTTAATCTTATACATGGTCTGTTTAAGAAAGTAATAATGGAAAGCGGCCTGTTGGCTGAAACATCCCTGACTGATGCGGAAAAAACCATTATTTCCGGTATCTCCAAAAAACGGGGCGCCGCCGATGCACCTTTCCGTATAATTGAACGGGAAACAGTTGTATTTGGTTTTTCTGCCAGCGGTACAACGGAGATTTCCGACCGTGATGCCCTGGCAGCAGCCCTGGAATTGGCTGGAATTACCGGTGAGGAAGCAGGCACTTTAACGGCGGAAATGCTTGCCGATGGCAGCTGGAAAGGCAAAACCTTCCGTTCATATAATGTGCAGGTTCCGCCTACACGGCTTAGTCCCGGACGAACTAACCCTTATGTACAATTTCTTGAAGACGTAAAAGACAAACTTGTTTCTCTTGGCTTTGAAGAATTCGATGGTCCTCTTGTGGAAACGGAATTCTGGAATTCCGATGCGCTCTTTATGCCTCAATTCCATTCTGCCCGGGACATCCACGATGTTTACAGAATTGCCGGGCCTGAGTTTGCAAAAGCCATTGATGAGCCCTGGCTTTCCAACGTTGCTGCAGCCCACGAAAACGGCGGAAAGACAGGCAGCCGCGGGTGGAGTTATGCTTTTGACCGTGATTTTACCCGGCGCTTAATACTTCGCAGCCAGGGGACGGTGCTTTCCGCCAAAACATTGCCGCAGGCAAAAATTCCCGGCAAGTACTTTGGTATAGTGCGTTGTTTCCGTTATGACAGGGTTGATGCAACTCACCTTCCCGACTTTTATCAGACTGAGGGGATTGTATTGGGGGAGGAAGTAAACCTGAAAACACTTTTGGGAATGCTGGAAATGTTTGCCCTTGAAGTAGCAGGAGCAAAAGAAGTAAAATACGTTCCAGGCTATTTTCCTTTTACTGAACCTTCCGTAGAAGTTCACATTAAACATCCTGTACTGGGCTGGTTTGAATTGGGCGGTTCGGGAATTTTCCGGCCCGAAGTTACAGAAAGTTTGGGCGTTAATGTGCCGGTTGCAGCCTGGGGAATAGGTATCGACCGTATGGCGTTAATGGCTCTGGGTTTGAATGATTTACGTGAACTGTTTAGTTATGATATTGAACATGTAAGGTTAAGGCGGACCAATGCCTAAAATCGAAGTTAACGAAGAAGTATTTTATACTTTGGCCGGATCCTCCAGCGGAAAAAGTTTGTGGAAAACAAGGGAAGTATTTGAAGAAGCCTTAAGCTGCGCCAAAGCGGAACTTGATGAAGACAGTGATAAATCGCTTCCGGTTTTGGAACGGGTTTTAAAAATTGAATTAAACGATACAAACAGGCCTGACCTTTGGGGTACTGCCGGATGTGCACGTCAACTGCGGATGTACAATAGCGGTGCCATTCCCGACTATCAATTTTTTGCCGGAAAACAGCGCGGCCCCGGCAGTAACAGTGCAAGTGTGCCTGTAAAGTATAAGGTAATTGTTGAAAAATCCGTACAAAAAGTGCGGCCGTTTTTAACAGGCTTTGTCGCTACCGGAAAAGCGATCAGTGATCCCATGCTTCGCGACATAATCCAAACCCAGGAAAAACTTGCATGGAATTATGGAAGGAAACGGCGCACTATTTCTATGGGCATATACCGGACTGCAAAAATAAAATGGCCTATTATATACAAGGGGGTAGATCAGGACAGTGTGTCATTTGTACCCCTGCAATGGGATGTTCCTTTAACATTGCGGGAAATCCTTAAACAGCATCCCAAGGGAAAAGAATATGCGTTTATTCAGGAACATGAACAGATACATCCTTTTTTAACCGATTCAGATGGAGGGGTGCTTTCATATCCGCCTATTATCAATTCGGCTGACATAGGCGCAGTATTGGTTGGGGATACGGATCTCTTTATTGAGCTAACAGGGACAGATCAAAACTCCGTTACGCTGGCCGCCTCCATTGTAGCCTGCGACCTTGCAGACAATGGTTTTACCATTGAACCGATAGAAGTAGATTATGAATTTGATACTCCGTATGGCCGGAAATGCATTACCCCCTATTATTTTCAGGAACCGGTATTTTGTTCTCTGAAACGTGTTGAAAAATATTTGGGTGAAGTAATTAGTGCAGAAGACTGTGTAAAAGCGCTTGCACGCATGGGTGTACGGGCGGAAAAAACAGAAGATGCCGAGCGTGGAGCCGGTACGCAGAAAACATCCGGTGTACGTGCCTGGCCGCCTGAATACCGTAATGATTTTCTTCATGCTGCAGATGTAATGGAAGATATAATGATGGGCCGGGGGTTGAATACTTTTAAACCGGAACGTCCGCGGGATTTTACTGTAGGGCGACTTGCCCCGCTTACGGTCTTTAACCGCAAAATTAAGGGAATTATGGTAGGTATGGGTTATCAGGAAATGATCTACAATTATCTTGGTTCCCGAAAAGATTTGGTAGAAAGGATGAGGGGCAGCGGAGAAAATATAATCAGAATCTCCAACCCAATGACGGAAAATTACGAATTTGTCCGTGATACAATTCTTGCAAGCCTTATGCAAAGTGAATCGGTTTCTGGAAATGCACCCTATCCTCACCGTATCTTTGAAACCGGTAAGACAGCGTTTCTTGATGATAGCGATAATTATGGTTCAAAAACCCGTGCCTTTCTTGGTTTTCTCCATGCAGGGACAGACGCAAACTTTAATTCAATAGCTGCTGAATTACAAACCCTGTTTTATTATCTTTCCAGGGAGTATAATGTAGAAGAAACAAGCGATAGCCGTTTTTTAAACGGCCGGGTTGCGGCAATTTTGTATCAGGATAAACGAATCGGAGTTTTTGGCGAAATCCATCCCGGGGTACTGGAAAATTGGGGTGTTGTTGTACCTTGTACGGCCTGCGAATTGGACGCAGAAGCGCTGTTGCAGGCGTAAATAGCGGTTTGTGTGTTTGCGTCCTTCGGGCCGCAGGCGGTAGATCTGTGGAAATTATTTTAATTCACTGCCAGGAGGCGGTGTTTATATGAAAACTACAAATAAAGAAAACAAGCTGAAATTCGAAGAAAAAATAGACAAAGAAATCGGTCAAGTTCCTGATCTGGATGATCAGGACGACAAGGTATTTGAGCAAAATTTGGAGCATGAAATTGACCAGGATATCGCCAAGGCAACCAGGGTAATACAGCGGAATGAAGTAACCGAATACCATGTATATACCCGCCTGGCAAAGATGTGCAAGAATTCCCATAATGCAGATGTACTGCGAACTGTTGGAGAAGAGGAATTGGCTCACTCTATTTATTGGAAAGAAAAAACCGGAATTGAAATAAAACCAGTTCGTTTTAAGATTTTTTGGATCATATTAAAAGCAAGAATTTTTGGCCTTACCTTTGCACTTAAACAGATGGAATACGGAGAAAGGAATGCACAAAAAGCCTATGCAACGCTTCTTGCCTATTTTCCCGAAGCCAAAAAGATAAAGGATGATGAAGAGACTCACGAAAATGCACTTCTTAATATGCTGGAAGAAGAAAAACTCCAGTATGTAGGATCTATTGTACTGGGTCTGGGCGATGCCCTTGTGGAACTTACCGGAGCATTGGCCGGCTTTACTCTGGCTTTGGGAGAAACAAAAATTATCAGCATTGCGGGAATGGTTACCGGAGTTTCTGCAGCTTTTTCCATGGCCGCTTCAGATTATCTTGCCAAAAGATCTGAAAATAACCCGCGGGCTGCGAAGTCGGCTTTATATACCGGTATTACCTACATTATTACTGTTATACTCCTTATCCTTCCCTACCTTCTGCTGAATAATTCATTTATGGCCCTGGCAATTACACTAAGCACAGCAGTACTGATTATCTACCTTTTTACCTACTATCTTTCTGTTGCAAAAGATTTGAATTTTATCCGCCGTTTTTTGGAGATGGCATGTATTAGTCTTGGTGTTGCAGCCCTGTCTTTTGTTGTTGGATATATTTTAAAAATTGCGCTGGATGTTTAAGTAACTGATACATGATCAGGAAGGCCTGGGGTATAATTCAAATGCTTCTTCAGGGGTTAGAAGCGGATCGTCGTAACCTGCACAGTGAACAAGCGTTACTTTTCTGCGTTTCTTCAAGAGATATGTTTTTATAAATCCATTCTCATACAAACGAAAGATAATTATCCTTGTTTATAACTGTATAAGAAGCATGGGGATAGGCGCTGGCAAAAGCAGCGGGAATTTTAGGTGATTTGCCGCCCCATTTGAACTCATACGCAGCGAGCTCCGCGCCGGACTCCTCCACAAGATCAATCTCTTGCCGGTCATATGTACGCCAGAAGTACAAATGGCGTGGCGAGGCTGTGTTGTGCATATCTTTAAAGCGTTCGCTGATAAGATAGGATTCCCACAGCGCGCCTGTGTCCTGACGCAGGGCAAGTGGCGAAAAATTGCCAATTACAGCATTGCGGATACCGTTGTCGTAAAAATACCATTTACCTGCTTTTGCCACTTCTTTACGGAGGTTCCGAGCGTAGGCTCCTAGCCGAAATACAACGAAAACCTTGGAAAGAAGGTCAAGGTATTTCTCCACAGTCGCCTTATTCATGCTGAGCTGCCTTCCCAATTCTTCGCAGGAAACTTCGCTGCCCGTCTGAAAAGCGATAAGCCGGCATAGATCCCGCATTTTGGAGGAACTGCGCAGTCCGTCCAGGGCAAGAATATCTTTTAGCAAATATGCGTCCACGATGCCCCGTAAATATTCTTCTTTCTGCCGGGGATCCTCCATCAGTGCAACTTCGGGGTACGAACCGTAGATAAGTCGGCATTCAAGATTTTGACGAACCGCCAAGGCGTCTTCCCGAGCGGCAAGTTCTTTGTGCGAAAACGGTGTCAGATAAAACGACGCGCTTCTTCCTACAAGAGGTTCGCCTGCCGTGTTTCGAAGATCAAACGACAAAGAACCGCTTGCAATAACGTGAATGCCCGGAACCTCATCCAGTATTAATTTGAGTATACGGCCAATGTCCGGCACACTCTGTGCTTCATCTACGGCCAGAATGACCTTTCCCGATAAAAGGCGGCGATAATTTGCGACGGTTCTTTCTTTTAGCAGAGCCTGCACATCATAATCCTCACCGTTAAGAAGGAGGGCCGTGTTTCCGTAGTGTTTTAGAATTTGATTCAGGAGAAAGGTTTTTCCGACCCTCCGCGCGCCAAAAACAAGAACTGCCTTTTGGGGAGTTTTAAGGTAGTCTATTATTTTCAAGCCGAGTATTCGCTCTATTTCATTCATTGGATAGTACCTTTGATACAAATATTGATATTATAATAACGTTATTTATGTAAAAAACATTATTATAACAGCGATTTTAATGATTTTTGAAAGATATGTCAAGAGTGTCCACTCTGTCATAATGCTTATTAACAACGAAAAAGTGATGAAATTTTTAACTTTTCCGATCAATTATTTTTTTCTAAGTGGTTTTATGCTTTTTGATAAGTGATATACTGCTTTCGAACCGTTTCTATGGCAATGTTTATATGTTTAGAAAAGTCCTCAGAAAAATGCTCAATTACCAAGTTTTGCTCATCTGATGTCCCCTCCCCCCTAAAAAGCGACCAAACAGCCATTGCCTGTATACTATAAAGGCAATGGCTTAAGTATGAATTGTGAGTTTTATTCATAAACAGACGGTGGGAAAGACCATAAAGGAGGCTTATATATGAAGGAAAGTAAAATTTTGGTTGTAGCTCTTATTGGTCTGCTATTGGCAGGAAGCTTGTTTATCATGGGGTGTGCAGACGTTGCATATGCTGTCGGTGCACAGTTAACCAACACCTCTTGTTCCTTACAGAATGATTGTAATGGCAATTCCACTTATTGTGGAAAAACTTCATGTGCGGCAAAACAAAAAAATTCTAGTACTAGATGTGACTGTTTTTAACAGCTTTGAAAGAAAATTATCCTTTCCTTGGATAATGGAAATGTTAATTAGTAACCAAAAAATCGTTTCGGCAGTGCAAGAGATGCTTTTGATTTACTATTTCGTTTTAAAATCGTCTATTTGGGCGGTTATTTTTGCTCCCTGTAATGAGCTAAAACTTACAAAAGGATAGAAATATGAGTAAAAAATTTATTGTCATTCCCTTATTGCTTTTAGCACTTATTGCTGTCAGTACCGTTTTTGCCCAAGTATGTTTGGCTAAAACTGCTGCTCGTGTAAATGTAAGCGGATCTGATGTGACTGTAAGAAACGCCATGCAGGATCAGCCTATTAATGTCGAGGTATATTATTATGATACGAGAACATCAACTAATGGTGGACGAGTTGATTATGGCAGCAAAAAAACCTTGTATTTTGACAATATACCTGCGATGGGCAGTAAATCATCAAGCCTTCCCAATCATGCCAGGTACGATGATTACGAGGTGTTTTCCTGTAGGTAAAATTTTAGTTTTTCCAGTTGGCCACTAGCTGGAAAAACTAATGCATTATTGGAGTAAATATGAAAAGAAGCGCCATAATCGGTATGATTACCATTATTAAACACAGCAAGGATTGATTATAAAGTATATAATCCGTTATTGTTACATACAATGCCATCTTATTCATTGAGCCGGTAACAGGTTATAATGACCTATGACCAACGACAAGCTGAAGAAGATTCTCCTTTCGATTGCAGATGCCCCCCTTGAGTTTTCCGTGATCCTGTCGGGGAAAAAAAGCAACAAGGTAAACGGGATTTATAAAACCGATACAAGAGAAATTGTCCTGCATAACCGAAATTTTTCCAGCGATGCCACAGGAGAAAACCTTCTTGTGTATACGGCGATTCATGAATATGCACATCATCTTCATTGCTGCGCCCGGGGAGGCAGCCTTTCTTCCAAAGCACATACTTCCGAATTCTGGGCAATATTCCACGAGCTGCTGGAAAAAGCTGAAAAAAAGAATATTTACCTGAATGTTTTTGCCAATTCACCTGAGCTGGAAAAACTTACGATCTCCATTAAAAAGAAATTCCTGGAGGAAAACGGCAGCCTGGTAAAGGAACTGGGAAAGCAGCTTCTTAAAGCCAGCGATCTGTGTGATAAAATCGGGGGCCGTTTTGAAGATTATGTAGACAGGGTGCTGCGAATCCCAAAAATCGCTGCCCATACGGCAATAAAAATGTTTCAGTACGATCTTGACCCAAGCCTTGGTGCGGATAATATGCGCTACCTGGCTGGTATCCGCAGCGAAGAAGATCGCAGCGGCGCGCAAAAAGCCCTCCTTGCAGGAAAAAGCCCCGATTCAGTAAAGACCACCCTTAAAACCCGAAGCGCTTCCACACTAACCCAAAGCGAAGAAGACCGGAAGGAACAGCTGGAAAAAGAAAAAGTACGGATTGAACGGACTATCGGTACTTTAAAAATACGCCTTAAAGAAGTAGAAGAAGCATTAAAAAATAATGCTTGACCTGTGTTAATAAGGGTAGTAACATTCGTTACAACATGGGACAAGGCTATGTATTTGGTTTTGATTTTGGCACTCTTTCCTGCCGACTGGTAGCTGTTAATCTTGAAAACGGATCTCTTGCGGGAAGCGTTATGCTTGAATATCCTCATGGTGTAATTACCAGTACATTGCCGGAGACGGATATTATGCTGCCTCCTGAATGGGCATTGCAGCACCCCTGCGACTGGATAACTGCATGTACGACTTTGAGCCGGGAAATGTTAAAGCAGACAGGCATACGCGGCTGCGAAGTTAAAAGTATTGGCATTGATTTTACCAGTTGTACTTTGGTACCGCTCATGGCAGATGGATCGGTTCTCTGTATGCATGAACATTATAAAAATCGTCCCCATGCATGGCCGAAATTATGGAAACATCACGGCGCTCAGAAATGTGCAGAAGATATGGAAATTTGGGCAAAGCAGCATACAACATGGCTTAAGGATTATTTTGGCAGCAACGTGTCTTCTGAATGGGCTTTTCCCAAAATACTTCAAATAGTCCGGGAAGATTATGAGTGTTATAAAGCTACTGATATCTATATAGAAGCGCTGGATTTTATACCATTTGTTTTAAGCGGAAATATAACCCGCTGTACAGCCGGGTTAGGTGTAAACGCATTTTGGGTAAAAGGAAAAGGGTATCCTGATACAAATTTTTTCGAAGCAATGGATCCCCGTTTTGCCGGTGTTGTTTCTGAAAAGATGAGGGGAAAAGAAGTAATTGTCGGAGAAGCGATCGGAAAGCTGAAACCGGAAATGGCCGATCTTATGGGGTTAACGCCGGAAACGGTAATCTGTTCCGGCCACAGCGATGGAGCAGTTGCCGGATGCGGGGCAGGCGCAACAGAAAGCGGAGACATGCTTTTAGTTATGGGGACTTCAACCTGTCATCAGATGGTATGCAAGGATTATTATGCCTTTGACGGAGTCTGCGCCATAGCTGGAGACGGGATGGTTCCCGGATCTTATGGCTATGAGTCGGGGCAGCCGGCGTCCGGTGATGTTTTACAATGGTTTGCCGGAAATTGTATGCCGGAAAAGTATACAGAGGAAGCAGCAAGGCGCGGTATCTCTTCTCTTAAACTGCTGGACGAAAAAGCAGCTGTATTAAAGCCAGGTGAAAACGGTTTAATTGCATTGGACTGGCTTAATGGAAACCGCAGTATTCTGTCAAATTACAATCTGTCGGGACTTATTATAGGTCTTACTCTGGCAACGAAGTGTGAAGAAATATACCGGTCCCTGGTTGAAGCTAATCTTTTTGGATCCCGGAGGATCATAGAAAATTACCGGACAAACAATATTACTATTAAAAGGATATTTGCCGTGGGCAGTCTTGCAGGGAAAAGCCCTTTTGTTATGCAGTTATTGGCAGATATTTTAGGCGACAATGTATTTGTTCCAAAGGTTGATAATGTCCCTGCAATGGGATCGGCGGTGTGTGCAGCAGCGGCATTAGGCGCCGAAAATGGAGGGTTTGCAACAGTTCAGGATGCGGCAGCGGCGCTTATACCAAAAGAACGTTTGGAGTATAAGCCTAATAAAGAAAATCACAAGATCTACAATGAACTGTATGCATATTATAATAAACTTCACGATTCTTTTGGTTTTAATGATTCATTTATGCGTGAATTAAAAAATATTAGAAACCGGGTAAAATTACCGCAATAGCGGTATTTAATTTATGGAGGGAAGATAATGAAGAAAAGAGGAATGGTATTTCTTTTGGCAGTGCTGGTCATTTACCTAATGGCCTGCGATGGCGCTAAACAGACTGATGGGAAAAAGACTTACACCATCGCTACAGTTGTAAAGGATATGTCAGACCCGTGGTGTCTTCGCCACGAGGAAGGAGTTCTTGAATTTGCACGGGCAACAGGTTTTAACTGTTATGTAAAAGGACCGCCCCGGACCGATTCTGCTCTGCAAATTCAGGTTATGGAAGAACTTATTGCCCAGGGAATTGATGCCATTTGCATTGTTCCCATTGATCCAGAAGCCTGCGAACCGGTAATGAGGCGTGCCAGGGAACAGGGTATTGTTGTAATCAGCCATGAGGCTCCCGGTATGATCAACGTAGATTTTAATATTGAGGCTTTTGACAACCAGGCATACGGCGCTTATATGATGGATGAGCTTGCATCGGTTATGGGTGAAACGGGTGAGTATGTTACCATGGTAGCCTTCCTGTCCAGCGTTTCCCATAATGAATGGATGGATTCTGCAATTGCACACCAGCAGGCAAGATATCCCAACATGGTCCTGGTACCTGAACGAAAAATTGAATGCGAAGATAATATGGAAATGGCTTACGAAAAAACCAAAGAATTGATCAAGAAATATCCTAACATCAAAGGTTTTCTGGGCGCTTCCAGTTATGATCCCCCAGGAGCCGGAAAAGCAATTGATGAATTGGGCAAAACCGGACAGATATTTGCCGTAGGGACTTCTGTTACTTCTGTAGCAGAACCATATCTTATCTCCGGTTCAAATCCTGCTGTTTTATGCTGGGATCCTGCGCTTTCGGGAAAGGCACAGCTTGAATTGGCTGTAATGATTCTTGAAGGCAGAAAAGGCGATATTAAAGCTGGTCTTAACCTGGGCATTGATGGCTACGAAAGCCTAAAAATTGACGGTAATATGCTTGCCGGCAGCGGCTGGCTGGTTATTACCAAAGACAACATGTATCAGTATAATTTCTAGAGTCGCAGTATGGCGATCTGTAAGATACCGGGGTATTTTACAGTATCGCCATTCTGTTTTATTGTAGGTTAGCCATTTTCAAAACTCTGTTGGTTTCGAAAATGGCTTTGGAAAAACCGGCAAATAAACCGGTTTTTCCCCTAAATCTAAGGTAGCTTTTTCAAAAACTGAAGTTTTGAAAAAGCCTCAGGTAATATAATGTCGGAAATCTTGCTGGAATTAAAACAAATCTCAAAGAACTTTGGCGGCGTAAAAGCCCTTGATAAAGTTGATCTGATTTTAACAAAAGGAGAAATACACTGCCTTGCCGGGGAAAATGGTTCAGGAAAATCAACACTCATTAAAATCATGTCCGGGTTTTACAAAAGCGACAGCGGAACCATTACTTTTAACGGTAAAACCAGCGAAACCCTTTCTGTTATCGAATCAATTCATATGGGTATTCAGGTAATTTATCAGGATTTTTCAATTTTCCCGAACCTGACTGTTATGGAAAATATTTCCATGAATTATGAACTTTTTAACCGGAAAAAAATAGTAAATTGGAAAAATGTACGAAAGATTGCCCAGGAATCCCTGGCCCACATAGGAATATCCATTCCTCTGGATGAACCGGTAGAAAACCTCTCGGTTGCAGACAAACAGCTTATCGCAATTGCACGTTCCATACTGTATAACGCCAAACTGATTATTATGGATGAACCAACATCTGCATTAACCAGAAATGAAGTAGAAAAACTGTTTTCTGTTATCCGGCAGCTAAAATCGGAAGGAATTACGACACTGTTTGTCAGCCATAAACTTGATGAAGTATTTGAAATAGCAGATAATTTTACTGTATTGCGAAACGGAAAAATAATTATTACCGATAATGCTGCTGCCTTTGACAACGCCAAATTTATTTTCTATATGACAGGCAGGGAAATAAACGAAGATTATTTTATACCGGCAGGTATGGATAAAAACCGCTGTCTCTTTAAAGTAACAAACTTATCGCTGGTAAATGCTTTTAAGGATGTCAGTTTTGAAATCCATCCGGGAGAAATCCTTGGGATAACCGGACTTTTAGGATCAGGCCGGACAGAACTGGCAAAAGCTCTGTTTGGCTTATACAAAGCTACCAGCGGAAAAATTTATGTGGATGGAACTCCTGTCAGGATTAACAGTCCAAAAGATGCAATAAAATATGGAATTGCGTATGTACCGGAAGATCGTATTACCGAAGGTCTTTTTTTAAATCAGTCTGTTAAGGACAATCTTGCCATTTCCGCTATAGATTCCATGACCGGAAAATGGGGTATTATTGACAAGGCCAAAATTAAAAAAAATATCAATTTCTGGGTTAATAAACTGTCCATTAAATTAGATAAAACCGGTGATCCGATTAGCACTCTTTCTGGAGGCAATCAACAAAAGACTGTATTGGGCAAATGGCTGGAGACCAGACCCAAAGTACTTATTCTGAATGGCCCGACAGTTGGTGTTGACGTCGGTTCAAAATTCGATATTCATATTATGCTCCGTAATCTTGCTGCAGAAAAAGAGATGGCAATAATTTTAATTTCAGATGATATTTCAGAAATATTAAAAAATTGCAACCGCATATTAATTATTGACAAGGGGCGTATTGTTAAAGAAAAGATCAATACTAGTTTAAATGAAGATCAGCTTACTGATATGATCATAAACAGGCAGAAAAATGAATAAACTTTTCCGGCGTAATGAATTTTATGTTGCATGCACTATTATGGCATTAGGCTGCATTATTCAGAGTGTCAGCGGGCAGTTTTTTACAGCAAATAATATTACCGACCTGGCCAGGAGTATCATAGTTCCCGGTATGCTTGGCCTGGGCACAATGATGATCCTGATTTCGGGTAATATTGACATTTCATTTCCGGCACTTTCCATGCTGAGCATGTTTGCCGTTATTAAATGGTTTATGACAATACAATACCAGGGTCCGGTTGTTCTTGGTTTTATTCTTTGCGCTGTTTTGGGCGCTGCACTGGGTGCCATTAATGGAATTCTTGCTGCCTGGCTAAAGCTGCCTACGCTTATTATTACCCTTGGTACAGGGAGTATTTTTCTTGGTTTTATGCAGGGAGTTTTAAAAAGCAGTGTCGTTTCAGTATTACCGCCTCCTATTGCTTCTCTTTCAAAATCATTCCTGTTTACCGTTTATAATTCAAAGCTGGATATTTCCAGTTCTTTACCGGTTGTATTCCTTTTCCTTCCTGTAGCAATTATTATCATGTTTTTTATTATGCATTACACCATACTTGGACGTGGAATATATGCTCTTGGAGGAGACCCTATATCCTGCGAAAGAGCAGGTTTTAATGTTGTAAAAATAAGGATATTTGTTTTTACCTTTATGGGAATGATTTCCGGTGTGGCCGGCATGACAAGAGTGGTTCTGACAGGGATGGTGCAGCCAAATACATTAATTGGTTATGAATTAACAAGCATAGCCGCTGTTGTTCTGGGCGGAGTAAGCCTTTCTGGAGGAAAGGGAACCATTACCGGGTCTTTGCTTGGAATAACACTTCTTACAATGATTTCAAACAGTTTGATTCTTTTGGGTATACCGTCCTATTGGAGTAAATTTTTTACCGGTATTTTTATAGTAGCTGGTATTGGGATTACTTCATTTAGAACACTGCAGTTAAAAAGACGGGTTAATACCATTGCATTAGAGGATTAATTGCAAACTAGTTTAGGAAAACAGTTATGAATAAAAAATTAAAGGTAACCGGGCTTTTAAAACAAAACAACGAAGTAACAAGGCTCCTTATTATGCTATTTCTTGTTTACTTATTAATGGCTCTGCTAAAACCTTCGGTGTTTGCAACAAAAAAATATACTGTTTCCATGCTTTACCTGTTTCCAGAATACGGCGTCCTGTCTCTGGCAATGATGCTGTCGATGATTTCCGGCGGCATTGATCTTTCCATAGTGGCGGTTGCCGATCTTGCTGGCATTTCCAGCTGTATGTTTCTTGTAGCCATGATGCCCGAAAATGCGGGAACACCGATAGCTGTTGGAGTTTTAATTTTATCCATTGTGTTTGCCCTTATTATTGGGCTTTTATGCGGCGGATTAAGCGCATTTTTAATTTCCAAAATTGGCATACCTCCAATGCTTGCAACTCTTGGCAGCGGAGACTTAATTTTGGGACTTGCCATAGCCATTACAAAAGGTTCTTCCGTAAAGGGTCTTCCTCCAATACTGTCCGATGTTTTTAACAAAACCCTTTTCGGCATACTGCCGGTTACAACGGTGGTTTTTCTAATTTGCTGTATTGTAATTTCCTGTATACTTGCCAAAACAGCCTACGGATACAAAATTCGGATGATGGGAAGCAATGCCGTAGCTGCCCGTTATACCGGTATTAATACAGACAAGGTAATTTTTCAGACTTATATGCTAAGCGGTATGCTTGCCGCTGTTTCCGGTATTCTTATGTGCGCCCGGTTTAATTCTGCCCGTTCTGATTTTGGTACTTCCTATACACTTCAGGCAATTTTGGTTTGTGTCCTTGCCGGAGTTAATCCCCAGGGCGGTTACGGTAAAACAAAAGGGATTATTCTGGCAGTTCTTATTTTACAGATATTGTCTTCGGGATTTAACATGTTTCCAGGTGTCTCTAATTTCCTTCGTAA
>Ga0082212_10004200_pt1 | contig 20071 bp, 14 predicted proteins | sample TergutNt197P3_FD_71548 | JGI IMG/M metagenome (GOLD analysis project Ga0082212, IMG submission 71548) | Neocapritermes taracua P3 segment gut microbial communities from Petit-Saut dam, French Guiana - Nt197 P3 | ecosystem: Host-associated > Arthropoda: Insects > Digestive system > Gut ... | reverse complement strand
ACGAAAATCAAATGGTCGAAGCCGAAGCGAGAGAATATGCGCAAGGTTTCAAGGATAAATTAACAGCATGAAAGGAGAAATATTATATGGAAAAGATTATTAATTATTTAGTAAACGAACGCAATCAAAAGCAGGAAGTGGCAGCTAAAATAGCATCGCCATTTGAAAGACATGATGATATATGCGTCGAACTTGAAAATTGGATTGAACGGCGCGAATACACGCGAGATAATCCGTTAATGGTTGAGGGTTACACAGCGAAGATGATTTCCGAACTCGCACCGTTTATGGATGGGGTTGGCGTATATAATTTTATGGTTACGCTAAGAGAGCGTCCTGAAAACGGCAAACGTATTATTGTGGAAGGATTTCCGAGAAAATAGGAGGTATATTATGGGAAAAGATTTTAACCTGTATAGGGCAATAGACATAACGCCTCCGCCACCGAATTATACATCTGAGTCAGTGCTTCCACCGGTTACAGAAATACGTATAGAGGCGCCACATCAACCAAGTTTTGAGGAACAATATCCCGGTTGGCGCACTGCAAATGCTGATGATTTAGCGGGCGATCATACATGGCAAGAACAAGCAAATGCTCAAAATGAGGCAATAGAAACAGATACTTCATTAAATGAACCTATGTATGCCGGCAGCCCTCCTGATTTACCGGAAAATGAAGAAGTCGGCGAAAATTTAAATGGAGATGCCATTCAAGAAATTGAAACTGACCAATCGATGATAATTGAGTCTCCAACCAATATCGAGCCGCCGCCGACAGTTGACTTACCTGCGACTTGTGAACTACCAATTGACTTTGTTATGTAGTTGAATATCATTGTAACTAAAAATCAAATTAATAATAATTATGGCGCTATTTGCAAAAAACCCCAATGAATCCGCTTATGTGGGCGGGAAAAAACACTGGTCGGATGTGATAAAAAATTCCGGATCAGGCGATCTTCTTATCTGGCGGCAGCCGGAGGAAGATTTTAATACCAATTCAACGCTTGTCGTCATGCCCGGCGAAGAGGCTATCTTCATTAAAGGCGGCGTCATTGAGCAGACATTCGATAACGGCACATACAAACTCTCAACCGATAACTACCCTTTTATCAGTCGTTTACGCAATTCTTTTACGGGCGGGATAAGTACGTTTAACTGTGTTGTTTACTTTGTCCGCAAGGCGCACAGCATGGAGATTTTGTGGGGAACATCCTCGCCCATTCAGGTGCGCGATAAGTTGCTTGGTATTGCAACAAAAATCCGCGCGCGGGGTGCTTATAAAATTCAGGTTGATAATCCGCAAAAGTTCCTGACAAAACTTATTGGGAACAATATCAACATAATGGCACAGCAGGAACTTTTAGACAATTATTTCACAAACGAGTTTCAAAGCAAAATAAAGTCAAGTATTACCCGCGCCATTAATGAAACACAAACCGAACTTATCGGAATAGAAGCACGTCTTGTAGAATTTGCGGAAACTGTTGAGCCGTTCTTTGGCGAAGTGGTAGAAGAATATGGATTGAAGATGATCAGATTTTCAATTTCCGCGCTTGATGTAGACGATGACGAACTTCGCCGTCGATATGACGAAATCGGAATGGATGCCATAGCCAAAATGCGTAATGCACAAGCCGAAAAAGCTGTTTTTGACATTCTCGGCGAAGACTGGGGCAGACAACAAACTGCAAACATACTCGGCACTGTCGCCGCAAATCCTGGATCCGGTGGAATAGCCGCCGCAGGTGCAGGACTTGGAATGGGAGTTGCTGCAGGCGGAGCGTTTGGTAATATGGCACAGCAATTTCTTACACCATTACAACAACAACCTTTGTCATCAGTTGCTCCGCAACCATCCGGCAGATTCACTCAACAGTCTGCAAATACGCCGCCACCTCAGGATGATCCCGTTGCAACTTTGAAAAAATTGAAGGATATGCTTGATCTTGGGTTGATTGAGCAGTCGGAATATGACGCTAAAAAAACAGAAATAATGAACAGAATATAAGGAGGATATATGTTATGAAAAAGAAAAATGTTTTATGGGCTATTCTTGACCTGATTTTCCTGATAATTTTTAATACCCTTTTCTTTGTATTAGGAGGAACCAAGCATAATGCGGCCGAATGGATTTCTTACGGATTTATTCACTTTGCGTATTTGATGTTACTGGTTACGCCGAAGTTGATTCGTGAAGGAAAAAGCATAGCGGTATTTGGGTTTTCACTTTATTCAATTTCGGCCGTCTATTTTCTTGTGGAATTTGTTACTGGGATAATTTTTATTTTAGTTGCTCCGGAAAGTTTTAAGGCAGCTCTTGTGGTTCAACTTTGCATGGCCGGATTATTCGGAATTATTTTAGTTGCCAATATGCTTTCCAATGAGTACACCGCTGACGCAGAAGAAAAACGACAACCGCAAATTGCTTTCATTAAAGATGCTTCCGCAAAATTGAAAGCCTTGTTAGAAAATATAAGCGACAAAGAAACAAAAAAGACGGTCGAGCGGGTATATGACACGATATATTCAAGCCCTGTAAAATCACATCCGAATATAGCGCAAAAGGAAGAACAAATCCTTCAATCTATCAATCACCTTGAAAGTGCAATAACAGCAGAGAATCAAGAAGATATTTTTTCTGTAGCAAAATCATTATTGGTTTCAATCAACGAAAGAAACAATCTTTTAAAGACAATGTTTTGAAAAGTTGAGCTATCAATCCCCTAAAAAACTCCTTCTTTTATTAAAAAAGTAGGAGTTTTCATCCGGTCACTACTTATGATTTATGGTACGAAATATTTAAATATATGAACGGTTTTAGGTACGTATAATTGAAAATAAATGTGCTTCTCGGTACGAATTATTTAAAAATAAGCAGTATCTTTGCCCCGTAATTTTTAAATAATGGCGTATGTTGTATATAAAACGAAACATTGATAATATTCTTTTGGAGTGGAAAACAGACTCCAGGCGCAAGCCATTATTAGTAAGAGGTGCGCGTCAGGTAGGAAAATCATCAACTATTGAACGGTTTGGGAAATGTTTTGAAAATATTGTGACGGTAAATTTTGAAAGAAATAAAAAATTGAACGCGTTGTTTGACGGCGATTTGGACGTAAGAGAAATCTGCCTAAAACTTTCCGTACAATTCAAAAAACCTGTTGTTCCGGGAAAAACATTGCTTTTCTTTGATGAAATTCAATCTTGTCCTAATGCAATAAAGTCACTCCGTTATTTTTATGAAGATTATCCTGAAATTCATGTGATTGCTGCGGGTTCACTGCTGGAATTTGCGCTTGAAGAATTGCCCTCTTTTGGGGTTGGACGTATTGATTCGCTATTCATGTATCCTTTTTCATTTCAGGAGTTTATGATTGCCTGTGGCGAAGAACTTTTGTGGAACGAGGTTTGTAAATCTTCTCCCGAAAAACCTTTATTTCCTGTTTTTCACGACAAATGTCTTGCCTATTTTAAAAAATTTCTTGTTATTGGCGGAATGCCGGCAGTGGTATCGGATTTTCTGAAAAACAACGATATGTTGAAAGTTCAAAATATACTTGACAGTCTGATTTTGTCGTTTCTAACGGATTTCGCAAAATACAAAAAAAAGATACCTGCATTATTGTTGCGCGAGACGCTGGCTTCTGTTGTAAAACAGGCAGGAGGAAAATTTATCTATTCAAAAGCGGCAGACACAAACCTGTATAACATAAAACAGGCTGTAAACATGCTGATAATGGCAGGATTGGTAATTCCCGTATTTAGCAGTTCTGCTAACGGTTTACCACTCGGAGCTGTGTCGAATTATAAAAAGTGTAAAATGCTGCTGTTCGATACCGGTATTTTTCAACGTCTGTCGGGCTTGCAATTTTCAGAAGTCCTGTTTGAAGACGATTTTGACGTTATTAATAAGGGCGCTATTGCAGAACAGTTTGCCGGATTGGAACTTATGAAGAACACATCGCCGTATATGCCGGAAAATTTGTATTTTTGGACAAGAGAAAAAGAAAAAAGTCAAGCCGAAGTAGATTATCTGATACAGAAAAATGATAAAATCGTGCCGATAGAAGTAAAATCAGGCAAAAGCGGTAAAATGCAAAGTATGCATCTGTATCTTGCCGAAAAACAGGCACAGTATGGCATTCGCTCCTCTTTAGAAAATTTTTGTGAATATGATAAAATAAAAGTCCATCCTTTATATGCAATAGGCAATATATCAATCAAATAACTAAACCAATAAGTAAGTTATGGCAAAATATATGCGTATAATTCGCCATAACTACCAAAAAAATGGTACTTATGGCGAGTTATAAGTTACGACTAAGTTCAGAAAAATATTGTTTGTTGGGACTTTTTTTAAGTAATTTTATTGTTTTGTAATCTTTAATATCCTGCTTTTAAAGGCGCCGCGCAGTGGGATTTCGAGGCCGGTATTCATCAGGTAGTTACCGCTGTAGAGGCCTTCAAAGCCATCGACTGCATAACGGGTATCGGGCAGAAGGCCTCTGAGGCGTACCAAAGGAGATTGTTGATTTCCGGGTGTCACATTATTTGGATATTCGGCTAAGTTGTAGACGAATACAATGCTTTCGGAATGGTCTTTAGCGACAAATTGCAGGATACTCCGGTTTGTGTCGAACGGCGATACCAACCGGTAAGGCGTTCCGTATTGTACGGTTTTGCGTATCTCTTTGTAGCGGGCGATTTTTTCTTTGGCAATGTCTTTTTCCGATTCCGTCCATTTCGTGATATCATAACCGACGCCCAAAACGCCTGCCATCGAGACATCGAATTTAAAGTCGAGCGGGATGTTTTGCCGGTGCCAATCTTCGTGTGTAACCCACGAAATCATTGTGTTGGCAGGGAAAATCGTCAGGTAGGAATCCTGAATAAAGATACGGTCTATCGGATCGGTATTGTCGCTGGTCCAATTGAAGTCAAACCGTGAATTCATCGCCATATCGATACGTCCTCCGCCGCTGGAGCAGTTTTCGAACCACACATCGGGAAATTCGCTTCGCAGGGTCTCAACCAAACGATACAGGTTTTCCATATACCTGATCCTCACGGCACGTTGTTCGTCGACAGGCGCAGCAGGAAAGCCGGGGTCGGTCATCTGTTTGTTCATGTCCCATTTGATAAATTTGATGTTGTTTTCTTTCAATAATTTATGAAATGACTGATAAAGATATTGATACACATCTTCGCGTGCCAAATTGAGTATCAACTGGTTGCGTCCTTCATGGCGTTGGCGGTTGGGAAAATGGAATACCCAGTCGGGATGGGCGCGATACAGGTCGCTGTTCGGATTGACCATTTCGGGTTCGATCCAAATGCCGAAATCAAGTCCCAAGGCATTGATTTTTTCGATCATGGGCTGCAGGCCATTCGGAAATTTGTTTGTATCGACCGTCCAGTCGCCCAATCCCGCCTTGTCGTTCACACGTCCCCTGAACCAACCATCGTCGATCACAAACATCTCGACGCCAATATCTTTGGCTACTTTAGCCAGCGCTAACTGATGCTCTTCATTCACATTGAACGTGGTAGCATACCAACTGTTGTAAAGCACGGGACGCAGCTGTTCGCGATGCTGCGCCGGCAGCAGTTTTTCTCTGATATAGGAGGTCAGGATATGGGTTACACCTTCCGTACCCTTTTCGGTATAACCGAAAACGATAGGAGGCGTCGTATACGAGCCGCCAGGTTTCAGGTTCAATTCCTGATCCCAAAAATTCATGCCGCCGGTAATTTGTAAAGCTCCGTTGAATGATTTATCGAAATCAATCCGCCAGTTACCGCTGTACTTGATGGAGCCGAACCATACACGCCCGTTATGACCATCTGTTTCGCCCTCGGGACGCACAAGAAATGAAGATGAACCATACGATTTAAAATCCTTTACCTGAAGGGTTTTGAGACCGGGCGTAAGTTTGGTCGTTTGCGGTGTAAATTCATAACCCCAGACACCTGCATAATGTGTCAGTTCGTAGGCATCTTTCGGCAGGAAGATCGAGCCTGAAAGCAGATTTTCTATTTTAATAGCGCCTTTCCTGCCTGTATTCCTGACTTCTACCCATTTCTCAATCAGGTCATATTCAGGCAGTGACGTTATATAAGAAATTACTTCCAACGGATAGTATTTATCGCTCTGTATAATTTTCAATGTTTGGTAGCCTTCGGTATTGATTATCTCATACGATTGATACATTAATTCTATATCGCGAACACCGTCAGGGAAAATAACTTCGAGCATCGGCGTAGATGATACAAATCCACCCCGAACGGGAACCTCTGTGCCGAGCGCTCTGTTTGGTCTCTCTGTCAGGCTTTTATTGCCGTAATTAAGCATTTGTACTTCGTCGTTTCCGACTCTCAACTGATAAACAGTCGAACGTGTTTCAATTGTCCAACTTTTCCCGTCGCCGCCGGGCCGAATGGTATTTTGGCTGAAAACCGTAATCGTCATCAGACATAAAAATAATAAAAGTGTGATTGGTTTCATTTTGTATAAGGTTGAAAATTAATTTATGAGGGGTTTTTTACAGGAAATAAACATACATTATTTTATAAAAAGGTTGAAAATCAATTATGGCAGAAATAATCCTTTTACTAAATTTATATCCACCTCTTTATCAGGGTTGAAGCGGTCGGAGGCCATATATTCAAGCAGGCTTTGGCGAAATTGTGCGGTGGCGGGGCGACTAACGAGGTCGTTTTGCAGGTCGACGCTGCAAACCATCAATTTGCCTTTTCCGGCTTTTGTTTCGAACAGGATACCGAGTTTGCGGTTGGTAAACCAGTCGTCGATCAGATGGATGACCGGGCGGAAGTCGGCCGGAAAATCATCCATTACGATGGCGTCGCATCCGGTAACAATATCCCACCATTGGTAATCGCTGTATCCCTCATTGGGGAAAGCAGACAGGGCAGGGTGCTTTGGGTCGCAATAGATTCCTAATGTATGAGGCGCTTGTTTGCGCGTCCAGGCCGTATTCCAGAAAATACTTGAAAATCCGACAGGTATATCGCCTCCTTTGCGGGGACTGATGGTTCCGCGAGGGAATGTCAGTAAGACGTTTTCACCGTTATCAAGTTTTTCCATTGCTGTCCCGTCGAGTTGGGCGGTTATATATGGCACATTCCGAATCTCCTGTTTTTGAGCTGGGTAAACCCATATATTCCATTGATTTTTAATGGATGAATCGTATATCTGTACTGAAACCGTCAACTGCTCAGGCGTCTTAAACGCAGCAAGGTCGGCAACAATATGCCCGACAGAAATACAGTTATCCAAAGGTATTTCATTGATAAAGTCTCCGGTCAAAACAACTCCCTCCGATGATGTTATGCTCCATATTATTTTCACTTTGTCTAACGGTTCTTGTCCGAAATTGGCCATTTCGACCGGAACCGTCATTGTTTCGTTGTTCAGCCAAACCATTTTCGGAAAGCGGACGAGTGGAACGACAGCATTACAAAAAGTACTGTATTCGTCACCGTCGACATATCCTTTCGTATCCCAAAATGGATCAAGGACGCCTACCAAAGCAGTGCCCTGACCCGGAAAGTCGTGCAGGTCAAGTAATTGAAAACCGGCGAAACCGGGCGTGCGCAAAGCGGCTTCGATATCGGCTTTGTAACAGAGGGTTTGCAGTCGTCCCGAAGCATAGAGAAATTTATCGGCGAGATCGCTCATATTTTTTGCAGCCAATGTTGCTTTGAATATCTCAAAATTCTTTGCTTTTAATACGCCGGTATATTTTTCTATTTCATCAAAATTCGGATAGACGCACCATTGGCCTATCTCGTGGCTTACTGTCGGCATATCTTTCTTAATTATACCGGCATAATCGTAATCGGTTCGCGGAGGCCGTGCATTGATCAGACTGCGCAGACCTGCTCCCCATGCCTGTATACGCGGGTCGGGCGGATTCCAATAATCTGCATTCTCAAGGTACGGCCACCCCGCTGCGCCGTTATAAACGCGCCTGTTGTCTTTCTTTTTCCAATAATCGACCAATTCAGCTAAATATTGCGGATGATTCCGGCCTCCGGGTTCGTTTCCGTAATTCATCAGACAAAACGACGGGTGATTGCCGTATTCCTTCAGGATACGGTCGCCTTCGGTATATATCCATCTATCAATGTACCGGCCATTCCCGACTGTCGCCCATGCGGCACATTCCACCTGCAGGTAAATACCCATACTGTCAGCTACATCGAAAGCCACTTCAGGCGGACACCAGGAATGAAAACGCACATGATTCAAACCAAAATCTTTGCAGGTTCGGTATATCTTTTCCCAATATTTGCTGTCCATTGAAGGGTATCCGGTCAAAGGGAAAATACAACATTCGAGTGTGCCACGGAGGAAAACAGGTTGTCCGTTGACATGAAACCGCGTTCCTTCCTGACGGAATTGGCGAAAACCGAACCGGGTATATTTTATTTCATCTCCGTCCATCGACTCGATTATTGTTTTCAGCCGGTATACATTGGGCATATATTCAGACCATAACGATATATTTCCGTCGGTTTCGACTGTGGCATTAAACAGCAGGTCTTTGTTGATCGGAATCATATCAACCTTTGAAGGCAGTCCTTCATCATCCGTATAAAAGAGCGTTGTCTGATCGAAGGGCGAGAAATTATATTTGACGGGGCTTCCGACCGGTTCGCCTTCTAAGGTTTCGATTTGTAGGATCACATTTATTTTTCCGGGGTTTGTTTTGGCGTTGAATTGAATATATACTTGTATATTTTTCGCATCAATATCCGGATATATCTGAATATCATCGATATGAAACTGCGGTTTGGCCGAAAGCGTCAACTGTCCGGTTATCCCGTTCCAGTTGCTTTGCGTATGATCCGATACGCTGTGGGCATTATTTCCGACAGCTACATGCACACGATTGTCGACCCGAAGCGTAAAGGTATGTTTTCCGGGTTGCAGATCGTCGAGTTTGTACCGGTGAGGCGTAGATAATGCATCTGACCGGCCTGCTTCGTTTCCGTCGACATACAAGGTTGTTTCCCAGTGTGTCCGTTCGAGTGCGAGTTCGATGACTTTTCCATTCCAACGGGAAGGGATGTTTACTTCCTTTCGATACCATGCCACGCCGACATAGTGCTTTTTGGGATTAAGCCAGAAGGGGACTTTGATATTGCCGGTTTGTCTGTATGGCTCGTATTCGGGCGCTGTATACCATGCACTGTCTACAACCTGCCCTGTCCATGGGGTATGTATATCGACATCGTTGCCAAATCCTTGTTCCTGCAACGAACCCGGTAACTGAAGAGTTTGTGTAAATGGCTGATTATACCATTGTTCCTGTATTCCCAGATCGTCCGGGTCTAAACGGACAGACCATTTTCCGGCTAAAGAAAGCGTTTGATCCTTTTGCCCGCAACCGGCAAAAAAAAGAACAAGTGAAGCAAATAGAAAAGTTCTGATTTTCATGATTTTATTGTAATATGTGGGTTTTATAATAAAAGACGGCTTTGTTGTTTTTTTGACAAAATTACATGAAATTTCATGAATTCCAAGCGTGTGAAATGATTTTTTAAAAAAAATGAGGAAAGATTACATTATATTTTGAAAAACACTTGCCTATTGAAATAAATTTATTATCTTTGCCTAATAATTTAATTAGGTATATCTAATAATTTCCTACATATATGTATCAAAGAGCAGTATTACAAGAGATTAAGAAGCGTATTATTGAACCAAGAATGTTTATTCAAGTGGTGGTTGGCCCTCGTCAGATTGGTAAAACCACAGTTATCAGGCAAGTTTTGCAACAGATACCGATGGGATATCATTATGTTACAGCAGATGATTTATATACAGTCGACAATACATGGATTCGCAGAGAATGGAATAATGTGCGTTTTCAACTTCAACAATCAGGCATGGAAGAGATTTTGTTTATTATTGATGAAGTGCAGAAGGTTCCGAATTGGAGTGAAACAGTAAAAAGAGAATGGGACGCCGATTCATTTTCGGACGTAAAAATTAAGGTGATTTTACTTGGTTCGTCGCGATTATTGATACAGCAAGGGCTTACCGAATCATTAGCGGGACGTTATGAACTCATTCAAATGACCCATTGGTCGTTCGCTGAAATGCGTGATGCTTTCGGGTGGAATCTTGACCAATACATATATTTCGGAGGCTATCCGGGTTCGGCTGCTTTACTTGAGACGGAAGACCGATGGAGGGATTACATTTGCCAATCGTTGGTTGATGCGTCCATATCCAAAGATATTTTGATGATGACGCGAGTTGATAAACCTGTACTTCTGAAACGTTTGTTTGATATCGGTTGCAGGTATTCTGCGCAGATTCTATCTCTTACGAAAGTGCAGGGAGAACTGCAGGAATCCGGTAATCTCACTACTTTGTCGAATTATCTTAAATTGCTTGAAGAAGCAGGATTACTGACAGGATTGGAGAAGTATGCGTCTGATATTATCCGTAAGCGATCTTCAAAACCAAAATTTCAGGTTCACAACAATGCTTTGCTTTCAGCCGGACAAGGCGTTTCGTTTGCGGCGTCACGCAGTAACCATAAGGCATGGGGCAATTTTGCAGAATCTGCTATCGGGGCGCATTTAATCAACAGCGGGATTCAATACAAATTTAATGTATATTATTGGAATAATGGCACTTATGAGGTTGATTATGTGATTGAGAAAGGTGATAAAATTGTTGCTTTGGAAGTGAAAAGCGGATTAAACAGCACCAACAAAGGAATGAGCATATTTAATCATGAATTTCATCCGCATGGATTGTATTTAATTGGTACTGATGGGATTTCGTTCGAAAATTTTTTAAGTATGAATCCTGCAGAACTGCTTCAAATTTAAATTTAAATTAATTTATTAGGTATAGCTAATAAATTCTCACATTTATTTTAAAACATCAGCGTTGCGGAAATCATCCACGTATGGGGTTTGCCTTTGAAGTCGTTTATGTTGCCTTCGCGCGTACTGTAATTATCGGTTAGTCCCCAGTTATAGGTCAAACCGACCTGTATGCGTCTCAATACCTCAACGCCGGCTGTAAAATTAAGACCTGCCCCGAACGATTTGGCTTTGATTTGTCCTTCGACATTTCGAATATAGTCTTTGATATTTCTTTCTTTATCGCCTCCGACAAGAAAATTTACATAAGGCCCTGCAGCAAAGTAAGGAGCAATAAGAGGCAATCCGATTCTCATCTTTAAATTTACAGGAACTTCTATATAATCACTTACAAAGCTGTCGTCATTGGCATAAAATCCTTTCTGCGAATACAAAATGCCAAAATCAATACCTACCCCTGCATCAGGAATGTATTCAATCATCGGACCGACATGAAAGCCGGTCACATTTTCCGAGTTCAGTATATCTTTACTAATAGATACCGTAGAAATATTGGCTCCGCCTTTGATGCCAAAGCGAAACTGAGCATAAGCCGTTGATGACGTTAATATCATCATGGCCAACAAAACCGTCAAAAAACTTTTTTTTCTTTTCATAATTATATCCTCCGTTTTTTAGTTATTAGTGATTTGTTATTAGTTGTTAGTTAAAAATCTGCATTGTTAGGTGTTCGTGGGAAAGGGATCACATCACGGATATTCGCCATTCCGGTCACAAACAGCAACAGCCGTTCAAAGCCAAGGCCAAAACCGGCATGTGGCGCTGTTCCGAAACGGCGTGTATCAAGATACCACCAGATATCCTTTTCCGGCACACCTGTTTCTCTCGCGCGTGTCAGTAACTTGTCGTAGTCTTCTTCACGTTGCGAACCGCCAATGATTTCGCCAATTTTCGGGAAGAGCACATCCATGGCGCGTACTGTTTTGCCATCGTCGTTTTGCTTCATATAGAACGATTTAATGTCTTTCGGATAGTCGGTCAGGATGACCGGACATTTGAAATGTTCTTCTACCAAATAACGTTCATGCTCGGAAGCTAAATCCGAACCCCAGAAAACAGGAAATTCAAATATCTTTCCTTTCACAATAGCTTGTTCAAGGATTTGAATACCTTCCGTATACGATAAGCGGATGAATTGCCGGTTGAGCACAAATTGCAACCGTTCGATCAGTTCCTTGTCGAACATATCATTTAAAAAGAGGATATCGTCCATGCAATTGTCCAAAGCCCACTGAATACAGTATTTGATAAAATCTTCGGCCAACTGCATATTTTCTGCAATTTCATAAAACGCCATTTCCGGCTCAATCATCCAAAATTCAGCTAAATGACGGGGTGTGTTCGAATTTTCTGCCCGGAATGTAGGGCCGAATGTATAGATAGAGCCTAATGCCAACGCTGCCAGTTCGCCTTCCAACTGTCCTGAAACAGTCAAACTGGCCGGTTTTCCGAAAAAATCGTTTTCGTAAACGATTGATCCATGCTCATCCTTTGGCAAATCATTCAAATTCATTGTGGTGACCTGGAACATCTGTCCGGCTCCTTCACAATCCGAAGCGGTGATGATGGGCGCATGAAAATAGAAAAAACCGCGTTCGTGGAAAAAAGTATGGATTGCCATAGCCAGATGGTGACGGATACGAAAGACAGCGCCAAAGGTATTTGTTCGCGGGCGCAGATGAGCTATCTCGCGCAGAAACTCCAACGAATGGCCTTTTTTCTGCAAGGGATATACGGCCGGGTCGGCTGTACCATATATATGAATGTCATCTGCCTGAAGTTCTACACTTTGACCGGATCCCTGCGATTGTTGTAACTTACCTGTCACACTGATACATGCGCCTGTGGTGACGGGTTTCAGCAATTCTTCTCCGAAATGTTCTACGTCAACGACAATTTGCAGGTTATGAATCGTTGATCCATCATTTAATGCAATGAAATTGATCTGTTTACTTCCTCTTCTTGTGCGCACCCAGCCTTTCACATTCAGCTCTGTACCATACGCACTCATTTTCAATATGTCTTTGATTATTGTCCTTTCCATTTCAATTATTTACCAATTTAAGTCCCCCTTTGAAGGGGGTCAGGGGGATGTTAATAATTTTTAATTTTTAATTCTTAATTCTTAATTACTCGAACGTTCCCATCCTAAGTGCATTCACTTCCATTTCATTCAGATAGCGCCATTTGCCGCGCGGCAGGTTTTTCTTGGTCAAACCTGCAAAATATACACGATCTAACTTTGTAACGTGATAACCAAGTGCTTCAAACATACGGCGAACGACACGGTTACGACCCGAATGAATTTCGATTCCTACCTGATCTTTATCTTCGTCGTTCACATAACTGATGGCATCGGCATGGATTTCGCCGTCTTCGAGTTCAATGCCATTGGCCATCTTTTCCATATCTTCCAATGCTACATTTTTATCAAGCCAGGCATGGTAGATTTTTTTCTTTTTAAAAGAAGGATGCGTTAGTTTGGCAGCCAAGTTTCCATCGTTGGTCAGCAACAGCACACCTGTCGTATTACGATCCAAACGTCCAACCGGATAGATTCGTTCATCGCAAGCGCTTTTGACTAACTTCATGACTGTCAGTCGTTCCTCCGGATCTTCGGTTGTAGTAACGCAATTTTTCGGTTTATTCAGCAGGACATAGACTTTGCTTTCGATCTTCACAGGCTGATCGTGAAACATGACGGTATCCAAGCGCGAAATCTTAGTTCCTAATTCCGTGATTATCTTATCATTTACTTTCACTACGCCGGCCTCGATAAATGTATCGGCTTCGCGACGCGAGCATACACCCGCGTTGGCTAAAAATTTGTTTAAACGAATAGGTTCGTTCGGATCGGTCAGCGCTTCCTTGTATTTCAATTGTTTCTGGTGGCTGTACTTTTTGTTCGGATTATATTCGCCTGTATGAACAGGTTTTTTGCCCGCATTTTTGTTAAACGGTTTCTTTCCCGGTATGTTTGGGTTGTTCGGACGATTGGTTTGATAACCGCCGGTTCTTTGTTTTTCATTGCCTCCTTCATCAACACCGGGGTTTTGCGAATAAGCAGGTTGTTGAGGAGCACGGGATTGCAACGGACGTTTTTCTTTCTGTTCATCGTAAGTCGAATAGTTTTGGCGGTAGACATTTTCTCTCTGGTTGCCTTCATCCTGCCGATTCATTGGCGACCAGCCGTAGTTGATTCGCTGGCTGTCTTTGATGCGAGGGCGACGTGCCGAAAGGTTACGGGGAAGGTCCTGTATGGGAGCGCTTCCATCCCTTGGTGCCCGATAGAGAGGTTTCCTTTCTTGATTTTTAGTGCGCATGCCTGTGCGTTCCCGTTGATTTTCAGATTCATTGTTTTGCGGATGTGGTTGGTATCCGCTTCTTTCTTCTACATTCATTTAAAATAATTTTTGATTGTTAAACTTGTGTAATCTCCCGATCACATTTTTTTTTGTTATTTTTCTATTTTTTTGATTATTATTATTTTTTAAAATCTTTAAATTCTTTAACCTCCCACATAGTTTTGCGGTGTTATCGCTTTTAATTCCTGTTTTACTAAATTATTGATTTGCAACCGGTCGATGAATTGATTCATCGATTGTTCGGTAATGTCCTCATGGGTACGTGTCAACATTTTTAAAGTCTCGTATGGCTCCGGATAACCTTCTCTTCTTAAAATAGTCTGAATAGCTTCGGCTACCACAGCCCAATGTGTATTCAATTCATTATCAATTGTTTTTCTGTTTAGCAATAATTTCCCAAGCCCTTTTGTCAGGCTTTTCAGCGCAACCTCTATATGTGCCAAAGGAACGCCGATATTGCGTACGACTGTCGAATCGGTCAGGTCTCTCTGTAAACGGGAGACAGGCAATTTCATACTCAGGTGAATCAAAACAGCATTGGCCAATCCCAGATTTCCTTCCGCATTTTCGAAATCTATCGGATTGACTTTATGAGGCATTGCCGACGATCCCACTTCGTTTTCCCGGATATGTTGCTTAAAATAATCCATCGAAATATATTGCCAAACGTCACGGCACAAATCAATTAAGATGGTATTGATTCTTTTTAACCCGTCAAAAACGGCAGCCAAATGATCATAATTGGATATTTGGGTTGTCCATTCTTCCCGTTTTAAACCCAACACGTCATTTACAAAATGATTGCCGAAATCATGCCAGTCAATATGAGGATATGCAACATAATGGGCATTGAAATTTCCGGTAGCTCCTCCGAATTTGGCAGCCGGCGGAATGTTTTTCATGGCGACCAATTGCTGTTCCAAACGATAAATAAAAACCTGCATCTCTTTCCCAAGCCTTGTCGGTGATGCCGGTTGCCCATGCGTTCTGGATAACATCGGTATCTCTTTCCATTCGTCGGCATATTTTTTTAACTGATCTATAATTGACATTAAGTCAGGATAATATACCTCGGCAAGTGCATCTCTTAAAGCAAGCGGAAAAGCGGTATTGTTAATGTCCTGCGAGGTCAGTCCAAAATGAATAAACTCCTTGTAATGATGTAAAGAAAGTGCGTCGAATTTCTCCTTCAAAAAATATTCAACCGCTTTTACATCGTGATTTGTTGTGTTTTCAATTTCTTTGATACGCAACGCATCGTTTATCTCAAAATCAAGGTAAATCTTTTGCAACGTTTGCTTTGTTTCGGTTGTGTTTAGCAGTTTCAGTGGTGGGATAACTGCCGCAAGCGAAATAACATATTCAATTTCAACTTTCACCCTATACCGTATCAGTGCAAATTCGGAAAAATACGAAGCCAACGCTTCGACTTTATCCCGATACCGTCCATCTACAGGTGAAATTGCAGTTAATTTCGACAAAACCATTGTTTTCATTCAAATCAGGCTGCAAAGATAGGGTTTTTCTCTAACATGCAATTATTTTTGCGTTTAATTAACATTTAAAAAACCTTTCGAATAAAAAAAACAAAATATTTTCTCAATTTTTTGCATTTATTTTATCTGACAAACTCATTTTTTACTATATTTGCAACAATTTTGTCACGAAAAAATTAATTAATATTTACAAATTATATACTATGTCAACAATAACAAGAAGAACATTTCTTCAACAAGGCGCTTTAGCAACAGCTGCGCTAACATTAGTTCCAAGCAGCGTGCTTGGGAAAAGTCATGGGTATCAGGCTCCTACAGACAAGTTAAATATTGCTGTTGTAGGCATTGGCGGTATGGGGAATACCAATCTTGGAAATGTGAAGAGAACGGAAAATATCGTTGCTCTTTGTGATGTGGACTGGAAATATGCCGCAAAAGTGTTTGATGAGAATCCGGGCGCAAGGAAATATAAGGACTGGCGCAAAATGTACGACGAGATGGGAAGGTCAATTGATGCCGTGATGGTTGCTACTGCCGACCATACTCACGCTATCATCGCTTCAACAGCGATCACGCTGGGAAAACATGTGTATGTGCAAAAACCTTTGACTCACACCGTTTACGAATCACGTTTGCTTACCCGGTTAGCCGCAAAACATAAGGTTGCTACGCAAATGGGTAACCAGGGCAGTTCGGCTCCCGGTGTACGTCAGGTGATTGACTGGATTTGGGATGGACAAATCGGAGAAGTTACCCGCGTTGACACATTCACCGACCGTCCGATCTGGCCGCAAGGATTGAATACACCCAAACAGGGCATGTGGGTACCTGAAACGTTAGATTGGGACTTGTTTACCGGACCGGCCAAATTAGTTCCTTACAACGAAATCTATCACCCCTGGAATTGGCGCGGATGGTGGAATTATGGCACCGGCGCACTCGGCGATATGGCTTGCCATATTATGCACCCCATTTTTAAAGCCTTGCAATTAGGTTATCCTACCAAAGTACAAGGCACATCCACACAGTTACTTATGGATTGTGCTCCTGTAGCGCAATCGGTACGTTACATTTTCCCGGCGCGCAATAATCCGGCCATTAAAAAAGTGAAATTTCCTGAAGTTGAAGTGAATTGGTTCGATGGCGGTATCAAGCCTGTAATGCCTAAAGGTTGGCCTGCCGGTAAAAACATGAATGATTCCGGTGGCGCTGCCATTTTTTATGGAACGAAAGACACGCTGGTATGCGGTTGTTATGGCGTGAATCCATGGTTGATGTCAGGAAAAACGCCTGCTTCGCCCAAGACACAACGCGAAATAAGCAATGCCATGAATGGCGGCCATGAAATGGATTGGGTACGCGCCTGTAAAGAGACGCCTGAAAACAGGGTTGAAACAGCTTCCAACTTCAGCGAAGCCGGCCCGTTTAACGAAATGGTCGTGATGGGCGTTTTGGCTGTTCGCCTGCAATCTCTTTTCAAAGAATTAGAATGGGATGGCGCTAACATGCAATTTACCAATATTGGTGATAACGAGGAAGTTTCGATGATCGAAGCTGATAATTTCAGGATTGAAGACGGAGATCCGAAATTCGACGCTCCTTCCGTTAAATTCAATGCCAAAGCATTTGCTCAGGAATTGATCAAACATAACTACAGAAATGGTTGGTCGTTACCTGCAATGCCTTAGATAGATAAAAATTAAATAGTTATTCATTTATAAAATTATTATTATGTCAAAAATTTCAAGAAGATCATTTCTTCAACAAGGCGCTTTAGCAACCGCAGCTTTCACCGTTGCTCCAAGCACCATTCTGGGAAAGAGTCATGGTTATCAGGCTCCATCCGATAAGTTAAATATTGCTGTTGTAGGTATTGGCGGTCAGGGAAATTCCAATCTCAGAGCCGTAAAACCTACGGAAAATATTGTTGCGCTGTGCGATGTAGACTGGAGATATGCGAAAGCTGTGTTTGATGCTACTCCGGAGGCAAAAAAGTATTGGGACTGGCGTAAAATGTACGACGAGATGGGTAAAGACATTGACGCCGTGATTGTTGCAACAGCCGACCATACACATGCTGCCATTGCAGCTAACGGTATCACGTTAGGTAAACACATGTTTGTGCAAAAACCGCTCACTCACTCCGTTTACGAATCTCGTTTATTAACAAAACTTGCTGAAAAATACCGTGTTGCCACACAAATGGGTAATCAGGGAGCTTCGGGCGAAGGCGTTAATCTGATATGCGAATGGATTTGGAACGGTGAAATAGGTGAGGTTAAAAAAGTGGAATGTGCAACAAACCGTCCGGTATGGCTGCAAGGATTGAATACCCCTGAAAAGGTGGATAAAATTCCTAACACTTTGAATTGGGATTTATTTACCGGGCCTGCTAAGATGTATCCTTACAATGCGTTATATCATCCATGGAACTGGCGCGGCTGGTGGCCTTACGGTACCGGAGCGCTCGGAGATATGGCCTGTCATATCATGCATAATCCTTTCGTTGCATTGAAATTACTCTATCCTATCAAAGCGGAAGCTTCTTCAACACTGTTACTTAACCATTGTGCGCCTCATGCGCAACATGTAAAACTCACCTATCCGGCCCGTGACAATATGCCAAAAGTGGCAATGCCGGAAGTCGAAATCCACTGGTACGATGGCGGAATGTTGCCGGATCGTCCTGCAGGATTCCCGCAAGGAAGAGAATTGATGGGTTCAGGTGGTGGTTTGACCATATTCCACGGAACAAAAGACACACTGCTCTGTGGTTGCTATGCCAATGGTCCATGGTTGTTGTCAGGTCGCGTTCCTGAAGTGCCGCAAACGGTTCGTCGTTTACCGTTAGCCCCGGTATCTGATGCTCAGGCCAGACCGGCAGCCGGAGGTGGAGGAATGGGAGCACAGGCAAACGCTGCAGCTCGCGGTCCACGTACGATATCGCACGAAATGGATTGGGTACGCGCCTGTAAGGAAAATCCTGCAAACCGTGTAAAATCCAAATCAGACTTTAGTGAAGCCGGACCATTCAACGAAATGGTTGTGATGGGTGTTTTGGCTGTTCGTCTGCAAGCCTTGAACAAAGTGTTAGATTGGGATGGCCCGAATATGAAGTTTACAAATATCGGAGCCGATGAAACCATCAGAACTGTTGTCAAAGACGGTTTCACTATTATTGATGGCGACCCGAAATTTGATAAGACCTGGACAGAACCCGAAAATGCGCAGGCATACGCTGCTGAACTGATTAAGCATACCTATCGCGATGGATGGAGCCTTCCTCCGATGCCTTAATCAATTCTTTAAAGGGTACAGAAAGATATTATTTTTAGTTAAAACATATTATTAACAAATAAAAATTACTACTATGTCAAAAATTTCAAGAAGATCATTTCTTCAACAAGGTGCTTTGGCAGCAGCTGCTTTCACAATTGCTCCAAACACCATTCTCGGAAAAAGCCATGGATATCAGGCTCCATCCGATAAGTTAAATGTTACTGTTGTTGGCCCTGCCGGTAGAGCAGGTTCTATTCTTAACAGTTCGGCAGCTGCAGGTGAAAATATCGTTGCGCTTTGCGATACCGATTGGGCAAGAGCAGCAACAGTATTCGGTCGTTTCCCTAACGCCAGAAAGTATTCCGACTGGCGCAAAATGTTAGATGAGATGGGGAATACCATTGACGCCGTTGTTGTTGGTACACCCGACCATAATCACGCTATTATCTCAGCGCGTGCCATGACAATGGGCAAACATGTGTATTGCGAAAAACCGTTGACTCACTCGGTCTATGAATCACGATTACTTGCTGCATTGGCTGCTAAACACAGAGTAGCTACACAGATGGGTAATCAAGGTTCTTCCGATTCGGGCGTTCGACAGATTTGCGACTGGATTGCCGACGGACAAATCGGCGAAGTAACCAAAGTAGAATGTGCAACCAACCGTCCGATCTGGCCGCAAGGCTTGAACCCGCTGCCCCCGCAGGGACATTTTGTTCCCGACACATTGAATTGGGATTTGTGGATTGGCCCGGCTAAGATGGTTCCGTACTATGCTGACTATACGCCTTTTGCATGGCGTGGATGGTGGGCGTTCGGTACAGGCGCTCTCGGCGATATGGCTTGCCATATCATGCACCCGGTTTTCAAAGCCCTCAAATTAGGTTTTCCGACGAAGGTACAGGGGTCATCGACCGCATTGCTCGCTGATTGCGCTCCTGTTTCTCAGAAGGTAAAACTGACTTTCCCGGCACGTACTCAATTCAATACCAA
>Ga0082212_10004199_pt1 | contig 20081 bp, 13 predicted proteins | sample TergutNt197P3_FD_71548 | JGI IMG/M metagenome (GOLD analysis project Ga0082212, IMG submission 71548) | Neocapritermes taracua P3 segment gut microbial communities from Petit-Saut dam, French Guiana - Nt197 P3 | ecosystem: Host-associated > Arthropoda: Insects > Digestive system > Gut ... | reverse complement strand
GGACCGGAGAATCGCCTTTCTTTGGGGTTACCCCGTTTTCTTTCCGCGATTTCGGAAAGAAATGGGGTAAACGCAGCCCCGAGGGTGTCAACCCTCGGATAGTTTCCGGGGGACGCCCCGGATAAAAAATGCTGTGCAGGGGCGAAAGCCCCGCGGCGCGACAGCCCCCGTCCCCGGCAGGGGGATAATCCCCGAGAGCCGCAGGCTCTCGGACCGTCCCCCCGGCAGGGTGGAATGTTTCAAATTAACCAAATATTTCATATTTGTGTTGAATTTTTCATCATAAACGTGATATAATATACAGCGCATGCCGGAGACGCTTTGCTCCGGCTGTGTTCAACGGCTTTCAGCAGCCGCCTGAAAATTAAGGAGGTTTCATTATGGAACGTCAAAAAAATAAAATAAGAAAACCGCTTGCGGCGGGACTCGCGCTTGCTTTTGTCCTGACAGCGGCTTTCACGACGCCGGGCCTTTTCCGTTCGGTCTCGGCGACAGATGTGACTGTCGGCAACATTACGGAATTGATGGATGCGTTGAGCGCAGCCGACGATAGTGATACGATTACTCTTTCGCCGTCAACATTTACATTGTCCTCGGGCGGCGCTTATGTATTATCTACTGCGGCGCAGAATGTGACGATCGTCGGACGGTTCATTGTAAGAAACACTACAGTCGCCTCAACAACAAGCCTGACTATCAACTCGGAAACACTCACCATTGACGCCAATAATACAGGATCAGTAATAACGGTGGAAGACGGCGGCATACTGATCATGAACGGCGGCACGATAACAAACGGCAATGCAAGGGAAGGCGGCGGCGTTCGTATTATCGGCGGTGAATTTACGATGAACGCCGGCGTTATATCCGGAAACATAGCAACTCGCAGCGGCGGCGACGGCGGCAACGGCGGCGGCGTTTGCATCGGTGAAAATGAAGACGGCCACTATGGCGGTACATTTGATATGTGGGGCGGCATAATATCCGACAACACCGCCTCGGGCGGCAACGGCGGCGGCGTATATGTTAACGAATTTCCGGTAAGTACTTTTAATATGCACGGCGGTACAATATCCAATAACACAGCAACGCGCAGCGGCAGCAACGGCGGCGACGGCGGCGGAATCAGCGTTTCTTTTAATGGTATAGCGACAATACACAGGGGATATTTCTATAATAATGCAGCCGATCAGCACGGCGGCGCCATCGGGACCGGATGGGAAGACGGAGTCGGAAAAACAACCGTAAATAACCCTGTGATCGCTTACAACCAAGCACAAGAAGGCGGCGGGATATACGGCTGTCCCGAAGGCACCGTTGTAAATATCGAAAACAACTATACCGCGATTTTTCAAAATAAAGCTTTAAAAATGTCAGATCCGGACAGCGGAACGCCAAGATATGCTCATGATGTATTTATAGAAAAACCCGATACAGGCGCAAACAGTTTTGTTGTGCCTGCTTATATGCTTAACGGTGAACCGTACGTATGGCTCGGCGCCGGTACTGTTGTTGATGAATTTTTAGGTACACAACCATACTTGATCACCGGCGTAGCAAATCCGTCGTACAGCAGTTCACGCACTGAATCTGAAATTCTCGGTATAATCGCTTTGCTTGAAGCGGAATTTCCTGCGGGCAGTGTTTTTATCGTCAACAACATTGCCGGCGTTACTAAATCTGACGGCGCCGGCGGCGGTATCGGCGGAAACGGTTCATTTGTCGTTATCGGCAAAGAAGTTCCCCCGCCTCCTGCCGGTACAGGCAATTTGACTCTGAAAAAAATTACAGCCGGAACGGGCCCGCACACGACATCTTTTGAGTTTACGGTAACATTTTCAGCTGCTGTTAGTCCGGGTCCCACAGGTTTTACATCTGCTGATAGCGGCATAACATGGACAGGTGATCTCAACGGCGGAGATATCGTAACTTTTACAGGAATTCCGACAGGCACAGATTATACGATATCGGAAACTCTTCCGACGAATTACACATTGGATTGGAATATTCCCGCCGGTGCGAACATTGAGCTCGACGGAACAGTGACCGGAACCGCAGAGGCAAATAAAGAACTCTCATTTATTGCTAAAAACACGAAAGACGATACCCCGCCGCCGGACACCGGCAGCCTTAAGATCACAAAGGCCGTCCTCGACGAAAACGGCGACCCGGTCACGGGCGCTTGGGACCCCGGCGAGGAATTTAAGTTCACGGTAACATTCACGGGAAGCTTCGACTTTTCGGGAGTTTTGCTTGACGGCTCGGCATTTTCAAACGGAGACCCCGTGACGCTAAACGACGCGAAACGTGCGGCGACGTTCACGAACATCCCCGCCGGCGCCGGGTATGAAATTGTTGAGACCGACGACGCCGGCCTCATATGCGTATCGCATGAAGATCCTTACGGCGAAGCGGAGGGGACTGTAGTTAAAGACGTCATGATCGAAGAAGATTTTGAGAACCAACGGCTTGCCCCCGGCACGGCCGTTATAAAAGGAACAAAAAGCGTGATCGGCGCCGGAGCGCCCTCCGGCACGCAGCTCACATTCACTCTGACGCAAGTTGAAAACGAAGAAGGAGCCGAGTGGACGGGCGGGCCCCCGATAACCGATGAAAAGCATGTCACGACCAACGCGACCGGCCCGAAAGACTATGAATTCTTTTTCGAGATCGAGGGCCTGACAGAAGCCGGCAGCCCCTATTTCTTCAAAATCAAAGAGACCAAGGGCGGCGGCGGCTCATACTGGTCAAACGACGTTAAGGAACGTATCGTAAAAGTTGAAGTCGAAGACGACGATGAGCCGCCCGTTTACGAATGGCTCGGAGACGCAGGCCCGATATTCAAAAACACATACACATACAGGCCGCCCGTTATCGTCGGCGACGACGACGACGACCCGCCGCCCACAGACCCTCCGGGCGACGACGACGATGACGATGACGACGATGACGACGAAGACCCGGAGCCTACGCCCCCGCCGTCGCCTCCGCCGAGACCCCTGCCGCCCTCCGACCCCGGCAATACGCTCATCCCGAATGACGACGGCACCTTTACCGAGATAGACGAGAACGGCGTCCCGCTCACCGTTTGGCGCTGGGACCCCGAGCTTGAGGAGTGGATACCCGAAGACCCGCCGCCCTTGGCCTACATGCCCGCGACGGGGGATATAAACATGATACCTCAGCTCGTCATGCTTCTCGCCATATCCGTTCTCGGCTTCGGCATATCTCTTCGAAGGAGACGAAGCGATAAATGACCCCCGGCCGACAGAAAAAACCGGTTTTGTGTTTCTCACACAAAACCGGTTTTATTTAGGGCGATATTTCGATCAGGTATCATGTTTTTGAAAATTCGTCTTTTCCCACGCCGCAGACAGGGCATACAAAACCGTCGGGAACGTCTTCCCATTTTGTTCCCGGAGCGATACCGCTGTCCGGATCTCCGGCCGCTTCATCGTATTCATAGCCGCATACGTCGCACACATATTTCATTTTCGGCGCCTCCTTTCATTTTGATTGCGGGGTTTTTCGACCCGGCATTGCGCTACTTCGCCGTTTTGTCCGGCAAAGCGTCGGCGAGAGCGTCCGCTAAAGCGTATATTTCAGAGAGCTGCTCGGCCGATACGGCGGACTTTATGCTGACTTTATTTTCAAGTATATTGATATTCTTGCACTTTCCCAAACACTCGCGGATCAATCCGCCGCTCGCCGCGGCCCAGGAGCCGTTTTCGATCACCGCGACCGTGCGGTTTTGAATATTGTGCGCCGCAAGATCGCAAATAAGCGCCTCCATAGTCACGAAAATCCCCGCGTTGTATGTTGCCGAGGCAAAAACCAAAAGGCTCCACCGAAAAGCCGCCGCCACTATCTCAGACGCGGGCGTGACGGACACGTCGAACATAACGGTTTTTACTCCTTTTTCCCGCAGCCTTGTCGCGAGAATCTCCGCCGCGTTTTCCGTATTCCCGTAAACGGAAGCGTAGGCGATCATGACGCCCTGTTCCTCCGGCTCATAATTGCTCCACAGCCTGTATTTCGAGATCACGTATTCCGTTTCGGAGCGCCAAACAAACCCGTGCAAGGGGCATATCATACCGATATCAAGTTCCGATATCTTATTGAGCAGCGCTTTGACCTGCGTCCCGTATTTTCCGACGATATTCGCGTAATACCGCCTTGTTTCGTCTGTATAGTCCTTGGGAAAATCCACCTCATCCGCGAACAATGCGCCGTTCAGCGCGCCGAAGCACCCGAAAGCGTCCGCCGAAAACAGTATTTTCGACGTTTTGTCATATGTGACCATGACTTCCGGCCAATGCACCATCGGCGCCGCGATAAACTCAAGCGTATGCTTCCCCGTGCAAAGCGTATCGCCTTCTTTGACGACATGAGCGGCGGCAGCCGGATCGATATCGCAAAACTGCTTGAGCAGCCCGAGGGTCTTGGCGGTGCATACGAGCTTGGCCCCGGGGTATCGCAGCATAATGTCCGACAGAGCGGCGGTATGATCGGGTTCCGCGTGCTGCACTATCAAAAAATCCAAGGTTTTGCCGTCCAATGCCTTCTCAACGTTTTCCGTAAACCTTTGCCGCACCGCCTTGTCGACGGTGTCGAATAAAACGGTCTTTTCATCGTTTAAAAGATATGAATTATATGAAACGCCGGCAGGCACCGAATAGACCCCTTCAAACAAAGCCAAACGCCGGTCATTCGCGCCGACCCATGTCAAATCCCCGGAAACCTTTCTGATGCAATACATACAAACACACATTCCTTTCGCGCTCTTTCCGAAAAACAGTCTAACACAAACCGGTAAACACTTCAACACTTTACTCATTCGCCGGCGCGATACGCTCCGGACAATATAATGTATTGCAAAATCAGCCCGCCGGTATTATTATTGGGACGGTGGTGAAAAAAATGAAAATTGCTATGGATAAGCTCTGCATAGTTTTTTCCCGCGCGTTCGATGTTATCGAAGAAGAGCAAATAGGCGCGAGTGAGAGGCACAGCATGAGGGTAGCGGCGCTGTGCGCGAAAATGGGAAAAAAACTCGGTTTCGACGCCGACGCCCTCTCGGGTATCGCGACCTGCGGAATGTTCCACGACAACGCGCTGACCGAATACCATCTCTCTATGCAAAACGACAGCTCCGGTGAGCGCAACATGCTGCTTCACTGCGAAAAGGGCCAGGAAAACGTGTCATGGCTCCCTTTCAGGACCAAAATCGACGGCTTCATCCTCTTCCACCATGAATGCGGTATCGGGACCGGCCCTTTCCGCAGGCGGGATGGGGAATTCCCGTTTGAAGCCGCGCTTATCGCGGCCGCGGACGCCTGTGACGTTGACAACCGTTTCCAGGCGGTCCCGCCGAAAGATCTGCCTGCTCTGCGGAGCAAGATCGACAGGCTCGCGGATACATACTCGACTCGAAAAGCGATCGACGTTCTTTTGGAGATATTGGATGAGGAGGTTTTGGAAAGCCTGCGCGACGAAAATATATCCCGGACGCTGGATAACGATCTGCCGCGCTGGGAAGCTGACATAACAGAACCCGGAGTCATCCGCGCGGCGGGTTTTCTCGCGCGCGTCATAGATTACAAATCTCAATTCACTCAAAAGCATACGAGCCAGATCGCCAACCGCGCTTGGCTCATGGCCGAGAGTTACGGCTATAACGAAGAAAATAAAGCGTCGCTTTTTTTGGCCGCCTCGCTGCATGACATCGGCAAAATCAAAACGCCGATCGAGATCTTGGAAAAACAGGGCAAACTCGACGACCGGGAATTCAAGATCATAAAAAACCACGTCGCTTACACCCGCTCCATGCTGAACGAAGTCCCGGATTTTGAGCTTATTACGAACCGGGCGGCAAACCACCACGAAAAGCTGGACGGCTCCGGCTACGCTCTCGGTACGAACGCGGAAGATTTGGACTTCGACTCGCGTTTGATCGCCTGCCTTGACATATATCAGGCTGTCAGCGAACCGCGCCCCTATCACGACGCGCGAAGCCACGAGGAGACGATATCCATCCTGCGCGACATGGCTGAGAAAGGCTTTATCGACGCCGATATCGTTAAAGACGTTGACTCTGTTATGGCGGAATACTCAATGCAAAACGTCCCGTCTCCTTTGGACGAAAAAGTGTGAAAGGATAGTCCGCTCCCATGACAGTGTTTTTTAACGCCGCCTCGTCTGTTTTTGTCATTTTGCTCCTGACGGCGACAGGTTACTTTTTCGGTGTGACAAAGTGGATGTCGGCGGAACACAAACCTTTTTTTGAAAAATACCTCTTAAATTTCGCGACTCCCTGCATGTGCCTTGACAATTTTCTCAGGAACCTGTCCCCTGAACTCGTCAAAGGCTCATGGAAGATCATAATCGTATGTTTTACGGGTTTTTGCGTCTGCGCGCTGCTCTCCGCTCTGATCGCGGTATTGCTGCGCCTGCCGAAAAACCGCGCGGGCGCGTTTGTCGGTATGGGCGGGTTTTCCAACGCTCTTTTTGTCGGCTATCCGATGTGCAGAGAGCTTTTCGGCGAGGAAGCCGTGGTCTACGTCATGCTGTTTTTCCTCAGCAACAGCGTATTGCTTTTTGTGGTGTGCTACACCGCCTTTGCCTGTTTCTCGGAGTCAAAAATAAACTTAGGTAAAAAGCGTATAATCAAAATATTCATCAACGCCCCTGTTTTAAGCTCCGTTATCGGCATAATGCTTGTCATGCTGGGCGTATCTCTGCCCCGCCCGCTCGCAAGCTTCGTCGGTTACGTCAGCGCCACGATCTCCCCATTGGCGCTTTTATACTGCGGTTTTGTCATTTTTGAGACCGGAATAAGAAATATCCGCATCGACAGGGGAATGGTCGCACTTCCTGTCATGCGATTTGTTATCGCCCCTTTGATCTGCGCCGCGCTGTGCCGCCTGTTCGGCGTGTTTCCGCCCGCGTCCTCAGTCCTCACCGTCGAGATGTCGATGCCCGTCATAACGATCATCGTCGTATTGGCGAAGGAATGGGACGCCGACGTGCATTACGCGGCGATCGGCATAGTTTTAACGACGCTGCTGTGTTTTGTGACGATCCCCGTTTTGATGCTTTTTGTTTGAATTCAAATTCGGAGCTTGCGTCATAATATGATTAAGGAAATACGGTGAGGATATGGATTTCGAAAAATTATTATCCGCGAAGGATTACATACCCATAAACACCCACGATCTCAAATGCGATATGACTGTCGACTACAGCATATATCACAAGCAAAACGGAGAATATGTGCTTTTGTGCAAGGACGTGGTCTTGACGCACGATCTCATAGCTCGGTTTGTCAGGATAACATCGCCCGACCATGAGATATTCGTTCCGAAAGAACAACACAGTGCCATCCTGGATTTCAACGCCGGGAAGACCGTACCGAAAACCGGGCCGGGGCCCTATTCCGGGTACACCGAAGTCAAGTCTGATACAAAAGGCATGCTCGACGCCGTCGTCGCAGACGGAAAAGTCCCGAAAGACATTTCGGATTCCATATGCTCCGTTATATACTCCCAGATAGAGACCATCGACGTCTCAACGATCATCGACAGTATCAACAGCGTGCGCGAAGTCGACGAATATCTGCATACCCACAGTGTGAACGTGGCGCTCTTGAACGGCCTGATCGGCAAGTGGATGAATTACGACTCGGAAAAACAAAACGCCATAATCGAGGTAGGCGTGCTGCACGACATAGGCAAGCTGAAGATTCCCGACGAAGTGCTGAACAAACCGGCGCGTCTCAGCGAGGAGGAATTCGGACTCATAAAATCGCACCCGGTACACTCCCGCGATATACTCGTTAACTCGGGCGTTGTCAAAGAGGATATACTCAACGGAGTCGTTCAGCACCACGAAAGGGCCAACGGCCTCGGTTATCCGAGCGGCCTGACCATGGGAAAGATCTCCGAATTCGCCCGAATAACGGCGGTGTCCGACGTATACGACGCGATGGTCGCGAAACGCGTCTATAAAGAAGCCCATTCCCCGTTTGAAATACTGGCTTGGTTTTCCGACGGGCGCTACTCCGATTTGGACATAACGCTTGTAAATACTTTTTTGGAGGCCATGACCACGGAACTCACCGGAAAATACGTGCTGCTGTCAAACGGAAAAACGGCAAAAGTGGTATATGTGAACCCGGTAAATTTTGAGTTTCCATACGTAGAGATCGACGGCGAGGTCATATTCACATCAAAAGAGCTCTCCTGCGTTTCCTTGGTGCAGTAACAGGCTCACAAAAACAAGACTCTCCGTCCCGCGCGCGGGACGGAGAGTCTTGTTTTTGTGAGATCATTTATGCTCCGCAGTACCGGCAGGGTCTATCTCCATTTTTCCGGCGCGTTATTGAGGTCTTCCTCAAGATGTTTCATCCCTATTATCTTGAACTGTTCGAAAAGATCCCCGCAAAAATCTATCAGATATGGGTCAAAATGCAGTCCTGCGTCTTTTTTCAGCACTCCCACAGCGTCCTCGTGAGTAAAAGGCGTCTTATACGGCCTCACCGATATAAGCGCGTCATAGACGTCAACGATCGCCATGACCCGGGCCGAAAGCGGTATCTCTTTTTCCGAAATGCCGAAAGGATAGCCTTTCCCGTTCCATTTTTCATGGTGCCCGATAATGATTTCCCGCGCGACTTCAAGGAAAGACGAAGTCTCTCCGAGGTCCTCCATGGCGTTGTCGAGCATACGCGCCCCGTATACGGTGTGCATCTTTATGCAGTCGAATTCCTCGTCCGTCAGCCTTCCGGGTTTGAGCAGTATATGGTCCGGCACGGCGACCTTGCCGATATCATGCAGCTTAGCCGACTTTTTGACCGAGTCGGCGTATTCCTCCGTCATTTTATAGTCGTCCTCACCGCGAAGGACTAAAGCGTCCGCTATGAGCTCCGTGTAGTATGTGGTGCATTTGATGTGGACTCCCGTTTCGTTGTCCCTGTATGAGGTCACATTCGCGAGCATGTCGAGTATGCAGTCCTGCGTCATGTTAAGCTGCCTCGTGCGGAGCAGTACCAATGATTCCAGATGCTTTCTGTAGGTCTCAAGCTCTGTGTGCAGCCGCACCCTCGCTTTGACTATGCCCGCGGATATGGGTTTTAATATGTAATCCACCGCGCCGAGGGCAAAAGCCTCCTGTTCCTTGTCCCTGCCCTCGAGTCCCGTCAAAAACAGTATGGGTATATCTTTCCATTCGGGAACTTCTTTTATCGCCTTGATCGCCTCGTAGCCGTTCATATTCGGCATCTCAACGTCAAGCAGTATCAGATTCGGCAGCTTCCCCAAACGGAGAAACGCGATGGCCCTCGAAGCGGACGGCGCGAGATACACCGTGTATTCTTCTTTCAGTATCTCATTCATCAGTTTCAGATTTGTTGAATCGTCGTCGACGCAAAGTATCGTGGGTTTATTGCCCGTAAGCACCCGTCACACCTCCGTTTCGGCGGCCGCGATGATCATTTCCAAAGACGCCTCGGCATTGTCGTAATCAAAATTCACAACATCCGAAAGCGCCTCGCTCATGAACTCATCAAATTCCGGCCCGTAACTGACGGCGTTCAATTCGCGCATTTCCGCAACGGCAAGGTCATTTTCCAACGCGTCAAAAAGTGCGATAACGCCGCGAAGGTTCCCGCCGAGCGCTGATTTTTGTTCTTCGGTCGCCCTCGGGCGGTCATCGGGTTCTTTCCTCTCCGGAAAAGCCTCCGTGATCTTCACATGCAGGGCTGAAAGGGATTCCAAAAAACCCGCGAAATTTTTTAATATGTATGTTTGATCTGAGTTTATCGCCGCGTGTTCCAGTCCCGCGGCCCTCTCGGAGAGCGAATGCGCCCCTATGTTGTTCAGCGCGCTTTTTTGCGCGTGTACTTCTATCCTGAACTCGTTGAATCTGTTTTGCAGCACCAGATCGGATATAAGCGCGATCTTATAGCGGCAGCTCCCCGCGAAAGCGGCAAGTATGGACAGATACACGTCTTCGGTGCAGCCGATCTGCGCCATGGCGGCGCGGATATTCAGTCCTGCTGAAGTCGCGAGATTTTTTAATTCGTCAGACAGCGACCGGACATTTTCTTTATCATCGTCTTCCCCGGCGCCGGATTCTTTGACTTCGGTGAACTTTGACTCCGGAAGATGATTGAGCAGTATCCGGTTCAGCTGCTTTATGTCTATCGGTTTACTCAGATAATCGTCCATTTTGTTTTGCAGGAACATTTCCTTCGTGCCGACGACCGCGTTCGCTGTGAGGGCGATCACCGGTATCTGCGCGTTTCGGCCGCCGAGTTCCCGGAGCTTGAGCGTGGTTTCGATCCCGTCCATTTCCGGCATCATATGATCCATGAATATTATGTCAAAATCCGTTTCGGCGGCCAATTTGAGGGCCTCGAAACCGGATTCGGCCTCTGTGACTTCTATGTCGTAGTGTTTGAATATCTCTCCGGCGACAACGCGGTTGATCTCATTGTCGTCAACTATGAGCGCCGACACTCCGTTCGTCCTGACCGATCCGAGATCGATCCCTTGTTCTGAGGACGCGGTCTTCTTTCGGCTTTTTGAACTGCCGGACAAAAAACTTGCGAGATCTGTTATCATCAGCGGCTCATACAAAGCGGCCGTCATGTCCGGCAGATCGCGGGCGCCGGCCGGGCCCGGCTCTTTGATGCAGGCGATGTTGATGCCTTTGCGGCACTCCTCCCCCGCCGCGGCGACCGCGTCGGCGAGGTCGCTTGTGTATATCATGTGGGAATATTCCTCGTTTTGCAGGCAGCCGGGATACTCTTCCTTGTTTTTCACCCGCGCTTTACGTACAAAGAGTTTCGACAGCATATGCCCGAGCGAATCGGCGGTCTTTCCCTCGCCCAATATGAGGACTTTTTTTCGGGCTGACGATCTTATCTCCGCGATGAATTTATCGCCTATCAGTTTCTGCGGCAGTTTGAGCGTGAATACACTGCCCTTATCAGGCCCGCTCTGCACGGATATCTCGCCTTCCATGGCCTCGGCTATCCCCTTGCTGATGGCAAGACCGAGCATCGCTCCGGAAGAAGAACGGCTTTTGTCGTCTTCAAAATCGGAAAACGGAGTGAACAGAGTCTCTATCCGGTCCTCGTCAATAACGGGCCCCTCGTCTCTCACCGAGAATTCCGTCGATACAACGTCGCCCGCCTCGGCGGTTTCCGAAGAGCTGACGCTCAGTGTGATATCTCCCGTGTCGCAGTGCTTGATCGCGTTCCCCAAAAGATTGGTCAACACCTGCTTGACCCTCAGGCTGTCCCCCGCAAGGTTCGCCGGTACATGCGGGTCGATTTCGATCAACAGGTTGAGCCCTTTTTCTTTCGCCTTGATATACGCTGTCCCCGCGACGTCTCTTATCATGTCGGCGACATTGTATTCCGAAACGGCTATATCGAACAAGCGCGCGTCTATCTCCGAAAAATCCAAAACATCGTTGATGATACTCAACAGATTCTCTGAGGATTTGAGTATGCCCGATACATAGTTTCTTTGCGAATCGTCCATCTGCGTGGCCGCCAAAAGCGTGGCCATGCCGTATATGGCGTTCATCGGGGTACGCACCTCATGGCTCATATTGGCCAAGAAATTGCTTTTCGCCTTTGACGCGGCTTCAGCGTCCTCCTTGAGCAGAACAAGCTCGGTGATGTTGTGCATCATCAATACCGCGCCCATGGCATCGATGTCCCCGTCGGGCGGCGACATGGCGGTGATGCTGACGTGCATTTTTCCGCCGTTCAAAAACTCGATACAGTCGGTATAATATGCCATATTCGATTGCTCTTTCACGGTTTTGCACGTGGCGCAGGTCTTTTCCTTCCACCGGTCCGAAACATTCGAGCCGAAGATATCCTCAAGTTTCATTCCCTGAAGGCTCACGTCGGGCTCCGTGCCGAAAATCTGCTTGACCAAGAGATCGGTGCCCCTTACATAACGCAGTTCTTTATCGTAAACAATGAATACGAGCGGCAGGGTCTCAAGCACAAGCCGGCTGAATATTTCTTCCCGGCGCCCCGGCGCCGCCTGTTTTTCCGGATTCACGGTCTTTCGGCCCTCCTTTCCCGCATCGTGTCAGGGTCTGTTTCGCCTTCATTTTGATGCTGCTGTTTATCCTATGATATTATTACTTATCCGACGAAAAGACAATACTTTTACTGAATTTGGTGAAAATAAAAGTACACGCGCATTCAGCCGGCGGCAGATTAATGCAAAATTTACATAACATTTACAAACCGGCGCTTGACTGCGCGCGGCGCAGTATGTATCTTATTAATACGATCCGGCAGCTGATTCTCAGCCGGGTGAATATGTACAGGTCGTTAATTCAAATGACAGATAATATGACCGCCGGGAAAACAAACAAAACCGATTTCGGCACTTGCATGCAAAACCGCGAACTCTCGTGGCTGAAATTTAACGAGCGGGTCTTGGAAGAAGCCGCTCCCGGCGCCAATCCTCCGCTTGAGCGCCTGAAATTTATTTCCGTTTTCACGGAAAACTTGGATGAATTCTTTATGATCAGGGTGGGCAGCTTGACCGACTATATGCTGTTCGCGCCTGATTATTTTGACAACAAGACCGGCATGAACGCCGGCGAGCAGCTTGACGCCGTATTCCGGCAAATGCCGGCGCTCTGCGCGCTCCGGGACCGCTACTGCTCCGACGTCGAGAAAGACCTTGCCCGCTCGGGCCTGCAGCGCCTGAAAATGAGCGAGTCGGACCCGGCTGACGCAAAACAAACGGAGAATTATTTCGTGCGGGAAATACTGCCGCTGCTTTCTCCTCAAATAATAGACGCCGGGCATCCTTTTCCTCACATAGACAACAAACGGCTCCATATCGCCGTGACGCTCGTGCATAAAAACAATCCGGTATTCGGCCTTATCGCTATGCCCAACGCCGCGGAAAGGCTGTATTTTCCGGGCGGCGGGAACCGTTATATTTTGCTTGAGGATATTGTGTTTCATTATGCCTCTCTCGCTTTTCACCCTTATAAGATCACTGAGAAAACGATACTCGCCGTCACCAGAAACGCCGACCTCAACACCGAAAAAGACGACTGGCCGGACGAAAAGATCGACTATCGCAAATTTATGCAGCAGCTCTTAAAAAAACGCCGCCGTCTCGCCCCCGTGCGCCTCGAGCTGCAGTATGACGTCGGCGGCGCTATGAAGTCGTTTTTTTGCGAAAAGCTGAATGTGGAAAAGAAACAGGTCTTTTTGTCCTCCTGTCCGCTTGACCTGTCTTACTATATCAAGCTTGAAGAAAAAGCGAAAACGGACGAGGAGAAAAAGCTGATAAGGCCGGCCCATATCCCCGCCGACACGCTTCCCGCCGAAAAAAAACAGGATATTATAAAACGTGTGCTGAAAAAAGACATGCTGTTTTCTTATCCCTATGAGAGTTTTTCCCCTTTCCTCGATATGCTGAGGAACGCCTGCGAAGACCCCGCGGTCATTTCGATCAAAACGACGCTCTACAGAATCGACGTGCACTCAAAAATGGCGGAAACACTTATCAGAGCCGCCGAAAACGGAAAAGACGTCATCGTGCTCATGGAGCTTCGCGCCAGATTCGACGAGGAAAACAATATCGAGTGGTCGCAGCGCTTCGAGGAGGCGGGCTGCCGGGTCATCTACGGTCTTCCGGGATACAAGGTACATTCGAAGATCTGCCTGATAACGAGAAAAGATCGCGGGCAAATACAATACATAACCCAGATCGGCACGGGAAACTACAACGAAAAAACAGTCAGACTGTATACCGATCTGTCGATCATAACGGCAAACAGAGAAATAGGCGAAGACGCCGCTTTGTTTTTCAACGGCCTTTTATTGGGTGAACCGTCAGGAGACTATAACCGGTTTTTGGTTGCGCCCGGCCATTTTAAGCAGGAGATCATACGGCGAATAGAACGGGAACGCGACAAAGCGCGATCGGGCGAAGCGGCCGGCATCGTCATAAAATGCAACTCTTTGACAGACAGGGAAGTCATTATGAAGCTGATCGAAGCTTCGCAATGCGGCGTCAGCATATCAATGATAGTCAGGGGAATCTGCTGCCTTATCCCCCGCATACCGGGCTATACCGAAAACATCACGGTCATCAGTATAGTCGGCAGGTTTTTGGAGCATTCGAGAATCTATTGTTTCGGCGCCGGAGACGACAAAGAGCTCTATATTTCATCCGCTGACCTCATGACGCGCAATACCGAGCGCCGTGTTGAGATCGCCTGCCCGGTTTCGGACCCCGAAGCAAAGGGAAAGATCTGCGGCATGCTGGAAACGATGCTGTCAGACAACATAAAAGCTTGGGAGCAGTTTTCCGACGGCGGTTATGTCCTGCGAAAACCGTCCGGCAGCCCGGCCGTCAACTCTCAGGAGATATTTATCGAAAAAGCCCGCGTAAAGGCCGAGTCCGCTCTCGCCGGCGGAGGCGGAGGAGGAAAAGTAAAACGCAGCGGTTTCTTCCGGAATATCGTAAAAATATTAAGACAAATTTTTTCCGGAATCAAATAAACATGATTGTAATCGTCGTTTGAACCTGATATAGTTATGTTCAGCTACACAGAGCGGCCCGATAAATTACAGGCCTTTAGGGAGGGATTGAACATGGCTTGGTTCAATAATATTAAAGTTAAGGCTAAAATGATTTTAGCATTCGCTGTGGTGATCGTTTTGATTGCGATCATGGGGACGCTTGCCGTCACGCAGCTCAACTCCGTTTCCTCAACTTACATGTACGCCATCGAACACCCGATGGAATGCGAAAGACAAATGCGCATTTTCGACAAGGAAATGGACAGTTTACGGCGTTTGGTCACCACAATGTCACTGTTCGCTTCCTCCAACGACCCGGGGATGATAGACACTTATAATAAACAGGCCGGGGAGGCATATGCCGCGGGAATGGCAGCGTTGGACGCGTATGAAAGCGCTGCGCGCAGCGGCAATCTGTCGGAAAAAGCCTTGGAGGCGCTGAAGCAGCTCTCGGATACTCGCGGCGTATTTGTACAATACAAAGCGGAAGTCTGCGACCCCGTGGCCGCGGAAGCACGCGCCGGAAGGCCTGACGAAGCACTGAAATATGTCGCGGCCGGCGTGGGATACGCCGCCACTCTCGCCGAAGGAAGCGAAAAACTCATCGAGCTGTCGGCAGCCTCGGCGAACGCCAATGTGGCCTCCGCGGAATCGACGGCTCTGCAAACCTCATACATTCTTTTGGCCGTGGCATTGATCGCGGCGATAATATCCGTTATCGTCGCTCTTTTCATAGCCAACACCATCAGCAGACCGCTGGGCCCGCTCGCCACGTTCATGAACAAAGCGGGAACCACGGGCGACATCACGATGCACGCCGAAGATATCGAAGTCATAGAAAAATACGCGAAGGGTAAAGACGAGTTGGGAAAGACCATAAGCGGATGCGCCGCTTTTGTCACTCATGTAACGCATATCGCCAAAGAACTTAACGCAGTCGCGCACGGCGACCTCACCGTCAATGTCGAGCTGTTGTCGTCCGATGATATCATGGGCAAAGCGCTTGTGGACATGGTCAACAACCTCAATGATTTATTCAGCGAGATCAACGCTTCCACCAATCAGGTCTCTACCGGCTCAAAACAAGTCGCGGACGGTTCTCAGGCGCTCGCTCAAGGTTCGACCGAGCAGGCCGCCTCGGTGCAGCAGCTGTCCTCCTCCATTGCGGAGATCGCAGGCAAAACAAAAAATAACGCCGATTTGGCAGGTCAGGCCGCCTCTCTCGCGAGCACCATCAAAAACAACGCTGAAAAAGGCAGCCGGCAGATGGATGAAATGATGACCGCCGTCAAGGACATCAATCAGGCCAGCCAAAACATCAGCAAAGTCATTAAGGTCATAGACGACATAGCGTTCCAAACCAATATCTTGGCGCTGAACGCCGCGGTGGAAGCGGCGCGGGCGGGCCAGCACGGCAAGGGCTTCGCGGTCGTGGCGGAGGAAGTCCGCAACCTCGCAGCCAAGAGCGCGGAAGCGGCCAAAGAGACCGGCGACATGATACAAAATTCCATGGAAAAAGCCGAACTCGGCGCTCAGATCGCCGGTGAAACATCCGAAAGCCTTTCCGAAATCGTGTCCGGCATCAACGAAAGCGATAAGATCGTCAATAAGATCGCCAAATCTTCCGAGGAGCAGGCCGCCGGTATAGATCAGATCAACATCGGTATAGACCAAGTGGCTCAGGTCGTTCAGCAAAACAGCGCGACGGCGGAGGAAAGCGCCGCGGCGTCGGAGCAAATGAGCGGACAGTCCGCTTTACTGCAAGAGCTGATCACCCACTTCAGACTTAAAGAAAACTCGAGGAAGCCGGGCTTGCCCCCCGCCGGAGGCTCCGGGCGCAGCCATCACGCGGCTCCGCCGCCCTCTGATTTCGCAGCCGAAAGCCCGGGACCGGGCAATTTCGGAAAATACTGACCCCTTAAGTTGCCGGTACAAAATATCGAAGTATATAAAGCGCGATCATAGTATTACAAAGGGGCTGTCGCGCGCAACGGCGTGACAGCCCCGAAATACCGGAGACGAATTCCTCGACAAACCGCGCAAGCATCCGCATCGTCACCGAAGGAGGATTGTCTTGACTCACTCGACAGCAGAAAACGAAATAAGCTATTCTGCGCTTAAGATCGTTTCCGACAACATGACCGAACTGATATATGTCAGCATCCCCGATACAAAAGAGCTTGTATTCGTCAACAGGGCCTTAGCCGATACGCTTGCGGTCACTCCGGACTTTCTGATCGGCAAAAACTGCTGTAAAACCATCGGGGATAAAATGGGCGGCATCTGTGAAACATGCCCTATCGACGAACTCCCGCGCGAGGAAAGAAGGGCAATAAAAACATCAAGACTGTCGGAGTTTCGCTCTGCGGCGTCGGGCAAGTGGTACCTCGTGCAAGACGCCGTCATCGAATGGGAGGACGGGCGGGACGCCTGTATGCGTACCGCCACAGAGATCACCTCGCGAAAAGAATATGAACAGCAACTGAAGCAAAAAGCCTCGACGGACAGCCTTACAGGCGTTATCAATCGAGACCGGGGTTACGACTTGCTGCATATGACGCTTGAATACGCGGATCATCCTTTGCGCGATATGAGCCTCGTTTTCATAGATGTCGACGGCCTTAAACAAATAAACGATACTTTCGGGCACGATTGCGGTGATGAGACCTTGGTCAAGATCGTTGAGTTCATTAACTCCGGAACTCGCAAAAATGACGTTTTGTTCCGTTGGGGCGGCGATGAATTCATTTTACTTCTCGAATGCGCGGTCGATTCCGCGAAAAACATCGTTGACGGCATCCAAAAAAAACTCGTCGAATTCAACGCGACAAAAACGCTGCCCTATGATCTTGCGTTCAGCTGCGGCATTGTTGAATTCGCCCTGACAGACGATCTTTCCACACCCGAAAAAATCATAGCCGTAGCGGACGCCGCAATGTATGAAAACAAAATATCAAAGCGGATATGACTCCCGATAAAAACAGAGGGCGCGCTCCCCGGATCACGAGCCGGTTTTCGACTTCGCGATCAGAGGGCGTTTTTTTGTCTGTTTGCTTTCGATCTGTTTCTTGACGATATATTTGTATATCCGGTTTTCTTGTCTCATGTCGGTGTGGTCCATTTTTATCGCGGCGTCGTATTTATACCTTGAATGAATACCTTCCGTTGTGCGGATCACCGTGGCGTCGATCGTTTCCGGCTTGTCGAGTTCCAAGGTAATATGTATCTTCATACCTTTTTCGAAAAACTCAGGCGTTGTAACGAGCATGCCGCCGTCGCTGAGATCTTTTGTCTGCCCTATCACGGTGAACGGCAGCTCGTCGGCTTTTCCTTCTTCTTCCGGCAATACAGGCACTATCTTGACCCGGGCGGAGATCGGCAGGCGGTAGCAGTTCCTCAGCTGGAATTTCTCCGCAAACCCGAGTTTTTGCAATACGACAAGCTGCAGATTATCGTGGGATATCCTTTCCAAAAAGCGGACATTGAGCACATGCTTTCCCGTCGTCGTTATAAAGAACACGGTAAACGGCTCATATCTCGGCAAATTGTAATAATACCCCTGATATGTCGGCGCTTGTACGAGAAGGCAGCCGTCGTCGGTAACCTCTTCCACTATTGATTTCAGCAGCAGAATATTTTTTCCGCCTTCGTTCTCGTCGTGTATCTCCATAGTCAGTTTCATGTCGGGCCTTATTTTCAAACTGTCCATATCGGCGCCTCGCTCTAACACATAATATATTAATATTCAAACCGGCTGACCGTATAACGCGGTCACGTTTTTTTGTTCTTATCTGTCTTTTTCTTGCTCCGTATCTCCGGCTTCCTCTTCCTTGTTAAAAGAACCGCGCAGAACGGTTTCAACGAAATATCTCGGTCTGTGTTTGACTTCCGCGTAGATTTTTCCCAGGTATTCGCCGGCGATTCCGACGCTTGTCACCGTCAGTCCGCCTGTGAAAAACAAAGCGGTGAGTATCGGCAGCAGTATTCCTTTTGCCGCGGGGCTTGAGGAGATGAGCAAAACGATTAAAACCAAAAGCATTATGAGCGAAACGATGACCAAAGCGGCGCCCGTGACCGTTACGGCGCGCAAGGGTTTTGCGCTGAAAGAGCTTATTCCGTCCCAGGCAAGCCCGAGCATCTTTTTAAAGGGATATTTGCTCTCCCCCGCGAACCGCAAAGAGCGGTCATATTCGACAACTCCGGTCGAAAATCCCAATGTGGGCACTATCCCCCGCAGAAACAGGTTGACTTCACCGTATTCGGCAAGCGCGTCCGCAGCCCTGCGGCTCATCAGCCGGTAATCCGCGTGGTTAAAAACGCACTCAACTCCCATGGCGGCCAAAAGCTTATAATATCCTTCCGCCGTGAAGCGCTTAAAAAAACTGTCATACGAGCGTTTTGCCCTGACTCCGTATACGATGTCGCAGCCGGAGCAATACATTTTTATCATGTCGTCCGCGGCGTTGATATCGTCTTGAAGGTCGGCGTCAAGTGAAATGACGGCGTCGGCTGATTTGCGGATCTCCTCAATGCCCGCCAAAACCGCCGTCTGGTGTCCTCTGTTGCGGCTGAGTTTCAGCCCCTCAAACATAGGATCCCCGTCATGCAGATTTTTGATGATGTTCCATGTGCCGTCAGTCGATCCGTCGTCAACGAAGAGTATCCGGCTCGACTTTGAAACATCGCCCTTTGCCGTGAGAAAGCGCAGCTTTGCCCGCAGTCTTCGCGCGGTTTCCGGTAAGACTTCTTCCTCGTTGTAACAGGGTATCACAAAATACAAGACGCACGGCTCGGCGCGCTCTTCGTCCTTTTGTTGTTCGTTTTCGTTCATAATATCCTCAATACCGGCTAAAAGCATGATTTATATTATTGTATCACACGGAAAAAACATTATCAACACCGGAAGGAAGCCGGAAGCGCATATGCACTCTGCGCTCAAACATAAGAAGACCGAAGGCTCAAATATTCGATCTCCGCTTCGCTGAGCCTGATATTTGCAGCGCCGAGCGACGATAACAGCTCAGAAACGGTCCTCGGTCCGATCACAGGCGCCACGAGAAGATCCAAGCTCATTATATACGCCAAAGCAATGTTTTCCGGGGAGCTTCCCCTCTTTTCGGCCAACAAAAGGGCGCGGCGGTATTTTTCCGTATTTTCGTCGTTGAAATAGGCGCGGCGCACGCCTTCCGTCACCCTTGACTCGTCCCTGAAGAAGACTCCCGCGAAATAGCCGCCCCCCAACGGGCTGAAAGAAAGGATCGGAAGTCCTTTGTCGCTGAAGTACCGAGCCTCTTCGTCGCTCAGATAAACCGTATTCGGCCAGCGCGGCGCTCTGACGGTCGCCAAGCTGTATGATGGCTCAAGCAGCGATATTCCGGCATAACCTTTCAAGTCGCAATAACGCTCCGCCTCCTCGATCCTGTCCTTTTCCCAGTTCGACAGCCCGTAGGCTCTTATCTTCCCCAGTCCGCGGTGGTACTCAAGTCGGTCCAAAAGCTCA
>Ga0082212_10004198_pt1 | contig 20082 bp, 15 predicted proteins | sample TergutNt197P3_FD_71548 | JGI IMG/M metagenome (GOLD analysis project Ga0082212, IMG submission 71548) | Neocapritermes taracua P3 segment gut microbial communities from Petit-Saut dam, French Guiana - Nt197 P3 | ecosystem: Host-associated > Arthropoda: Insects > Digestive system > Gut ... | reverse complement strand
AATATTTTCGGTACTTTCGCTAAGGGCGGGCTGGCATTTCTGAGCAAGGACTTTGCCAAACTGATGCAAATCCTGATTGACGCCGAAATGAAAATGTTCAAGGGCGTCAGTACGCCGGTCATCTTCATACAAAATGTAATTACAGATATGATTCTCGGTTTGCAAATGTATGAAGTGTTTGCCGAATACGACCAGTACATCAGGAAAAAATACAATGCCGAGCCGGGTTACATCACCATGAACATGCCCAAATTACTGGATGTATTAAATTCTGTGGGCATTACCAATCCGATTATATGTTCATCCATCAACAAGATTGGTTTCAGGATGTCGGGCGGTAAGGAACTGTATGAAAAATACCTGAACGAAAGGGAATTTCGCCCGATTGCCATGCAGGTTCTGGCTGCCGGAGCATTAAGACCCAAAGAGGCTATTGAGTATCTGGGACAGTTTCCTAAAATTGAATCGGTTTTGTTTGGCGCTTCTTCCAAGGGGCATATTCAGGAAACGAAAGAGTTGATCATCAAAAATCTATAAAAAAGGTTCTACTGCTTTTTGTGTTGAACCATATTCAAGTCTTGCGCACATTGCAAAAAAAAGCGATATCCTGTGTCATCCCGTAGGGATGTAAGTTCGGTAGAAAAAAGTATTCCCACCGGTCATAGCATCCCGTAGGGATGCAACCGAAAAACACGATGCTGTATCCCAAACAGAGACAGATATGGTTGCATACCTACGGTATGCCGAAGCTACAGGGTAACGTTATTCTACCGAACGCTCATCCATGACGGGATGACATTTTTAGCGGTTCCACACAAAAAAGAGTAGAACCGTAAAAATTACGTTCGTCAAAGAAAACGATACGTTCGTCAAAAAAAGGAAGGCTTTCAGGAAACAAAATCTATTTTTGCATCGTATAATAATGAAAATATTTTGCGTAACTTGATCAGATAAAATTTAGATTAAGATGAAAAGAATAATTTTATTGTTTGCTTTTGCCGGTTTCGTTTTGTCAGGATGCAGATATAAGCCTGATACTCCTATTGAACCGAATCGTCGGATAGTGGTCTTTTTTTCTACCAAGTTGCTGTCAAATTCTTCTGTCAAATCGACGGCAACTCCGGATGAAGATATTATTTCAAAGGTCATTCTCTTTGGCGTGAGCGCTCAGGGCAGCGTGGTTGAAAAATATCCGGTTGTAGTAAATCCTTCGGTGTACGGAATACAGCTGACTGTTTCCGGAGAGGTCAAATCGCTTTATGCGATTGTCAATCCTTCCGAAACTCTTGCAGCGGCAAACCCGTCAACTGTTGTAGATTTGCTGGCTTTGACCGAAGATTTCACCAATGCGCCCGTTTCGCCGTTTCTGATGGGAGGCAAAGCGGAAGTAAACGGCTATAACGTGAATGTCGAACTTGTGAGGTCGGTCGCAAAAATTGTCGTCAGCGGTGCGGACGGATTTCAGGTTCAATCGGTAGAAGTGAAGAATACCCCTGCAAAAGGATATGTTTACGCACAAACGACACTGACCGTACCGTCTTCCAGTAAAGTGAACTATCCTGAAAACAGCAATGCTACGGTTTATGTTGCCGAAAACAGCAAGCAGAACCCCATAACGCTGACTGTAAAAGGTATGGTTAACGGCAAACCTTCCGAAGTAAACATTGCCTTTCTTATTGATGGAGAACTTGTGGACATCTTGCGCAACACTGCTTATTCGGTGGTTATAGGCTCCCAAAACCCGGGAACGACAGATGTTAACATCACCATTACCATACGCGAATGGGACGATGAGGAAATAGACAAGCATTATTTCGATTAAAAATTAAAAATTAAATACTTCAATCAAAAATCAAAAATTAAAAATTAAAAATCAGTTCTCATGAAAAAATTAGTTTTAGCATTAGTAATCAGCGGTTTCGTTTTGGCAGGATGTAAACAGACTCCAAACGAGGAACCCGAATTTGAACGTCAGGTGCAGATACAGTTTGCAGTCGGTTCGTTAGCAAATTCCAAGCTAAAATCGGCAGGAACAGTGACGGAAGACGCCATTACAGAGATAATTCTGTATGGTTTGGATGCTACCGGAAATGTGGTCAGGATTATCGATGGCGTTACATTAAGTACCACATCGCTTAACGTATCAAGCAGGGTTACCGCGTTTTGGGCAATTGCCAATCCTACCCCAACCATGAAAAGCGCAACACCGGCAACCTCCTCCGTTTTGGAAGGCTGGACACGCGATTATTCACTGTCGCTACCCGATTCGCCTTTTACGATGAGCGGAATAGCAAGTATAGCAAGCAATACTGCCACCATTGTACTGGTCAGGTCTATCGCAAAAATCGCAGTTGCCGGAGCAGAAGGATTCAATATTGCCATTGAATCGATAGAGGTGAAAAACGCCCGTACCAGCGGATATGTTTTTCCACAGGTTTCGTTACCGGCAGCGACAGGGAGTGATCTGGACGATTTTTTAGAAAGGTCTGATGAGGTTTATGTGGCTGAAAACGACGACACACCCGCTACCGCAACATCTCTGACCGTTACAGGCACATACGCCAGCAGTCCTTTTAGCGTTGACATTGACATGAAAATCAGCGGAAGCCTGATACCCATTGAACGCAACAAATTTTATACGGTAACCCTCGAACCGTCAGATCCGGTGGATCCCTGGACTTTCGTCATAACCATAAAAAATTGGGACGATGTTGATTTAGGTACAGTTTATTTTTGATGATTAATATTTCATAATTTCTATTTCAATATTCTCATATCATTTTTTAAAAAAAAATTCACCATGAAAAAATTAGTTTTTTGTTTGACTCTATGCGGGTTCATTCTGGCAGGATGCAAAAAGGTTGAACCTGAAGGAGATCGTCAAATCGTTGTCTTTTTAACTTCACAATCCGTTTTATCTTCCTTAAAATCGACCACTCCGGCAACTTCGACTGAAGGAGTAATCAATAAGGTGGTTCTCTTTGGTTTTGAGAATAGCGGCGCTTTTGTAACAGGAAGCAAGTGGGTCATTACAGGAACTCCCGACCCGTTAGGCGAGGAACTTACTGTTTCCAGAAAGGTCAAAACGATTTGGGCGATTGCCAATCCTACCCAAAGTATGGAAGAAGCCGAACCGGCAAACGTTACGGCTTTGAAAGCGACAACCGTAGATTTTCTCACTGCGCCCGCATCCCCTTTTCTGATGAGCGGTAAGGGAACAGTCGAAACTTTCAGCGCTACCATCAAACTTTACTTTACCGTTGCAAAAGTCCAGATTGAATCCAGCGATACAGACTTCAGGATTACATCAATAACTGTGCAAAATACGCCAAATCAAGGATTCGTGTTCGACGAAGATCTTTTCGATGCGCCTCCTCCGCCGGCAGTACCGGTGATACCCGGCGGCGCCAGCAGGATTAACTATGCGCAGGTTAACCATCCTGCTCTTCCTGCACCTCCTGAGCCAATGATTTTTTATGTTGCAGAAAATATTGCTGGAAACTCCACAAAGTTTCTGGTAAAAGGCACGCTTGAAGGCACACCGATTACCGATTATTCTCTCGAACTGAAACTCGGCAGCGCTATTCCTATCCTGCGTAACACTTATTATAAGGTTTCCATCGGTCCGCAAGGCGAAGGGGTAGGAACCATCGGACTCGTCATTCCTGAATGGGGCGATGAGGATACCGATGATCATGAATTCGAAGAAGAACAGCCATAAGAATCAGTCGGCAGTAATAACCAGTAAAATTCAACGAAGATGTACCCATACTTGCGAAATAGCGTTACCATATTCTTTCTTGCGCTCATCCTTCTCAACACAGGCGGATGTCAGCATGATCCAATGTTCGACGGCGACGGCGATCGTCAGGTAGTCGTCTTCCTTTCTACTCAGTCTTTGTCGTCTTCCCTGTTAAAATCGCTTGCAACCAATGATGAAAAAGGGATTGACGATGTTCTGCTCTTTGGTATAGATGGCGAAAGCAATGTTGTAGATACTTTTTACAGGGTTAATCCGTCATCATCAGGAATAGAACTGACTGTTCCCAGCGAGATTAAAAGTTTTTATGCGATTGCCAATCCTACCGTAGGTATGAAAGCGGAATCCAAATTGACCGTTCCAACTGTTTCGGATATTATGGATTTGGTCGCCGATTTTTCCTCAGCGCCCGAGTCGCCTTTTCTGATGAGCGGCAAAGGGAATGTTACCAAATACAGCGCCAGTATCCCGCTTTACTTTGCTTTTGCAAAAGTCGAAATCATCCCTGAAGGCGAAGGTTTCGAGATTACGTCAGTAACTGCAATCAATACTCCCGAACAGGCTTATGTTTTTGGAAGAGGATCGCTGTCGGTTCCTGATGAAAGCGTTACTGATTATGATCCGGTCTATCCGGTTCCATCGAAACCGTTGATTGTTTATGTTGCTGAAAACAGCGGGGAAACCCCCACGCAATTTGTTGTGAACGGAACGTTTGAAAGCAAAACGATTCAGGATACGATCGAACTGAAACAGGGCAAACAGAATATTGACATCCTGCGCAACATACATTACAGGGTCAGCATTAAACCGGTTGGCGAAAAGCTGGGACAAATCACAGTTACCATTGCTGACTGGAATGATGTAATCACCGAGCCTCATGTCATTACCGATGATGACCCCGATCCTTATAAGAACGGAATCAACATTTTATCGATAGGCAACAGTTTTTCGCATAATGCCATGCATTATTTACCCGACTTGTTGGAACAGCTTGGCGTAGATACAGCGAAAAATGGCAATATTAATGTCGTTATCGCTTTTAGAGGCAGTTCGAGTTTGAATGATCATGCAGGCTGGGCATTAGGCAATACCAATATTTATCAAAAGATCACCTTTAACAGAATCAATGGTGATTACCTTCCGTACTGGCCAGCTGCAACGCATACGCTTAAACAGATCATTGATGATGTACAGTGGGATGTGATCACCTTGCAGCAATTAAGCGATTTTGCAGGCGATCCCAATACATATAACCAGGACCTTGATTATTTAGTCGGTTACCTTCAATCAAATGCGAATGGGGGTAGTGGCGGTTATAAATTGGGCTGGCACATGACCTGGACCTGGGCTGATGCTTGCAGTGATTACAGTACATATTACGGCAATCAAAGTACTATGTATGCAGCAACTTGCTCTGCCGTTCAAAATAAGATTAAGACTAAGGATGAAGGCGGTCCGTTTGATTTTATCATTCCGGTGGGTACAGCCATTCAAAACGCACGGGCTAAGGGTATGCAAGGTGTACTGCTCAGTGGTCCTAATCCTCCGGATCTTTGTTATGACAATATTCATTTGAATGGTCTTGGATGTTATATTGCTGCGGCAACGTGGGCGAAAGCCATAACAGGGTATGATCTTTCGGAATTGGTTAATAATTACTATTGTGGTCGTGTCATAACCGCAGCAGGTTCTGCCCCGAATTACACCCCAAGTTACACCCCGAGTACGGGTTGGTATCAAATTGGTGTAACCAGCTCTGATCCACAGGAACGTAATAAAGTCATTCAGGCAGTAAATGATGCCGTAACGACGCCTTTTTCGGTAACGCCATAAGCAGCGGATCAATACAAAAATAATTTGGGTTAGGATTCAACGCCTAACCCATTTTTTTTGTGATTTATCGTTCACGGTCAGATTTTGGACAGTGGATTTTGACCCTGACAGGTCTACCGACCCTGTCAGGTCATCGTACGACCAACCTGTCAGGCTGCGAAGCTGCTGACAGGGTTGGATATAACATGCATTCATCCGCACGTGTTATCGTTACATCGGGCGTTGCCCGATGCTAATGCTAAAAGGCTTTCAGCCTTTACAACATTACAAGTTTTTTATTTTTCATTCCTAAGGTGCAGAGTTACGTATTAACCTCTTCTGTATTCCATTTCATTCAGTCTGTTCATCCAGCCATCTCGGAAACGTTTGTTGGAAGGCGTGTCTACAATAATATCATCATAATATTTCACTCTTGCCTCTTTAATTTCTCGAAACAGTTTTCCGGGTCTTGCAGCATTTACGGCAGCAAGCGTTATCGGACCTGCGATGCCGTCGTCTGCAACTCCCAATATGCGCTGAGGTATTATTATTCCCCACGCGCCCGACATCCATAGCCAATCCACCAAAATATCAGCCACCGACTGACTGTTTATTCCATCGGCTTTCCATCTGTTCCAGTAGCCGACTCTAAAAATATACCACCATTGCTCTTGGCTCAACGCTTTTAAATCGTCTACTGTTCTTTCCTTGCCAAAGTGTTGCCGGAATGTGGCAATGGTAACGCCCATATTGGTGGCGTTGCCTTTATCAAGCGGGTCGTCTACAAATCCGCCTTCCCAACTTTGGATAAACGTAATTAATTTTTTAAAATCTGCCATAATTGATAAAGTTCTTGGTTTATCCTGCAAACGTACATAAAAAAATTCATTTTTCCCAAATGGGTCGAATAAATTTTAACAATTTGCTTTTCATATATCCACAAAAATAGGTTACTTTGCAGAAATAAACCGAGACAATGATTCGCATCAGCATCGTTAAAAACATCCCAGAAACAGGCAGCATGGCGCTACTGGCTACAGCAGAGTCCGATTTTGAAAGATTTGGTCTTTCCGGAGAGGAAATTGATTATGTGAAAACGCAGATAAATGCCCGATCGCCGCATATAGCCTTCAACAAAACAGGGCGCTGGCTCTTTGTGCAGCCGGTTATTGCGTCAAATCATACCGCTGCCGAAAAAGAAAAGATGCGCCGGAATGCCGCCAAATTGCATTCATACGTTACGCAACAGAAGATACGATCGCTAACCATTGCCGATGCAGCGGGCAATGCCGCTATGGTTTGCGCTTTCGCGGAAGGGATGGCGCTGTGTAATTATCAATTTTTGAAATATTCAGGCAAAAAAGCCGAAAAACAATATTCGCTGACAGAACTGAACATTGTGGAAACAGCGGTAGTACCATCCGAAATCAACCGCCTGAACATTGTGATCGAAAGCGTTTACAAAGCGCGCGACCTTGAAAACGAACCGGCAAATGTGCTGACTCCGGTGCGGTTTGCCGCCGAAATCGAAGCGATGGGCAAAGAGGCTGGATTTGACGTACAGGTGTTCGACAGGTCGATTATCGAAGAAATGAAGATGGGCGGCATACTGGCAGTGAACAGGGGCAGTACGGAAGCGCCAACGTTTTCCGTGCTCGAATGGAAGCCGGCAGACGCAAAAAACAAACGCCCCATAGTTCTGGCGGGTAAAGGAATTACTTTCGATACCGGCGGACACAACCTGAAAACCGGCGACCATATCGGCGGCATGAAAAACGACATGGCAGGAGGCGCGGCTGTTGCGGCTGCAATCTTCGCGACAGCAAAATCGCAACTGCCTGTTCATGTGATAGGGCTGATTCCTTCGACCGACAACCGCCTCAGCCCCGACGCCTTTTCGCCGGGCGACGTCATCACCATGTACGGCGGAACTACGGTAGAAGTGGAAAATACCGACGCCGAAGGACGCATCGTCCTTGCCGATGCGCTGGCGTATGCCCAAAAGTACGAGCCTGAACTGGCGATAGATATGGCAACGCTTACCGGATCGGCGCAACGCGCTTTGGGCAGCGAGGCGATGGCGGCGATGGGAAACGCCCCGCGCGAAACGATGGAACGTCTTAAAAATTGCGGGGAATCTGTTCACGAACGTTTGGTCGAGTTTCCCCTGTGGGAAGAGTATGCCGAATATCTCCGCTCGGATATTGCCGACCTCAAAAACGTGGGCGGCGAATACGCAGGGCTGATTACCGCCGGCAAATTTCTCGAACATTTTACGGCATATCCATACATTCACCTTGATATAGCAGGCGTCGCCTTCGCAAAGGAAGCCGATGGCTATCGGAGTGCAGGAGGAACCGGAGCCGGGGTAAGACTGCTGTTTGAATTTCTGAAAAATTACTGTAATTAAAGATTTCTCGCGCCAGGTTTCGCTTTTCGTGAATGCCTATGGGCAATAGTGCGTTCTGTATCGTTTACGTTTTTTTGATCATTCATTCATTTTGGAATTTTTGAATCAGGGATCAGGAATAATGATTATCTTTGCAGTCTTGTTGAAACAAAAAACCCGGCTTCACCATCGACATTGATTATTCGAGAGAGGAAGTTTCCGGGACTGCACGATAAGAGCAGGATAAAGTAAACAATATCTAAACCAATGAAAGAAAGAAAAAAGTTACGTATCGGTATCACGCAAGGTGATATTAACGGCATAGGTTGCGAGGTAATCCTGAAAACCTTGAATGATTCGCGGATACTTGAGTTGTTTACCCCTGTGGTTTACAGTTCGCCCAAAGTGATTGCCTATTATCGGAAGGCGCTTGGCTTAAACAACTTAAACACATCTTCGGTGCGTTCGGCTGAGGAGGCTCACGAAGACCGCATCAACGTAGTGAATTGCCTCAACGACGAGGTGCGCGTAGAGATAGGCAAATCAACGCCTCAAGGTGGCGAAGCCGCTCTGAAAAGCCTGCAGGAGGCAGTTGCCGAGATAAAAAACGGACTGCTCGACGCTATGGTAACTGCGCCAATCAACAAATACAATATCCAGTCGGAAAAATTTCGTTTTCCCGGTCATACCGAATATCTGCAATCGGAATTTGGCAACAGCAAAGCGCTCATGTTGATGGTAAGCGGATCGTTACGCATGGGTATTCTCACCGGTCATGTTCCGCTTTCCCAAGCGCCTGCGCTGATCACTCAGGAAAAAATCACATCAACCCTGCGCCTGATCAACCGGACGATGCTGGAGGATTTCAACATCAACCGTCCGCGCATTGCCGTACTGTCGCTCAATCCTCATGCCGGCGATAACGGCTTGCTGGGCGGCGAAGAGCAAACTGTCATTATTCCGGCAATCGAAAGAGTTAAGAACGATGGCGTACTGGCTTTTGGTCCGTTTCCTTCCGATGGATTTTTCGGCACGGACAACTACCGTAAGTTCGATGTTGTGCTGGCAATGTACCACGATCAGGGAATGACCATTTTCAAAACCCTGTGTTTCGAAAGCGGCGTGAACTACACCGCCGGACTGCCCATTGTACGCACATCGCCGGCGCACGGAACGGCTTATGACCTTGTCGGAACGGATACAGCGTCGCCCGAATCGTTCCGGCAGGCGCTTTACATGGCTTGCGACATCGCAAACAACCGGAAACAGTACCGTTCGCTGAAAGATAATGCCATGAAAGAGGTTGATTTGAAACACACAACCGATGAATGAGGACGGGAACGGGAAATAAATTGTTGAAAATGTTAGCGATTTTTTAACCGACCATGCGTCTTGAAAAGTTATCAATCAGGGTGTGTTAAGGAATTAACTTTACCGCTTAAAAATCATCATTCATTATGGAAAAGTATGTATTAGCCCTTGACCAGGGTACAACCAGTTCGAGAGCGATTGTTTTCGACAGGGCAGGTTCTGTTGTAGCAGTTTCTCAAAAGGAATTTACACAGATTTATCCGCAACCCGGCTGGGTGGAACACGATCCGATGGAAATATGGTCGTCGCAAATGGAAGTCATTACAGGCGTTTTAACCAAAAAAGGCTTGCATTTGCCGCAAATTGAAGCAGCGGGTATCACCAATCAGCGCGAAACAACTATTGTGTGGGAACGTGCTACCGGACGTCCCGTGTACAATGCCATTGTTTGGCAAGACCGCCGTACAGCCGATTATTGCGACCAGCTCAAGAATGAAGGTCATGCAGCAGGTATTCAGGAAAAAACAGGTTTAATGATTGACGCCTATTTTTCGGCTACCAAAATAAAATGGATACTCGATCATGTAGATGGGGCGCGTGATAAAGCCTTGCGGGGCGACTTGGCTTTCGGAACGGTGGACAGTTGGCTGGCGTGGCAACTGACCAATGGCAGGCTGCACATCACAGACGCATCCAATGCTTCGCGCACGATGCTGTTTAACATTCATACGCTCGAATGGGACAAAGATTTGCTGGCGTTGTTTGATATTCCGAAAAACATGCTCCCGCAGGTGAGGCAGAGCAGCCAGATATATGGCGAAGCAACCGTTCCACAGTTGGCGGGCGTTTCGTTGAGCGGTATTGCAGGCGACCAGCAGGCTGCTCTGTTTGGACAGATGTGTATTGGCGAAGGAATGGTGAAGAATACATACGGCACAGGCTGTTTCATGATGATGAATACGGGCGGAAAACCTGTGAAATCGCTCAACAACCTGCTGACCACCATTGCATGGCGCATCGACGGGCAAACGGCGTATGCGCTTGAGGGCAGTATTTTCATTGCAGGCGCTGTGGTGCAATGGCTTCGCGACGAACTTGGCGTGATTCGTTCGTCGTCCGAAGTGGAGACCCTGTGCGGTAAAGTTGCCGATAGCGGCGGCGTATATTTTGTTCCCGCTTTTGCAGGATTGGGCGCTCCTTACTGGGATCAACATGCACGCGGCAGCATCTTCGGCGTTACGCGGGGAACCACTGCCGCGCATATCGCACGCGCCGCCCTGGATAGCATTGCCCTGCAAACATTGGACGTGCTTCATGCCATGCAAGCCGACTCGAAAATCAACATTGCCGAACTGAGAGTTGACGGCGGCGCGGTAGTCAACAATATGCTGATGCAGTTTCAGGCTGACATAACCGGCGTAAATGTTGCCCGACCGAAAGTAACCGAAACAACCGCGCTGGGCGCTGCATATCTTGCAGGGTTAGCAGTTGGTTACTGGAAAGATGTATCTGAAATAGAACAGCAATGGCAAATCGACCGTGTTTTCAGTCCTGAGATGTCATCGCAAAAAGTCGAAAATATTGTTGCAGAATGGCATCGGGCTGTACGAGCCGTTCAAACATGGAGTAATCATTAGTTTTCAATTTTCAGTAATTAGTTTTCAATTCTCAATTCTCAATTCTCAATTATTATGAATCCTTATTTTGCAGAATTTATTGGTACAGCCCTCCTGATATTATTGGGCGATGGCGTGGTAGCTAACTGCGTATTAAGCAGGAATAAAGGCTTTAACGCGGGCTGGATTGTCATCACTTTCGGGTGGGCAATGGCTGTATTTGTGGGCGTTTTCGTAACGGCTTCGTCCAGCGGGGCGCATCTGAATCCTGCCGTTACGCTGGCGCTGGCGCTTACCGGAAAGTTTGGCTGGTGCGGTGTTCCGATATACGTCCTGGCACAAACAGCGGGCGCAATGACGGGCGCTTTTCTGGTGTGGGTCTCGTATCGCAGGCATTTCGCCGCTACTGACGATGCAGGTTCAAAACTCGGCGTATTTTGTACTGCCCCTGCCATTCGCAGTTACGTAGATAATCTTCTGACCGAAACAGTTGCTACTTTCGTTCTGATATTTGGCGTTTTGTTTATTGCTGCTCCACAGGTAGGGCTGGGCGCTTTAGACGCCATACCTGTGGCATTTCTGGTGCTGGCTATCGGTTTATCGCTGGGCGGCGCTACCGGATATGCCATTAATCCGGCACGCGACCTTGGACCAAGAATCATGCACGCTTTATTGCCCATTCCCGGAAAAGGCGCCAGCGACTGGGCGTATTCGTGGATACCGGTATTGGGACCATTTCTGGGAGCAGCACTGGCGGCGCTTGTTTACAGTTTGGTGATTTAACCTGCTACAGTTAATCTGTTATCTTTTCCGCAATCTGTCCAGTTCGCGCTTGGAATCCTTTTGTTTGATATCCTCGCGCTTGTCATATCTTTTTTTACCCCGTGCAAGTGCAATTTCCAGTTTGGCAAAGCCACGCTCATTAATGAACATGCGCAATGCAATAATGGTCAATCCTTTATCCTGCGCTTTACGTTCCAACTTGTTGAGTTCCTTGCGCGAGAGCAACAGTTTCCGTTCGCGTTTCGGGTCGTGGTTGTTGCAGGTTCCCCACCAGTATTCGGCGATGTGCATACCCTGTATCCAGAGTTCGTTATCGCGGAAAAAACAATAGGCGTCCGCCACGTTTGCCTTTCCTTCGCGGATGGACTTGATTTCAGTGCCGAACAACTGTACTCCTGCAATGTACTTTTCAAGAAACTCGTATTCGAACGATGCTTTCCTGTTTTTGATGTTGATATTGTGTTGACGCTTGTCTGCCATGATTCCGATGAAAATCAGATTTCTGTTATGATTTCCCGTAAATTTACATTTGATCGTTGAATCTGCCTATTTCCCTCCAAATAAGAAATACAGCGGTATAATAGCAAAACCGGCAGGAATTACCACCGAATAAATGTAACCGACCCATTTAACGATGGGCGTGTAGGTGGGGTGATTCCAGCCAATGGTCTGGAACGCGCTCTGAAATGCGTGTATCAGATGAAACGCCAATAATACCATAAAGCCGATGTATATAAAACACATCACTTTACTTGCATATACCACGCGCGCGATGTCGTAGAAGTTGTGGTTTGCCCCGGTGTCGGTGGTTTCGCAGGCAAATACGTTGATGGCTTCGGGCGTACATCCGAACCATCCGAACTTGTAGAAAAAGAAGTGCATGAAGTGGATGCAGAAGAAGATGAAAATGATTCCGCCCGTCCAAATCATGTACTTTGAAAAGAACGAAGTTTCCGAGCTGTACTTTTTAGCGTAACGCACCGGTCGCGCCATCCAGTTCTGTATCTGCAACAAAAGCCCTAACAGGATGTGCAATGCAATGCTTCCAAACAGGAATACTTCCATGATTTGTACCGGCGCGGTACTCATGATGAACACGCCCATATCGAAATAACTCCGGTCGGGCAACAGCAGCAACAGGTTGATGGACATGTGCAATACTAAAAAGACACACAGAAATAACCCTATGAGCGCCATCCAGAACTTTTTTCCGATGGACGAGGTAAAGATATTACTACTCATAAATGATTGATTTAAAATACTATAATGACAATTGGCAATTTTCATGAATATTAAGATGCAAAGGTATCAGGTTTTTTCCGATTGACAACTGAAAATATATCTATTTGATACTTTTTTGTCTATGTCTTTTTATCGCACAATTTAAAAAATCAATACCTTTGTAGCCCACACATCAAGACAGAAAAACCAAATATAACCGTGGCAATGAAAGCCGTCATTATAGGCGCCGGTCCGGCAGGATTGACCGCTGCATACGAGTTGTTGAAGCATAGCGATATTCATCCGGTGGTTATTGAAGAGTCGGATGAAGTTGGCGGAATATCCAAAACGCTGGTTCATCACGGCAACCGCATTGACCTTGGCGGACATCGTTTTTTTTCGAAAAGCGCCCGCGTGATGCAGTGGTGGCAGGATATGCTGCCGTTGCAGGGAGCGCCATCGTGCGATGATCTGCTTCTGGGACGTAAAAAGGATTTGCCGCCCGACGGTCCCGACCCGGAGAATACTGACGCGGTAATGCTTATCCGCCAGCGGGTTTCACGGATTTACTTCTCGCGCAGGTTTTTCGATTATCCTGTTTCGCTCCGCTGGCAGACCATCCGCAACATGGGTTTTGCCAATACCCTCAAAGTAGGCGCGGGATACCTGTTTTCAGTCTGTTTCAAACGGAAGGAAAATTCGTTGGAAGATTTTTACATCAATCGTTTCGGAAAACCGCTGTATCGCATGTTCTTTGAAGACTATACCCAAAAAGTATGGGGATTGCATCCTTCGCAAGTTGACGCCGACTGGGGTTCGCAACGGGTAAAAGGTCTGTCGCTGATGAATTTCTTTGTTGCTTTTGTACGCAAAATGATTCCCATATCAAAGCAAAAAAATGTAGAAACCTCGCTCATCGAACAGTTTATATACCCGAAATATGGTCCCGGACAGTTGTGGGAAACCGTGGCAGAGCGCGTCCGCAAATCGGGCGGCGAAATCAGGCTCGGATGCCGTGTAACGCAAATCAATACGGACGCCGGGCGTATTCATTCGGTAACTGTAACGCATGGCGGCGCAACCGAAACCATAACATGCGATTATCTTTTATCTTCGATGCCTGTGAAAGATTTAACCGTTTCGCTGCGCGGAATGGACATACCCGATACCATCAAAAATATTGCCAAAAACCTTCCCTACAGGGATTTTATTACGGTTGGATTATTAGTAAATAAACTGCAAATTTCCAACCGGACAAAAATCAAAACGGTGAACCAAATCATTCCCGATACCTGGGTGTACATACAGGAACGCGATGTACGGATTGGACGGCTGCAGGTGTTCAACAACTGGTCGCCCTATATGGTGAAAGATTACCGGAATACCGTGTGGTTGGGTCTGGAATATTTCTGTACGGAAGGCGATGAATTATGGGATATGCCCGATACAGCGTTCATTCAGATGGCGATAGATGAACTGGTACGGATGCAAATCATTCGCAGGGAAGATGTAAGAAACGCCGTGAGAATCAGGGTAAAAAAGGCATATCCGGCGTACTACGGAGCCTATCGTCAAATGAACCAACTGACCGCGTTTCTCAACAGCATTGCAAACCTTTATTGCATCGGGCGCAACGGACAGCACCGTTACAACAACATGGACCACTCAATGCTTACCGCAATGACGGCTGTAGAATCAATACTTGGCAAAAAGGATAAGAGCAAAATATGGGAAGTAAATACAGAATCGAATTACCATGAAAACACAAACACCAATGAGTAAACAGGGGAAACAGGGAAAATCGGGAAAACAGGGGAAACAGGGGAAACAGGGGAAACAGGGGAAACAGGAACCCGCGTCTTTTTTCGACAGGGCAAACCGGTTTCTCGGCAAAAACGACCTGATATGTTTTGGAATCGTTTTCGCGATTACGTTGCTGACAGGTTTTCTGTTGTATGACCCGCGCGTAAGTCCGGGCGGCGACGATTCGGGATATATTCTGTCTGCGCACGATTTTTTGCGGCAACACAAATTCCCTGCTTTTCAGGCGCCGTTATATCCCATCGTGCTGAGCGTGATTGACCTGTTTTTCGGAATGTCGCTCAGCGCTTTCAAGATTTTCTCGATGTGCTGCATACTCGCTTTCATTAGTTTCACATTTTTTGCTTACCGCCGGCATGTTCCTCCGTTTTTGCTGTTCATCACCCTGCTGCTTACTTCCATTAATTCGCATGTACTGTATTTCGCAAGTCAAACGTACAGCGAGGCATTTTATATGCTGATGCAGTCGTTTTTGCCGCTGGTTTTTTTCAAATATTTCATCAACAGCGAAGGCGCAGATGTTGCCCTTGCTTCGCGTGTGCGGCGTAATCTGCTGCTGGGTATCACGCTGGTCGGCATCGTCATGGCGCGAAATATCGGATATGCTGCATTGCTTACCGTAGTGGTATGGTTTCTGTGCTACCGCAAATGGATGAATGCCGGACGCGCTGTGCTTTATTTTGCGGTTTGCATGGCAGGTATTCAATTATTGAAGATGATGATTTGGAAAAATACCGGATTGCAGGGGAGCGAACAACTGTCGTCATTTCTGCTCAAAGACCTGTATCATCCTGAATATGGGCAGGAAACCATTGCGGGATTTTTTGAACGCTTCTGGACTAACTCCAACCAGTACCTGTCCCGCTTTTTCATGGCTATGATTGGTTTCCGCAACAGTATCAATGCCGAAGGATATTTTGTCCCTGTGAAACCGGTCATTACCGTTCTGGTATATCTTTTGGGCGTCGCCGGTCTTTATTTTTCATACCGCAACAACAAAGCATTATTTTTCAGCAGTTTGTTTGCCGGAATATCGGTAGTGGTTACATTTTTCATCGTCCACGCATTCTGGAATCAGGAACGGATGATTGTTACTGCCTTTCCGTTGTTAATCATGGTTTTGTTCGCCGCATTGTACTATTTTCTCAACCTCAAACCGTTCAGGTCATTTCAGGTGCTGATACTGGTACCGTTTGTGCTGGCGTTCTTTTGCAGTCTTTCCGATACATCGCAGGCAGTGAGAAAAGCCCAAAAACTGACCAATGAATACAGCGGTTTAACGTCCGACTGGCGCAATTATCTGATGGCAAGCGCATGGGCGGAAAAAAATCTGCCCGACAGCGCATTAGTTGCCTGCCGTCAGCCGGCAATCTCCTCTGTTTACGCAAAAGGGAAAAAGTTTCATCGCATAGGAAGAGTCAATAGCAGTAATTTTCAGGCGTTTATTGACAAATGGTCGGCGGGCGAAAACTATATGGCAGTAGGAGGAAACGCTATGTCCAACGATTTATATGCCTTTCTCATTCGCCATTACGTAGCCCGCGCGGCTATTGGCGACACTTATTACCTGATTGTTGAAAATTCGGAAGCGTTGCGCACCGGCTTATCCAACTTCACAAACGTACAGACAGTTTCTTCGGTTGAGGAGTTCAAATCGCTTACTCTTACTGCAAAAGACCAATTATCCGTTTATTATGCCGATTCGCTGCTCATGCCTCTGCGAAATGCAAAAGTAACGCACATCCTTACCGCCAGCCTCCGTCTGAACCCTTACATCAAAGACGGGCAAACCATTAATACCGTTGAACGGACAGCCATGTTCATACAGGAAAAATATCCGAATATATTTACCCTTGTGAAAAATTTCGGCGAAAAAAACGAACCGGCGGATATTATACTAATCAACTGGGAAGTAACGAGATGAACACTTTTTTACGATATGACTTCGATGATGAACCGGTAACTGATACTTCCTTCCCACCACATTGAAAAATTGGTTCCCCACAGGTTATTGAACAGGCAGAAATGTACGCCTTTGTTCAATTCGGGAAGTTTCAGGGAATAGTTCAGCATATTCCGCTCTCCGATGACGGCTAAGGGTGCATCAGGAGAGGTTATTCTTACGGTTCCCTTTCCGGTAACGATATCGATATGGTTGTCGATGGCGTGCATCTGCCGGTTACCGCCCGGTACAACATCCGACACATCTACCATGAAACCCGTTTTTTCGACAAGAATCCTTTGTATATCAGATGGAACAATCGACAGCATATATGCTTCGGGCAGCCTGACAGCCGGTTTGTTGACGAACGTTACCCTCATTTCGACAGATTTTCCGGATTCGGGAATAATGTATTCAACAAAAATGGATTCAGGCAATACCCTCGGATCAATATCTTTGTTATCGGGGAATTGGAGTTCAGATTGAATCATAACGTTTTTCCCGTTTTTCGTCATATTGCTATATCTAATATATGGCTTATCAACAGTGACGCTTTTCGCTTTTGTGTTCTCCAGACCGGGTTTACCGAAATCCCTCAATACCCAATCCCGTTGGTGCCGACTGTATGCGTTACGATATGCTGTATAATCTTCAGCCGAATACGTCTGATAAACTAATTCTCCAAAAAGCACATTAATACTATTGAACTGCATGTTACAAATTCCGTGTTCATTCACTGAGATGTTATGGCTTCGGAGCATTTTTAACGCTTCGACTTCAGTGTTGTATGTTGTGTTGTTATCTTTCGATTTTTTGAAAGAACAGGCTTCCGGGTTTTCTATCTTTTTCAGTTCCTCAAAGGCTTCTTTTTGTAATGATTGTGGCAACAACGCTATTGCCTTGTCGACATTTTCGTCCACCTCAGCCCATGATTGCTCCATACGCCTGAATGGTTGCATGTTGCGTGATGCGTTGAATACATCCACATCGTATTTGTCCCAGTTTTTCAGATGCGATTTAACGTCCAATCCCCAGGTATGTTCTGCAATCATTCCGAGTCTGACAGCAAAATCGACCGATGCGGGACTGTTTCCGTCCAGCTTTCCGTTTTGCACCCATTGGGTATAAAGTCTGGACAATGCCCTGTAGCGTGCTATCCGCAAAGGCGAACTCCCGAACCCGTAAATCCATGTATCACCTATTTCCGAGGTTATGATCGGTATTCTGCTGGTCATGGTCTGAAGATCCATGGCAACCTCGTTGAGCGAAGTGGCTGCAATTTTGGCATTGGGATATTTCGCCCTTGCAGCCGCATATATATCCTTGATTCTGGCTATTGAATGCGGACCGTGGTTATCGCTGGTAAAATTGACGGACAGAACGGTTTCGCCGTCTGGAAGAACCATATCTTCACCATAAGTACCCTGGTACAGCAGTACAATTTCTTTTCCGTCTGTATTTCTCCAGCGGCAGACAGGAGGTACGCCGGGAACCGCAGAGGAGGAATTAACCCCGATATGCAGCATCGTTATTCCGGCGTCGTACAGCGGGGTAACAATGCTTCGGGTATGTCCGGGAACATCGGTCATCTTGGCGGCAACGGTCTTTTTACCGAAACGCTGATCGAGTTGCTGCGATCGTTGCAGGCAGGCGGCAAAAAGTTCCCTGCTCATCATCTCCGATTCTACCGTATATGGAACGCTGTTCCATACAATATTTCCCTGACGGATGGCTTCTTCGAGTTTTTTTACCGCTTCGGGCGAAGCCTGATGGAGAAATTCCCATATCAACCACGAACCGGTCGTCCAGACATAACGTTCTTCGACTTGTTCAGCCTTGAGCTGTTCTATGATGTTGAGCGTGTTGGGTATAAACTCATCAATATACTGCCGTTCGACTTGCGAACTTAACTTGGTAAACCCAATATCAAGATGTGTTTTGAAAATCAGATGAACTTTTTTTATCTGTTTGTCAGACTCTTGCGAAAACAGGTTCATGATGCTGAAGACAAATATCCCAATGATTGCCAAACATCTTTTTGAATATGTGATCATAATGATAAATGAACAGTTAATTGAAATAAAAAAAGAGAGCAAGATTGCTCCCTTTTTTAACGTTTAAAAAAAACTTATTGAACGTTTGATTTCAAATCAGCGCCCGGAGCAAATTTAACCACCTTCTTGGCAGCTATCTTGATTTCTTTTCCGGTTTGAGGATTACGACCTGTTCTGGCGCTTCTCTTAACTACTGAGAAAGATCCAAATCCAACTAAAGCAACTCTTTCACCTTTCTTCAAGGCTCCGCTTGTTGCTGCGACAAAAGCATCCAGCGCTTTTTTGGAATCAGCTTTCGTGAGCTTGGTTGCACCTGCAATTGCATCGACTAATTCGGCTTTGTTCATGATATAAAAAAAAATAAGGGTTAGAAAATAAAAATGATTTAGATTAAAAAATTTGCCAAAAGTAGCATATTTTAAACAAAAACAAAAATTTGAATAAAATTTTTATCAGGGCTTTATCTAAAATATACATGATGATATTAATGATTAAAAAACGCACAAATATAAGCATTATACGATACGGCAAACAGAAAGTTACATTTTTTATTTGATTTTTTTTAAAATTATCTTCCTTTACCCGCCAAAACACAGGGTATTTTGAAAATCTTTTGCACGCCGTAAGCGTTATACGCCTGAAAATAAATAACATAGATTCCTGTGATGGCTTTTCTGCCGTTGTCGTCCGAACCGTCCCATATAATCGTTCCTTCAGCGGCTAAAATTTGTTGACGGACAAGATGTCTGATTTTGCGTCCCGCCGAATCGAATATGATGACCTCGCCGTTCAGCGAAGGGGTATCAAAACGGTAACGGATATTCAGAACATCGTCCACTCCGTCATTGTCCGGCGAAAAAACTTCAGGCTCCAGACTTACTTCATTCGATATGGCTTCGGCGGTTGCTATATATTGCGAATTTTGCCGTCCGGGCGTTCCAAATCCTGCCGTTTGCGCTGCCGTATGCCAATTCGCGGGGTCAAGACTGTTGCGGTCGGGATTGATGCGCTCCAGCGATACGCCGCTGCCCGAATTGAGAAAATCCGCATGTTGCCTGCTGTTGTAATGCACTTCGTCTATCACGCTGAGGCTTTTGTTCAACAATACCAATCGTCCCGACTCTCTGGTCAGCGACGGCATACCCGGCATTTGCAGGAAAGCGCTTCGATTAGTGGCATTAAACTGCTGCATGACGGCGTCCGCATTACGCGATACCACTAAGTAATGATCGGGCAGTATCAAAAAGGGTTCATTGGCGAGCGCTACCGGCGTTGACAGGTTGCCGTTAGCGTTGCGAAGCGAAAGTTGCAGATCGCTTGCCAATACTGCTTTTTGCGAACGGTTGTACAATTCCACAAAAGTATAGCCGCCG
>Ga0082212_10004197_pt1 | contig 20085 bp, 13 predicted proteins | sample TergutNt197P3_FD_71548 | JGI IMG/M metagenome (GOLD analysis project Ga0082212, IMG submission 71548) | Neocapritermes taracua P3 segment gut microbial communities from Petit-Saut dam, French Guiana - Nt197 P3 | ecosystem: Host-associated > Arthropoda: Insects > Digestive system > Gut ... | reverse complement strand
CATTTTATGGGATATTTGTGGCTGGAATATCGTGCACAACCGCAATTTTCAGACATTTTTTGCAATCCCTTGCATATTTACAACGGAAGCGGGTCAAACCAATCGAATTGCTGGCAATCGCCTGTTCCCAAACGAACACTTCATCTTTTTAGACACAAAGGGACGGTTCCCTTGGCATGTGCCAAGGCCGTGCGATCCACGCCATTGCCCATGCATTTTGCGATAATTGGTGGTATATTAAATGTAAAAGAAGGATGGCATACGATGAAAAAGAACAAACTTGGCAAGACAGGCATCGAGATCGGCGCGGTCAGCTTCGGCGGGATCGTCACGACCGATGAAACCCCGCAGGACTGCGCAAGGTACGTATCCTGGGCAATCGAACGCGGCGTGAACTACTTTGACGTAGCGCCCACTTACGGCGACGCGCAGGGGAAACTGGGGCCCGCGCTTGCCCCCTGCCGGAAGGACGTCTACCTCGGTTGCAAAAGCATGGCAAGGGACGCCGCCGGCATCGAAGCAGAGCTCCGGGGCTCCCTGAAAACCCTGCGGACAGACTGGTTCGACCTCTACCAGCTTCACGAACTCAAATCGCGGGAGGACGTGGAAATCGCGTTCGCGCCGAAAGGCGCCATGGAAACGCTTCTCAAGGCCAGGGAGGCGGGGCTCATCCGCCATATCGGCCTGACGGCGCACAGCGAGGACGCCGCCATACAGGCGCTTGCGTATTTCGATTTCGAGACCGTGATGTTCCCGGTCAACTGGGCGCTGAATATGGAGAGGGGTTTCGGGGACAGGCTTATCGGCATCTGCAAGTACCGCGGCCTGGGACTGATCGCTATCAAGGCCCTCGCCCACCGGGCGCAACATGACGAAAACGAGGCCAAAAGGGAGCCGAAGGCATGGGTCAAGACCATCTACGACAACGACGCGCTGGCGCTCGCGGCAATCAAGTACACCCTGTCAAAAGGAGTGGACAGCATAGTGCCGCCCGGGAACTTCAAACAGTTTTCCTTTGTGGTCGAGCACATCGAGGAATGCCTCGCGAACCCTCTGAACGACAGCGACCGAAAGCTTCTGGAAGATGAACTGGCGCTCATCGAAGGCCGCCACATATTCGATATTTGACGACAAAAGGGGACGGTTCCTGCGTCTTGCAAGACAAAAGGGGACGGTTCCTGCGTCTTGCAAGACAAAAGGGGACGGTTCCCGCGTCTTGCGATAGCCGGGGTACAAGATAATGAAAAGGGTATGCGTTTTTCTGTTTTCGGGCACGGGCATGACGAGATACATCGCCCGGAAACTGTCGTCCGCGCTTGAAGAACGGCAGGCGCAGGTCGATGTCTTCGAGATCGAAAAGCCACAAAGCCGCGAGGTCCCGGTCCAAGGCTACGATATCATCGGGATAGCATATCCGGTGCATTCGCTCAACGCGCCAAAAAAAGTGGTTGACTTCGTAAAGGGGCTGCCGGAGACAGAAAGAAAAGAGGCGTTCGTCATCAGCACGGCAGGCGGCGACAGCAAGCTGAATTCCGCATCGCGCGATTTGCCCATCGGCATCTTGCGAAAAAAAGGTTTCCTGCCCTATTACGAAAAAGAATTCCTGATGCCGTCAAACTTCATTGTCAAGGACGACGCAAAGGCAGTCGAGGAGAAGCTCGAAAAAGCCGGCCTGGAAATCCCGAAAGCCGCGGACGATATCCTGGATGGCGTCGCGAATAAGGGAAAGGCCGGCTTCCTTGCGAAACTGGCCTCTTTCGCCGGGAGGGCGGAGTGGCTCGGGACGAAGCTTGTCAGGCTCCATGCCGACAGCAAATGCGACGGTTGCGGCTTGTGCGCCGCAAGATGCCCGAACCAAAACATCCGCGTCGAGGCCGGGGCCGCCGCATTCAATCGGAATTGCGGGCTATGCATGAGGTGCCTTTACCTGTGCCCGAAGCATGCCGCGCGCATCCGCTTCCCGCTAAGGTTTTTCGCCTTTGGGGAGTGGTATGACAATGATGGACTCCGGCTTTAGGGCGGCCATTCACCCCCGCGCCACTTTTTTCAGCATGAAGGCCGTCAGCACGGATTCCCCGAAAGCGCCAAACCCCCCGGCCGCGCTGCCGTCCATCAGGCTCCTCGCAAAACGTTCAAGCTCAGGGACCATCCGCCATTCTTCCTGCATCGGGAACCTGTAAGCCGTCGCTTTTTCCCCTGCCTCGTCGGAAACGATGAAAACGGCATCCCCGCCGTATACGAAAACATACTTCAGCCGCCGAAGGAACGCCCACAGGTCTACATCCCCATGCCGGCGGTAAAGCCTCAGCGATACGGCGGCAAACAGTATCTCAAGCTCGAGCGCCTGGCCAAACCGCTGCGCCTCCTCCATATCCTCGTCGAGCCGCCAATCCTGCCTCTCCGATGAAATCCTTTCCAGAAGCCCTATGGCTTTTTCGGCAAGGTTGTCTGCCGTGCCGGCAAAGCCCTCAGGCTCCCTGTTCACCTCCCCGCCAAGGGCATCGATCAGTTTTGCCAGGCCGGCGACAATGCCGAACGGATCCCTGCTTCCATCCGCCCATCTGCGGAAACCCAGCAGCCACGGCCGGTGGTGCAGCAAAAGGTCGGCCACCTCGAAACGAAGCGGGCCTTCCATTTTTTTTATCCTGTACAGCAGGCCGTCCCCCAGGCGGTCCGCGATGGCTTTCATATAGCAGATGGACAAAGGCAGGCCGAAATGGTCCAGCCGCGCGATCTTATCCATCGTCCCGTATTCGTTTTCCATTACTTGCCTGTAGAATGGCATCTGGCCCTCGTCAAGCATTTTCGGCACGATGACAGGGATGAACGCGTCGATCAGCTCCGGCAGGCCCAGCCATATTTGCCTGCTGATATCGTGCCCTGCCATGCCATACAGTTTTTCAGCCTCCTCCTCGACAAGCGGGCAAGGCTCCTGCTTTTCCCTGCGCAGATTGTCCCTCTCCCTTTCAGCGTAGAAAGCAAGCGCCCGGACTATCCTTCTTTGGTTGTTCGCCCTGTAGCAAAAATACCCCTCGTCAAACACTTCCTGGAACATAACGTCGTTGACCGTATAGAAGAACCGCAGCATATCGCGCATTTTCCCGTCAAAGTGCGGCCTGCCCGGCTCATCGTCCTCCAAAGCGAGCAATATGGCGTCCTGCAATGCCAGGGAATCGAGGTTTGTGTAGCAGCCGTCAACGACCTCGATGATGTGGCCTATCAGCCCCGTGTCCATCCGCTGGACCGCCGCCATCATGACACACTCCATAAAGGCCTGCGTCCAAAACCTGGTCTCATGCCCGTCGATAAAATTTCCCGGCCTGAAAAAAAGCGCCATGATGTCTTTTTTCAGGCCCCGCAAAAAGCGTACGTCCTCTTCCAGCCGTTCCGGCGTCACCCGAAAATCCTTGTAGTCCAGGGCTTTTTGCTTGATTTCCTCCAACGAATAGGCGTCAAACCCTATCGGATGGGAAAAATGCCCGCCCGGCAGGAAGTAGAGTTCGCCGTGGTCATCGCCTTTCTCCAGGTCGACCAGCCTCTTTATGTGCTCGTCCAGGTTGCCCATCTTCTTTTTTCTGCCAAACCATCCCATGCCGCGCTACCTCTTCGCCATGAATATATACCATGCAAAAGCCTTCGTCAAGAAAGGCAGCGCCCGCGCCCGGCCAAACCGCCGGCACTAGCCATCCTGCCGGAAAGCGTTCCTGTATATGTCGCTCCTGTCCTGATAGGTCGTATGCAGTATCTTGTGCGCCATTTCGCTGCCGTAGCCGCCAAAGAACTCCTCGTAGATCCTGTTCAGTGACGGGTTCTGGTGGCTTTTGCGCAGCGGCTTGTCCGCGTCCGCCTTGTACAGCACTTCGGCGCGCTTCGACTTGAGGTCTATGAGGTTGCGTACGGAAGCTGGCTGTACCGGCTGGCCGCCGCCGTTGATGCAGCCGCCGGGGCAGCACATCACCTCGATGAAGTGGTAATTCGCCTCGCCCGCGCGGACCCTGTCCATCACCTTGCGGACGTTTGCCAGTCCCGAAACCGCGGCGACGTTGACCGTAAGGCCCCCGATGGGGTAGATAGCCTCCTTGATCCCTTCCATGCCGCGGACGTCCCTGAACTCGGCCTTTTCGGCGGCCCCGCCGCCAATCCACTCCGCAGCGGTGCGAAGGGCGGCTTCCATCACGCCGCCGGTCGCGCCGAAGATCACGGCGGCGCCGGTCGATTCGCCCATCGGGTTGTCAAATTCCTCGTCAGGCAGGGCGGTGAAGAGTATGCCCGCCCGGTCGATCATCCGCGCCAGTTCGCGCGTCGTCAGCGCCACGTCCACGTCATAGACCCCGGCGGCACTCTGGTATTCGCGCTTCACCTCGAACTTCTTGGCCGTGCACGGCATGATGCCGACGACAAATACCTGTTTCGGGTCCCACCCCATTTCCTTCGCGTACCAGGTCTTGACCGTGGCGCCGAACATCTGCTGCGGCGACTTGCAGGTCGAAAGGTTCGGGATCAGGTCCGGATAGTAGTATTCGCAGTATTTGATCCAGCCGGGCGAACAGGACGTGATCATCGGCATGACGCCGCCTTCCTTGATCCTGCCCACCAGCTCGTGCGCCTCCTCCACGATCGTCATGTCCGCGGCCAGGTCGGTGTCAAAAACCCTGTCGAAGCCGAGGCGCCTGAGCGCCGCGACCATCTTCCCCGTCACGTCAGTGCCCACGGGGTAGCCGAAAGCCTCCCCTATGGTGGCGCGGATGGAAGGCGCGGTCTGGACGACGACATGCACGTCAGGGTCGGCCAAAGCCTCCCATACCTCCGCGGAATGGTCCTTTTCCGCGATGGCGCCCGTGGGGCACACGACGATGCACTGCCCGCACGAAACGCAGGAAGCCTTGTCGAGCGGCAGGTCGAACGCGCAGGAGATATGCGTGTGGATGCCCCGGTCGTTCGTGCCGATGACCCCAAGCCCCTGCCAGCCAGAGCACGCGGCCACGCAACGCCTGCACAGTATGCATTTGTTGTTGTCCCTGAACATGTGGACGGCCGTATCGTCTATGGGGCGGTCGGGAGTGTAGCCGGAATAATAATTCTCGTCTTCCACCTTGAAGACGTGGCATAGTTTCTGCAGCTCGCAATTGTCCGACCGGACGCAGGTGAGGCACTCTTTCTTATGGGTGGAGAGGATCAGTTCCAGCGTCGTCCTTCGGGCCTTGAACACCGCGGGGGAATCGGTCGTGATCTCCATGCCTTCGGTGACAGGGTTCACGCAGGCCGCCACAAGCGTCCTGGCGCCCTTCACCTCGACCACGCAGATGCGGCACGAGCCGATGACGTTTATCTCCTTCAGATAGCATAAGGTCGGGATCTGGATGCCAAGGTTCAACGCCGCCTCCAGGATCGTGGTGCCTTTCGGTACGGTCAAGGGTATATTGTTTATCTTGATATTTACCTTTTCTTCCATAAGGGCAGTCCTTTCTTACTCTTTTATAATCGCGTCAAATTTGCATTTGCCTATGCAGGCGCCGCATTTGATGCATATGTCCTGATCGATGGCATGGGGCTCCTTTACCGCGCCCGTTACCGCGCCGACAGGGCATATCCTGGCGCAGGCCGTACAGCCCATGCAATTCTCCGTGACGACCCTGTAGTTCAAAAGGTCCCTGCATACCCCGGCGGGGCATTTCTTGTCCACGACGTGGGCGATGTATTCGTCCTTGAAGTATTTCAGCGTGGACAGTACCGGGTTGGGCGCCGTCTGCCCCAGGGCGCACAGGGAATTCTCTTTCAGGTGGTAACAGAGCTCTTCCATCTTGTCCAGGTCCTGGAGCGTCCCCCTGCCGGCCGTGATCTTTTCCAGCATTTCGAGCAGGCGCCTCGTCCCTATGCGGCAAGGGCTGCATTTCCCGCAGGACTCGTCGACCGTAAAGTCCAGGAAGTACCTCGCTATATCCACCATGCAGGTGTCCTCGTCCATGATGATCAATCCGCCCGAACCCATCATGGCGCCTATGGCGACCAGGTTTTCGTAATCGATCGGGGTGTCGATCTGCGAAGCCGGGATGCAGCCACCGGACGGGCCGCCCGTCTGCGCCGCCTTGAACTGCTTCCCGCCCGGGATGCCGCCGCCGATCCCCTCGACGATCTCGCGCAGCGTGGTGCCCATCGGGATCTCCACGAGGCCGGTATTCTCGATCTTCCCCACGAGGGAAAAGACCTTCGTCCCCTTGGATTTCTCCGTGCCCACTTCCGCGAACCAGGACGCGCCGTTCAGGATGATCTGCGGGATATTTGCCCAGGTTTCCACGTTGTTGAGGACGGTCGGCTTGTCGAAGAGGCCCTTGACCGCCGGATAGGGCGGACGGGGGCGCGGCTCGCCCCTCTTCCCCTCGATCGAGGCCAGAAGCGCGGTTTCCTCGCCGCAGACAAAGGCGCCCGAGCCCAGGCGCAGCTCGATATCGAAATCAAAGCCGGAACCGAAGATATCCTTGCCGAGAAAGCCGTATTCCCTCGCCTGCCCGATAGCGATCTCCAGGCGCTTGATGGCTGTCGGGTATTCGGCCCTCACGTAGATATACCCCTGGCTCGCCCCGATCGCGAACCCGGCTATGGCCATTGCCTCCAGGATGACATGCGGATCGCCCTCCAGGACCGAGCGGTCCATAAAGGCGCCGGGGTCGCCCTCGTCAGCGTTGCAGCAGATATACTTCACGTCGCTCTCGCTGTTTTTCGTCATTTGCCATTTCGTCCCCGTAGGGAAGCCTGCTCCGCCCCTGCCCCTCAGGCCGGAATCGGAAACCGTCTTGATGATCTGCCCGGGCGTCATGCCCGTAAGCGCGCGCCCCAGGGCCTCATAGCCGTCCGCCGCGATATACTCCTCTATCGCTTCCGGGTCGATGGTGCCGCAGTTCCGAAGGGCTACGCGTTTCTGTTTCTGGTAAAACCCCGCATGGTTCTGTACGTCCGTGTATCCGGCCACGACATTGCCGCCGGCCAGGTGCTCTTCCACCACCCGCCTGGCCTTCTCCGCGGTCATGTTTACATAAGTGACCTTTTCCTGCCCCGGCGAGCATACCTCGACTATCGGCTCGAACCTGCAAAAGCCGACGCACCCGGCCTGCTTGACGGCGACATCCGGAAGGCCGTGCCTGCCTGCTTCGTCCATAAGGGCATCCAGGACAGGGCCGGCGCCGGCCGATATGCCGCAGGTCGCCATGCCGACCAGCACGCGCGTCTCGTTCGGCCTGCTCGCGCTCTCCCTCAGGGCTGCCAGTTCGTTCAATGTCTTCATACAGCCTGCCCTCCCTTGTCCTTGTATTTTTCAATGATGGCGTCCACGTCCGCCGGCTCCACCTGGCCGTAAACGTCGTCGTTCACCGTGATGACGGGCGCCAGCCCGCAGGCGCCTATGCACCTGGCGCCTTCCAGCGAGAACAGCCCGTCGGGCGTGACCCCGCCGTTCTCGATGCCCAGTTTCTTTTCCAGGCGGGCCAGGATCTTGGCGGCGCCCTTCACGTAGCACGCCGTCCCCATGCATACGTTGATGTTGTAGACCCCTCTGGGATTGAGCGTGAACTGCGAATAAAAAGTCGCGACCTCGTATACCGATTCAAGGGGGATGTTGAATTCGCAGGCGATGATGTACTGGACTTCTATCGGCAGATATCCATATATCTCCTGTGCCTGCTGCAGCACCGGCATCAGGGCGCCTTCCTGGCCCATATGCCGCGCGATCACGTCCCTTAGCCCTTTTTCCTGTTCCGCGGTGCCCTTGAACGCGACCGCGGTCTTTCTTTTCTCCATAGACAATCTCCTCCGCCTGCAAACCCTTTTCGCCGGGGTTGCCCGCTAACGCCGAAAAGCGCAAAAACTATTCACAAGAGACAATCGGGACGGCAGGCCGCGTTAAATCAAGCCCGGCAAAAAGGGGACGGTTCCTGCGCCCTGGATCGTTTCATGCATCAACACTCTACCATATCATGGCGAAAAATGGAAGGCCGATGCCCTTTTCGCATGTGCCGCCCGTCACGAACGTCACGAAACGCTGACTGTGCACTCCGCTTCCGCGTATCCCGTATCGCCGCCAAAGGAATCGAAACCGCCGTCCCCGTCCCCCTCGCCACCGCCGATGCTGTACCGGAAATAGGCCTTCAATGTATAGGCCCCCGGCCCCGCGGCGACAAGGCCCGGGTAGCGCCCCTTAAGGTCGGCCCACTCCATGTCCGCTATATATATTTCCTCGCTGAACAACTCGAATGCGTAGGAGCCGAAATCAGGATCCGGCTCTATGGCCATGACAGGCAGCTTGAAGAGCAGGCTGTCCCCCGGCGCAAGCTCCTTCGTCACGAAATCCATCGTCATGATGCCGAGGCGGTCCCGCGTAGGGACGGCCTGCAGGGTGTCCGAATACAGGGTCAGGGCGTCCGGCGTATCGAAACTCCCGGAACCCTGCGTGTAGGACAGCGTCTTGTCGCCTTTGTTCTCCACGAGCACGGTCGCCTGGAAAACCGTCCCGGGGACGATGGCGTTCCGCTCGAGCACGTTGACGGAGAAGTCGAGCCCGCCGTATTCGTCTTTGGCCAAGCCCGCCACGAAGTCCGGCGCCGAGCCGTCCTCCTGCATGCCGGGCGGCTGGTTATCGGGATCCGGCTCCGGTGAAGGCTCGGCCGGCTCCTGCGCCTTGGAGCCCGTATTGCAGCCCGAAGCGAAAATCGTGGCCAGAATCAAAACGATCAGATATTTTTTCATTGCGTTCTCCCCTTATTCCAGTTTTCACGTTTATACAACCATTATACTATTTTCCGGCATTTTGTCCCATGCCAATTCCTGCGCCCGCCCAGGCTATTATCGCACCCGCCTGGATTCATTCGCCAGGCATGGCGCAAAACCGTCACCGATGTCCCTATCCTAAGGGTGTTGAATCTTTTTTGTAATATTATGGCATTTTTGTTTGGCCGAAAAACGTTTTTGCCCGAGTGTTTTCAAAACTTTTCCTGTTTTTCAATGACGTGAAACCCGGCAATCGCAGCGGGTCCCAATGTTTTCCAACGCCTGGCGCAGTAAATAATCTAATTTTGTCAAGATTGGATATTGACATTAGAGTTGCTGCGTACCTCATACTTGGGGAACAAGGAACGCCGACACCCCTCTCATCCTGCGAAACCTGACGAAAAACGACGCCGGCTTGAAAACCCTTGACGGAAAAGCGAAAAACAAATGGAGGAATTTATCATGACGACACAAAACCAGGCCGCCACGGCCGCGCGCGAGGACGACAAGAAGAACAGAAAGAAAGTTATCGCCATCCTGCTATGCCTGCTTTTGGCCATCATCCTGGTCATCGGCGCGGTGTTCGCGTTTTTCAGCGACGTGTTCGCCGGCTCGCAGGGCGCGACAGCCGGCACCCTGTCCCTTGACGGGTCGGCGAAATTCTACATCAACGGCAGCGCTACCGAAGCCACGCCCGCCGAGCTGGCGTGCATCAATCCCGGCGACGTTATCAAAGCCGTTATCTCGGTAGAGAACACCGGCAGCAAGTCCGCGTGGGTACAGGGCTCGTTCAGCCTGAACTCCCCCGGGCTGACCGGGACCCAATTGGGCAGCGCTTTCACGGTGTATGAAGGCACGAACACTTCCAATCCCGCACTGGCAATGTCCCAGGGCGCCAACTCCGTGTCTTTCACGGATAGCGGCAAAGCGATCCTTGACGGCACGTATGAAACCGAGAGCGCCACGGGCGCCATCGGAGGCACGGTAACGACCATGGTCTATACGATCGTTTTCGATTCGAGCGCGAACAACGACTTCCAGGGCGCGGCCATCTCGGTCGGATATGTAGTGAAGGCCCTGCAGTACCGCAACAACCCCACCCCCAACTGGATCGACGCGGTCGCGCTGATCCAGAGCTAGCTGGCCGCCGAATACGCGAACCCAGCCGGGGAGCGGCCTGTGCCGCTCCCCGGCATAGAAAGGAACCGGAGACAGGGACATGGGACTGACGACAGGAAAGAAGCGCCCGAAGGGCAGCAGGGTCAAGAAGGCAATAGTGAACTCTTTTTTGGGGTTGTCTGTCGCGGCCGTTCTGCTGGCAGCTGCCTGGGCATTGTTCTTCAATACGGATGACGTATTCTTGTTCGGCTACAAGCCTTATATCATCGCGAGCGAGAGCATGGAGCCGGCCTTCAAGAAATACGCCTTCGTGCTGATCAAGAAAGAGAGCAGCGCCAATATCAAGGCGGGGGAAGTTATCGCCTTCAAGGCCGCCCAGATAAGCGGCAAGGCCGCCCTTCACAGGGTCGTGGACATTACCGCCGACGGCTTCGTGACAAAAGGGGACGCCAACAAAAGGGTGGACGAGCAAATCGTGACAGGGGACGCCTTCCTTGGGCGCGAAGTCTGGCATACGAATTTGACCGCGACGCTGTTTATGCTGGCGCAGGCGCCCGGGGGCATCGTCTATATCGTCATATTCCCTTGCGTTACAATTGTCCTGATGGTCATTCTCATACAGGCTTTGAGAAAACTGGCGGGACGCAGGAAACTGGAATAAACCCGCGGCTGCGAGGAAGGTTTTTCAGTGGGTAAAAGGCCTGAACGCATAACAAAGGGCGCCAAGAGGGGCAATGGGCGCAAGCTTGGCGCGATCGTCGCGGCTTGCCAGATTGCCGCCCTGTCTGTCTATGCGTTGTTTTCGCTGACATTTATCCAGGCATACCTCAGCGACCAATACGACGACGAGGTCGGGATCAGCCTCGCGGAAGGGTATGTGATAGACGCCGTAGATGTTTTCATTGCCCCGCCGGAATCGGACATGGCGCCGGACACGGCCGCGTCCGCCGGCGGCACAGGCTATAAACTGAGCGCCGTGACATGGAGCCCGGCACACGACCCCTTCCAGATCGGCACTGCATACACGGCTTCCGTCACGTTGACGGCGGAAGGCTTGTGCGGGTTCGCGGAAACGCTGGAAACAGCGGCCATCAACGGCCATGACGCCGTTGTCACTGGCAATACCGGCACACAGGTAACGCTGACATACACGTTCGCGCCGACGGCGGCGCCCGTTACGGACTTTGCCGCCCAGACGGCGTTCTGCACGGCCGCGAACAACCAGACCCCGGGAAGGGTCTACCGTGTAGCGGCGCCTGCGGACGTCGCCACCAAGTTCACCATAGACACCAGGACTACGACCAGGACCGTCAGCGGCGCCATTGTCACGAATGTGGACAACACGCCCGGCGTATTGTTTGAATATACAGGGGCCAATGGCCTGCTGGCAGCGGCCACAAGCCCGGACAGGGCCGTGATAAACATCCCTGCGGGCTTTGAAGGCGACGTCGACGTGACCGTCCATGCCGAGAAATACATCTCGAAGAATGTCAGGTTCACGCTCATTATCCGCTCTGTGGAGGACACGATAATAGATACCGTCATCCCGTCAGCCACGCCGTGGGACGCGAACATCCACAACGCGGCGTTCGTGGCCGGCGACTGGGAATGGCGCGTGCTTGACAAGGGCCTGGTAGCCGGAAGCAACAATGAAGCCCTTGTCATGTCGATGCATACGCATAGCACGTTCATGTCCCAATTCAGCCCGTCCAAGAATGCCTCCGGCTATCAGTCAAGCCTTGTCCGCGCACATGCCATAGGGCAGTACAACGCCAACACGGTTTTCAGGTGGGCGCACGGCTATTCGGTCGAGCCCGCCAAGACCCTGTGGACACAAACCGCCCCGGGCTCTACGGTCCTCGAAACCACCAGCTCGGGGACGCTGACAAAGGATGCCGGAAGCGGCTATGACGGCTGTTTCCTGCTCAGCCGCAATGACATGTCGCTGCAGGCAAGGGGCTTCACGACAGCCGGCTACGGCTCCAGCGGCAACCAAAACACGACACCGGAGCCCTCGCGCCAGTTCACGACGACCGACGGCAAGCCGCTCGGCGACTTCGGCGGCATGGCAGACAACACGCATTTCTGGGTGCGCTCTTTCTGGAACGGCAACTCCGCCCAGGAGCTGAACAGCAACGGAGGCTGGGGCACAGGCCAATCGGACGCCGACAAGAAACGTTATTACCTGCCGGCCATGATTATCAGGTACAATACCCGGATCGAATCCGCGGCTGTCTCCATTTTCGGGCCCGTAGCCGGCGGAACCCCATATACCGCCGCCGCGGCCGGCGGCGCCGGGTTTACCTGCAGCGACGTAGCCTGGAGCCCGGCGCACAACGCCTTCGTGGCAGGCATCCCATATACCGCCTCCGTTACGCTTACGGCGAAGAGCGGCTACAAGTTCGCGGGCGCGAATATGGAGGCGTCCATCAACGGCAACAGCGCTGTCGTTTCCGGCGCTGCCGCGACAACGGCAAAAGTGTCATATACATTCGTTGACTATGGCATTGAAGAAAACTACGGGCCGGTCACCGGCGGCAATGCCGCCCGCATCACCGGCATCGATTACGTCACGAACAACACTTCGGTCGAAATCGGCGGCCGCCCCTGCGCCATCACGTATGTGGCCCCGAACGGCTATAGCCTGGATTGCGTCGTCCCGACCGGGACTTTCGGGCCGGCTGACGTCAGGATCGCCGACGGGAAAGGCCGCGTAACAGTCATCGATGGCGGCTATGCCTACTGCCCGGTCGTTACAGGCATCAGCCCTGACTTCGGGCCTGTAGCCGGAGGCACAGGCTTTGGGGCCTGGCATGACCCGGAAGGCAGGATCGCGGTCAGCGGCGCCGGGTTTGAAATACCCGCGAGGATCCCGGGCATCGATCCCGGGTATGTCCTGGAAAACGCGCAGGATGGCTGGGTGAACCCGAAATTCACGGGCGCGGCCACGACATCCCCGGAAAACGACCCCTTTGGCGGGACGGTCTCTTCCACGGGCAACACCTACCTTTCCCGGGCCGCCTACCGCCTTTTCGACAAATCCATGACCCCCACGAGCAACGGCAACTGGCAGGCAACGGCAAACGGAAGCCCAAGCATCACGGCGACATACGCTTTGCCGCCAGGGAAATACGTAAACCTTAAGAGCATCAGGATGCTCAACGGGTACTACTCGCCGGTCAGGGAAGTGGAGTTCTTCGCGGGCAGCGACGTGGACGGGATATCGCTCACAGGGGTTTTCGCGACGAACGAAGAGACTTCGACGACAGCCTGCACGCAGTACAATGTGCCGGTCCTGGCCGACGATGTCTGGACGAACATGATTACCGTGAAGGTCTATCCGCCCGCATGGCTGAACGCCGACTGGACGTCCATCCAGGAGCTGATCTATGGCGGGAGAAGCGTGGATCTTGCCCCGCTGGGGCTGGACAGCTGGCCGGCGTTCTTCACGATAGACGACATTGAGCGGAAAAGCAGCATCGAGGCCGTGACGATAGGCGGCTATCCCTGCGAATGGGAGATGGTTTCCGACAATGAGATCGCCTGCGTCCCGCCGGCTTCGCCTTTGCCCGGGGACGGGGAAGGAATCGTGGAGGTGGCTTTGACGACAGTCCTGGGAGCGGACGCGACAGCCCTGTATGAGGCCGGCGGAAATACCTATTATTATGAGGCGAACGACGGCTACGCCTTCCCAAGCGAGGCCGATAGCGGCTATGACGACGTGTATGGCTACGCGATGGAAACAGGCGACGGTTACGCTTTTGCGGGCGCGACCGACGTCGACGCCTATGCCGACGGGCCTGGCCATGGCGCTTTCGCGGACGAACCTGACGACTGGTACGCCTATGTAGACGAAACGTCAATCCCAAAAGGCGACAAAGCGCCGGTCCCGGGCGAGGCAAAGGGGGCCGTCTCCATCGTCCAGGCCTACGTCGTGCTGCTGCTTGCCGTCCTTTTGGCGCTGGCTGTTCGAGCATGTCTGTCAGCGATCCTTTACCGTCGATCGGGACGGTGATTTCGGAGACAGGGACATGGGGCCAACGACAGGGATGAAGCGCAAGCCCGGCATGATTGCCGCGGCCTGCCTGGTTGCCGCCATTTCCGCCTCGATATTGTTTTCGCTCGCGAATATCCAGGCATATATGAGCGACGTGTACGACGATGCGCTCGGGATTGGCCTTGCGGAAGGGTATACGATTGATGCCGTAGAGGTTTTCGTGACTGCCCCGGAAACGGGCATTGTGCCGGACACGGTCGCGTCCGCCGCCGATACGGGCTTCGCCATAAGCGCCGTGACATGGGACCCGGCGCACGACCCCTTCCAGGCCGGCCTGGAGTACACGGCCTCCGTCACGTTGACGGCGGCCGGCAGGTGTTTGTTCGCGGACATATTGGAAACGGCGTCAATAAACGGGCATGCCGCCGCCGTCACAGGCAATACCGGCACGCAGGTAACGCTCGCATATACGTTTGAAGCGACGATACTGCCCGTAACGGCCTTTGCCGCCCAAACGGCATTCTGTACGGCCGCGGGCAACCAGGTCCAGGGAAGGGCCTACCATGTAGCGGCGCCTGCGGACAAAGGCACCACGTTTACCCTTGATACCACGACGACTGTCAGGGCCAACAACGGCGCCCACGTCACGAATGTGGACAACACGCCCGGCGTATCGTTCGAGTATACAGGGGCCAATGGCCTGCTGGCATCGGCCTCAAGCCCGGACAAGGCCGTAATAAACATCCCCGCGGGCTTTGTCGGCGACGTCGACGTGACCGTCCATGCCGAGAAATGCCCGTCCGAAAATGTCGGGTTCACGCTCGTGATACGCTCGGTGGAGGACACGGTCGCGAATACCGACATCCCGGCCATGGCGCCATGGGCCGCAAACATCCACAACGCGGTGTTCGTGGCCGGCGACTGGGAATGGCGCGTGCTCGACAAGGGCCTTGGCGCCGGGGGCAACAACGAGGCCCTGGTCATGTCCATGCATACGCATGACGCGTTCAAGTCCCAATACAATATCGCGAACGCGACCGCCCCCGCTTACCGTGACAGCCCTCTGCGCGCCCATGTCAAAGGCCATTACGACAACAACCCGGTTTTCGGGTGGGCGCACTGCTATTCGGTCGAGCCAAACAAAGCCCCCTGGGCGCAGACCTCTTTTCCCGCCACGACCGTCGAAACGGCCAGCTCGGGGACGCTGACAAAAGATACCGAAAGCGGCCATGACGGCTGTTTCCTGCTTACCCGCAACGACCTGTCCATAACGGCAAGGGGCTTCATAGCGACGGGGTATGGCACAAATGTCAACCAACACGGAACCGCGCAGCCTTCGCGCCAGTTCACGAAAACCGACGGCAGCACGCTCCCATTTGTCCCCGGGAGCAACGACAACGCGCATTTCTGGATGAGCACGCATTGGGACAGCGGCACCGGCCAGGAGTTGAACAGCAACGGTGGCTGGGGTACAGGCCAAACGGACGCGCGGCGGTACCGTTTCTACATGCCGGCCATGATTATCAGGTACAACACCAGGATTGTCTCCGCGGCAGTCACTGTTCCAGGGCCTGTAGCGGGCGGCATCCCGGACACGTCCGCCCCCGCAGGCGGCGTCGGCTATACCTGCGACGGCGTTACATGGGGCCCGGCCCACAGCCCCTTCATGGCCGACGTGCCGTATGCCGCTTCGGTCACGCTTACGGCGGAAAACGGGTACGTGTTTGCGGACACGCTGCAGGAGGCCACGATCAACGGCCACAAAGCGGCCGTGACGAACAACACCGGGGCACAGGCAACGCTGTCCTATACGTTCACCGTCTACAGGCTGGAGGAAAACTTCGGGCCGGCCAGCGGCGGCAATGCCATCTCGATCTTCGGCATCGATTTCGGCACAAGCAATACCGCGGTGACGATTGGCGGCAGGCCATGCGCGATCGCCTCCGCGGCCCCGACCGGCTACAGCCTTGAGTGCATTGTCCCGGCCGGGCATTCCGGGCCGGCCGATGTCAGGATCGTGGACGAGAAAGGCGTCGTGACCTTTATCGAGGGCGGCTATACATGGCGCCCGGCCGTCACGGATATCAGCCCGGATTGCGGGCCGACATCCGGCGGCACAGGCTATGGGGCCGGGCACGACCCGGACGGCAGGATCGCGATCGGCGGCGCCGGTTTCCTGCCGCCTTCGAGAATCCCCGAAATAGACCCGGATTTTGTCACGGCAAATGCCCAAAGCGGCTGGGTGAACCCGAAGTTCGCAAGCGCGGCCCAGACGTCGCCGGCGAACGACCCCTTCGGCGGGGCAATCACGTCTACGGGGACTGTCTATTCTTCGCGGGCCGCCTACCGCCTTTTTGACAAAAACTATGCTTCCACGAGCAGCGGCAACTGGCAGGCAACGGTAAACGGAAGCCCGAACATCACCGCGACATATACTTTGCCGACAGGGAAATACGTGAACATTAAGGGCATCTTGATGTACAACGGATATTATTCGCCGGTGAAGGAGGTGGAGTTTTTCGCAGGCAGCGATATCGACGGGAAATCGCTTACCGGTATATTCCAGACAAACAAGGAGACTTCGACGACAGCCTACACGCAGTACAATGTGCCGGTCTTGGCCGACGATATTTGGACAAACCAGATTACCGTGAAGATCTATCCGCCCGCGTGGCTGAACCCCAGCTGGACGTCCATCCAGGAACTGGCATACAGCGGCAGATGCCTGGACCTGGCGCCGCTTGGCCTCGCCGACTGGCCGACGAGCTTCACGATGGAAGACATCACGCCGGTATGCAGCATAGGGACGGTAACGATAGGCGGGATTGCCTGTGAATGGGAAGTGGTCTCGGACAGCGAGATCGTATGCAAGCCGCCGGCTTCGGCACTGCCCGGGAACGGGGAAGGGACGGCAGGCGTGATCCTTTCGACAGCCCTTGGCGCGGACGCGATAGTGCTTGCCGAAGGCGCCGACAAGTATATGTATATGGACGAGGCCGGTGACGGGCCTGCCGACGAAGGCGGGGCAGGCGGCGAGGCCGCGGATGAAGGCGAGACAGGCGACGGCGATGCAGGCGAGACAGGCGACGGGGATACTGGCGAAGCAGGCGACGGGCACGAGGCGGCTGACGAAACGGATGGCGGGGATGGCGCGCCTTCTGCCGACGAAGCTGGCGACAATGCCTTTGCGGGCGGCCCTGGCGATGACGCTTTTGCGGGCGGCCCTGACGGCGGGGACGAGAATATAGACGAAACATCAACCCCGAAAAGCGGCAAAGAGCCGACGGCAGACGGGGCAAAGAGGGCCGTGCCCATTGCCCTGCTTATTATTATAGCGCTGTTGGCCCTGGCTGCCGCTGCATGGCTGTCGGCGCGCCGATACCGTCGGCAGGGACGATAGCCCCCTGCTTTATATCCGGCGCGACGGTTTCACGGCCTGACGATGGCCCCGCCGCAGAATTCGCAGCAGCCGTTCGCGTTCGGGGTCGTGGTCCCGCCGCAATAGGGGCATGTCAGCGCTGCCCTTGGCGCGTTCGCGGCGGCGATATTGTCCCGCGCGCCCTGGCGCGCTTCGGTAAGGGCGACCCTGATCTCCTCGGCCAGGGCCTCGTATTGGCGGTATTCATGGTTGGCGTCCCTCCTGTCAAACCCGGCCGCGCTCCCGATCGCTGTGGCTGCCAGGCCGATCAGGCCGCCGCCGACGCCTAAAGACTGTTCCACCGTCACGGTATTGTTGTTCAGGCGGAACTTGATCTCGTCGAACCAGGGACTGTTGACATAGATGAGCATGTTGAAATTGTACAGATACTGGAAGCGCTGCGGGCGATAGCTTACCTGCCTGCCGTCCCTGTCCCTTTGCGTCATTTCCCTTCTCGTCTCGTCGACCTTGAGATGGCAGCCCGTGACCTGCGAGAACTCCAGGACATCCGGGTTTTCCTCCTCAATCTTTTTCGTTGTGACGACCATGAACCTGCCCGCGTCCTCGTCCAGCAATACCTTTGACCATACGCCCAGCGTCCGCGTCACATGAAAGGCGGCTACCGCCGACCGGTTGGCCTCGCGGTACGCGAGCTGCGCCTTGATATCCGCTACCGTGCTGCGCCTGCGGTCGCTGAACCATGGCGAGAGCTTCTTCGCGCAGTCCTTGCAGCAGTTCCCGTCTTCCAGTTTCCGGTTGCCCAGCAGCCCTATCTTGCCGCCGCAGATATCGCATTCCTTCTTGTCGAACAATCCCATTTGCCATTTCCTCCTTTACTGGCCGCATACCCTGCGCGAAACAGGCTGAAGGCCATCGCGGCATGCCTTCAGCCCGTTGATTTCCGGCGTCTCTTTCGTTTCCTGCCTTTGCGGGAAGCCTCCGCCCTCCGGCGGCGGCCCGTCAGTCCACGCTATCCTGTCACTGCCCCGCCGCAAAATTCGCAGCGCCCGTTCGCGTCAGGCATGGTGGTCGCCCCGCACTGCGGGCAGGTCTGCGCCACTTTCGGCGCCCTGGCCGCTACCGCGCCGTCCCTCACGTCCTGGCGGACCTTCGTCAGGGCCTCCTTGACTTCCGCGCCAAGGGCTTCGTGCTCGCGGAACGAAACGCTCTGGCGCCCGTTCTCTTCAGTAATTGTATTGGTGTTCAGCTTGAACTTGATCTCGTCGAACCACTGGCTGTTCACGTTGATCGTGACGTAGAAATCGAAGCTGTAGGTATACCTTGGCGGGTTGTAGCTGACGTCCTTGCCTTCATGGTCCTTCCGCTTCAGCTCGTTCCTTCTCTCCTGGATGTCGACAATGCATCCCGTGACCTGCGAGAAGTCCAGCACGTCCGGGTTCTCGTCCTCAAGCTTCCTGGCCGCCGTCACCATGAACTTGCCTGCGTCCTCGTCCAGAAGCACCTTGGTACCCTTGCCGAGCGTCCGCGTGGTGTTGAACGCGGAAACCTCCGCCTTGTTCGCTTCGCGGTACGCCAGCTGCTCGTTGATATCCGCGATCGTGCTCCGCCTGCGGTCGCTGAACCAGGGCGAGAGCTTCTTCGCGCAGTCCTTGCAGCAGTTGCCGTCATCCAGTTTGCGGTTGCCCAAAAGCCCTATCTTCCCGCCGCAGATATCGCATTCCTTTTTGTCAAACAGTCCCATTTTTCACTTCTCCTTTCATAGAATACGGGCGGCAGGCTGCCGCCCCTGTTGTCAAACCTTATCCTCGTCGCCGAACGGGTCGGCGCATTCCGGGCAAAATTTCGGCGGATGTGCTTTGTCCGTCGGTTCCCATCCACATTTATTACATTTTGATTGCAGAAGGGTTTCAGGTTTTGGTTTACCGCATTCTGCGCAAAATTTGCCTTGATTTATAGAACCGCATACACAACCCCAACTATTTACCTGTGGTTGCGGGTTACCGCATTCAGCACAGAATTTCCCTGTGTTATCTTTATAACCGCAGGAACATGCCCAACCCGTCGATATTTCAATCTGTGATTGCGTTGGTTGAAGTTGAGGCTGTCCCATTGTGTAAAGATTTTGCGCGTTCATTCCACCTGCGTTCCCGGCCATATTCATTCCCATGAAAGCCATCGCAGAACCGGCGCTTTCGTTCGCGGCTGCGCTTTGCATTGCCGTTGCTTGCGCTCCGACTAAGTGCGCCGCCGCCATGGTTGGATCGCGGAATGTGGCGTTTCGTTGCAGTTCTTTAATCATCTGCTCATCTTCATCAGATGCTTTCACACTGGAAACGCCGAATGAGATAATTCTAATACCACGCAATTCGTTCCATTTTTGGCTTAATACTTCATTTAACGCTTCCGCTAACTCATTAGTGTGACCGGGTATGGCCGAATAACGCACTCCCATTGCGCTGATTCTCGCAAAGGCAGGTTGTAATGCGGTTAACAGTTCCGTTTTTAATTGACCGTCGATTTCATTACGGGAATATGTAGACTGAACATTTCCGCATACATTTGTATAGAACAAAATAGGATTCACTATACGATAACTGTACTCGCCAAAGCATCGTATGGCAATATCCATATCCAATCCGATATTACGGTCAACGACACGAAACGGTACGGGTGAAGGGGTTCCGTATTTATTGCCAACGAGTTCTTTTGTGTTAAAATAATAGATACGCTGATCTTTAGGCGCTTCACCTCCAAAGATAAATCGTTTACCGATGTTTTGAAGCACAATGGGAATGGACTCACTGAGCTGTCCGCAAAAAATGGAAGGCTCCGT